>QXGG01343087.1_pt1 | contig 22661 bp, 16 predicted proteins | sample 1982491 | NCBI WGS metagenome assembly QXGG01 (sample SAMN09924614, study PRJNA488089) | Wastewater metagenome, whole genome shotgun sequencing project. | isolation source: South African research farm wastewater | place: South Africa: Irene, Agricultural Research Council, Animal Production... | reverse complement strand
GTACTTGGCCTCGCCCTTCCAGGGGCAGGTGGTGCGGTGGTTGCTGAAGGTGACGAAAGCGCGGTTGAGCGCGCTTTCGGGGAAGTAGTGGTTGCCTTCGACCAGCACCGTGTCGTCGCTCTCGGCGACCACGGCGCCGTTCCAGGTGGCTTTCATGCGGACCGTCCCCGGCTCACTTGAATTTGTCTTTGTCCTTGCCGCGCGGGATCACCGCAGTGACCGGCGGGACCGGGCGGTCCGAGCTGACGGGACCTTTGGGCACCGACGTGTCCTTTTTCGGCTTCTTGCTCATCTTTTCGTTGCGCTGTTCCTTGCCCATGGTGTGCTCCGTTGGAAATGGCCACGCACTGCGGCCGATCGCGCGATGTTACCGGCCCGCGGGCGGGTTCTGCAGCGGCTCCAGCTCGTCGGGTGGTGCCACCGTGACGGCCACGTCGAGCGTGTGGCGGGCGCCGCCCTGGATGACGCCGCGCATGGGCGAGACGTCGGCGAAGTCGCGGCCGGTGGCCAGCGTCACATAGTCCTCGCCTGGGCTGCCCCAGCCGCAGCGGTTGTTGGTGGGGTCGAAGTCGAACCAGGCGCCCAGCGCCGGTTCGTCGCCGGCCTGCGCGCCGGTTCCCGGTGGCAGGGGCACGTAGACCGAGACCCAGGCGTGCGAGGCGTCGGCGCCGATCAGGCGCGGCTGGCCCGGTGGCGGCTGGGTGAGCAGGTAGCCGCTGACATAGCGCGCAGGCAGGCCCAGGCTGCGCAGGCAGCCGGTCATGATGTGGGCGAAGTCCTGGCACACGCCCTTGCCCTGCGCCAGCGCAACCAGGGCCGGGGTGTTGACTTCGGTGCTGGCGGTTTCGTAGGTCAGCCCGCTGTGGATGCGCTCCATGAGCGCACGCACGGCGGACAGCATGGGCAGGCCGTTTTCGAAGGCCGGCCGGGCAAAGGCGGTGAAAGCATCGTCGCGCGGCACATGGGGGGACGCAAACAGGAACTCGCTGGCAGGGTCGTAGGGCGCGCGGGCGCGGTAGCGGAAGTGGTCGCGCACGGCCTCCCAGGTCTGCATCTGCCAGGCCGGGTCGTCGGGCAGCGGCGCGGGCGCCCGGGTGTCCACCCGGCTGTCGGCCGTGACGGTGAGCACCTCGTGCGGCGCCTGCAGCGAGAAGAAGGTGCGCAGGTTGCCGAAGGCGTCGGTGGTCTGGCTGCGGGCCGCCGGTTCGGGCGAGATCGTCAGCGTGTGCGACCGCACGGTCTGGGTGGGCGTGTCCACCGGCGAGAGGTGGACCATGTGCTGCGCCAGGTCCACGCTGCCCTGGTAGCGGTAGGTGGTGGTATGCAGGATGCGCAGGTCCATGGCTCAGACGCCGACGCTTTGCGTCTTGCGGTCGGCGTGGCTGAAGTGCAGCCGCGTGATTTCGTCGGACAGCTCGGCCGCCGCGGTCTCGCAGCCGTCCAGCAGCTCGGCGAGGGTGCTGTAGCGCATGGTCTGCCCCTCGCGCTGCCAGCTGCTCAGCTCGGTCAGCACCCACACGTCGGGGTCGGGTAGGCCCTGGGCCAGCACCGCGTCCTGTGGCGTGGCGCTCTGCGAGAGCTTGGCCAGCCGCGAGCGCAGGGTCTGCACCACCCAGGCGATGGAGCGCGGGTTGTCCCGGTCCATCACCAGGAGATCGATCAGCGCCACCATGTCGCGCCGCTGCTGGTACTGGGCGTGGAAGGTGATGGTGCTGTCGAACAGCGCGACCACCGCCTCGAAGCCCGTCGGGTCGTCCATGCAGCGGTGCTCCAGCCCGAGCGAGAGCGCGCGCGAGAGCGTGATCAGCCGCTCGATGTGGCGGCCCACGGACAGCAGGCGCCAGCCGTTGTCTCGCACCATGCGGTCGGTTTGCGCGCCGGTGATGGCGGCCAGGCGCTCGCTCAGCGCCGCGAGCGCGGCCAGCGCCTCGGCGGTGCCGTACTCGGCGTCGGCCGCCATGGCGGCGCAGTCCTGCGCGAAGCTGGCCTCGGCGTGTTCGATCAGGTTCCAGTGCTCGGGCGAGAGCCGGTCGCGCACCTGGGCGGCCGCGCCCTTGAGCGCGCGCAGGTTGTGGCCCACGCTGCAGCTCTGGCCCGCCAGGGGCGAGCCCGGCGCGGGCGACAGGCTGGCCATGAGCGAGCGCGCGAACACGCGCGCGGCCTGCTCGGCGCCGGGCACGTCGTCCAGCACCAGGGCGTTTTCGCGGGCGGTGGCCGAGAGCCAGGCCAGCAGGGCGCGCGAGCTGGGCTCTTCGCCACCAAGGTGGTCGAGCACGATGCGCGCGAGCCGCACCGCGTTTTCGGCGCGCTCGGTGTAGCGGCCCAGCCAGAACAAGCTTTCGGCGGCGCGGCTGGTGACCGGGCGTTTCTGATGCGCCAGGGCCAGTGTGCTGGGCTGTGACTGCAGCAGGCTGGTGGTGTCGACCTCGCCGTCGGTCATCACCCAGCAGTCGGCGCTGGATCCGCCGCGCTGCATGGACGCCATCAGCTGACCGCGGGGCGCCAGCCGCACCAGGCCGCCGGGCAGCACGCGCCAGCTCTGCGGCCCGTCGGCGAGAGCAAAGACGCGCAGCATGGCCGAGCGCGGCAACAGGCGTTCGCCGGTCCAGGTAGGCGTCTGCGAGAGCGGCAGCCAGGACTGCACGGTGTAGTCGTCGGGGTGGCGCACCATGCGGCCCGACCATTCGTCCAGCTCGCGGGCGTTCAGGCTCTGGCCGATGGCTGTCTCCAGGCCCGAGCCGGGGTAGGTGGGCTTGATCACACCGCTCTTGAGCAGGGGCAGCACCTCGCGCAGTGCGGCGTCTTCGCCGCACCACCAGGTGGCCAGCGAGGGCAGTTCCAGTTCCTCGCCCAGCAGGTGGCGGCTGATGGCGGGCAGGAAGCCCAGCAGCGCGCTCGATTCCAGCGGCGCCGAGCCCGGTGCGTTGGCCAGCAGCAGGTTGCCCGCGCGCAGCACCTGCAGCAGGCCGGGCACGCCCAGGCCGGAGTCCGGGCGCAGCTCCAGCGGGTCCAGCCACTGGTCGTCCACCCGCTTGATCAGCGCGTGCACCGGCTCCAGGCCCTTGAGTGTCTTGAGGTAGAGGCGCTGGTCGCGCACCGTCAGGTCGTTGCCCTCGACCAGGGTCAGGCCCAGGTAGCGCGCCAGGTAGGCGTGCTCGAAGTAGGTCTCGTTGTAAGGGCCGGGTGTGAGCAGTGCGATGCGCGCGTCCTCGCCCTCGGGCGACAGCGCCTTGATGCCGTCCATCAGCGCCCGGTAGCTGGCAGCCAGGCGCTGCACCTTCATGCCGGCAAAAGCTTTGGGGAACTGCCGTGCGATGGCGATGCGGTTTTCCAGCAGGTAGCCCAGACCCGAGGGCGCCTGGGTGCGCTGGCCGACCACCCACCAGCGCCCGTCGGGACCGTGCGCGAGGTCGAAGGCGGCGATGTGCAGCCAGGTGTTGCCCGGCGGCGTCACACCCTTCATGGCGCGCAGGTAGCCGGGATGGCCCTGGGCCAGCGCGGTGGGCAGCAGGGCGCGGCGCAGCAGCTCCTGCGGACCGTAGAGGTCGGCCATCATGCCGTTGAGCAGGCGCGCGCGCTGCAGCACGCCGGCCTCGATCCCGGCCCATTCCTGCGGGTCCACGATCATGGGGAACAGGTCGAGCGCCCAGGGGCGCTGCAGGCCGCCGGTGGCGTCGGCGTAGACGTTGTAGGTGACGCCGTTGTCGCGGATCTGGCGCTGCAGGTTCTCGGCGCGGCGGTTCAGGTCGGCCAGACCGTCGGTGCCTACGTGGGCGAAGAAGCGGCCCCAGCGCGGGGCCAGGGCCCGCGGGTCGCCGCTGTCGCGCAGCTCGTCGCGGTGCCCGGCGTCGGCGGGCACCGACCACGACAGGGCCCAGTCCCCGGGGGATTCGGGGCTGAGTTCGTCGAACAGGTTGTCTCTGGATTCTTCCGGGGTCACGGCTCTGGAGTATGCCCGTGGCTCCTTCTTTGGGGGACCCCGGGGCGGTTCGGGCCGTTGCATCTTTCAAAGACCCGTGGCTGCGATCACTGGCGCAAATCCAGCGTGAACGGGAACTCCCGGCTGGGTGTCGCGGCGTTCACCACCAGCTTGCCCGCGGTGTGGCCCATCTGGAAGAAGCGCGAGAGGCGCCGGCTTTCGGCCTCGTAGGCGTTGATCGGGAAGCTGTCGTAGTTGCGGCCGCCCGGGTGGGCGACGTGGTACTGGCAGCCGCCCAGCGACTTGTGCATCCAGGTGTCGACGATGTCGAAGGTCAGCGGGGCATGCACGCCGATGGAAGGGTGCAGCGCCGACGGCGGGTTCCAGGCCTTGTAGCGCACGCCGGCCACGTGTTCGCCCGCGGTGCCGGTGGGCTGCAGGGGCAGGGCGCGGCCGTTGCAGGTGATCACATAGCGGCTGTCGTTGTAGCCGCTCACGCGCACCTCGATGCGCTCCAGCGACGAGTCCACATAACGCACCGTGCCGCCGGGTGCGCCTTCTTCACCCATCACGTGCCAGGGCTCCAGCGCGTTGCGCAGCGTGAGTTCGATGCCGCGCGCGGCCACCTGGCCCACCAGCGGGAAACGGAACTCGAAGTGCGGCTCGAACCAGGCCATGTCGAAGCGGTAGCCCACCCCGGCCAGATCGGCCAGCACGTCCTCGAAGTCCATGCGGATGAAGGTGGGCAGCAGGAAGCGGTCGTGCAGCTCGGTGCCCCAGCGGGTGAGCTGGCCGCGCCAGGGCTGCTGCCAGAAGCGCGCGATGAGGGCGCGCAGCAGCAGCTGCTGGGCGATGCTCATGCGGGCGTGCGGCGGCATCTCGAAGGCGCGCAGCTCCAGCAGGCCCAGGCGGCCGGTGGACGAGTCGGGCGAGTAGAGCTTGTCGATGCAGAACTCGCTGCGGTGGGTGTTGCCGGTGACGTCGATCAGGATGTTGCGCAGCGTGCGGTCCACCAGCCAGGGCGGCATGTCCTGGCCGTGGCGCTGTCGGCTCTGTTCGATCTGGTTGAGCGCGATCTCCAGCTCGTAGAGCTGGTCGTTGCGCGCCTCGTCCACGCGCGGGGCCTGGCTGGTCGGGCCGATGAACAGGCCGCTGAACAGGTAGGACAGCGATGGGTGGTTGTGCCAGTAGGCGACCAGGCTGCCCAGCAGCTCTGGCTTGCGCAGGAAGGGTGAGTCGGATGGCGTGGCGCCGCCGAGCACGAAGTGGTTGCCGCCGCCGGTGCCGGTGTGGCGGCCGTCGGTCATGAACTTCTCGGCGCACAGGCGCGTCTGGTGCGCCGCCTCGTAGAGGAACTCGGTGCGCTCGACCAGTTCGGCGAAGCTGCTGCTGGGGTGGATGTTGACCTCGATCACACCGGGGTCGGGCGTGACCTGCAGCATCGTCAGGCGCGGGTCGCGCGGCGGCGGGTAGCCTTCGAGCACGATCTTCACGCCAAGGCGCTCGGCTGTGTCCTCGACCGCGGAGAGCAGGTCGAGGTAGTCCTCCAGCCGTTGCATCGGTGGCATGAACACGTAGAGGTGCTGGACCTTGCCGCCGCTGGCCTTCTCGGCTTTGGGGCCGTTGGCGCGCTGCGGGTCGCGCGCCTCCACCACCAGCGCGGTGCGGGTCAGCCAGGCGGCCGACTCGCCGCGCTGCGGCAAGCGGGACGAGAGCTGCTGCGCCGGCGAAGAGGCCGGGTGCGGCTGGCCGCGGCGCAGGCCGAGTGCTTCGGTTTCGTTGCCCGGCCCCTGTTCGTCGAACCAGTCGGTGCCCTGCAGCGAGACGGTGCCGCCTTCGGCGAAACCGCCACCCACGGTGTGCGGGTGCACCTGGTGGCGCAGCGCCGCGCCAGAGGGCAGCGGGTCGCGCGCGCTGTGCGGGTCCTGCTCGATGTGGTAGGGATAGTCGCCCATCGACACCCAGGGCAGCGAATCCAGCGGCAGCCGGTAGCCCATGGGCGAGTCGCCGGGAATCAGGTACATGCGCTCGTCGCGGAAGAACCAGGGGCCGGTGGACCAGACGGTGCCGCTGACGCGGTGGTAGGCGCTCTTGCCGTTGTTCGAGAGCGGGCCGTGGCCCGAGGCCTGCAGCGGCAGCACGTAGCCCACGGTGGCGTCCAGACCCTGGCCGAACACACGGCGCAGGCGCTGGCGCTCCAGCTCGTCGTCGAGCTTGCTGTCGAACGGGTCGACGTTGACCGGCAGGCGGCGCTCGCGCCACAGGTAGTACCAGGTGTCCTCGTGGCCGGGGGTGATGTACTGGGTTGACAGGCCCAGCCGGCGCGCCAGCGCCTGCGTGAAGCGCTGCGCGTCGTCGGCGCTGTAGTGGGCCTCGTCGCGCTCGTCGGCCAGCAGCGCGGGGTTGCCCCAGCAGGGTTCGCCGTCGGCGCGCCAGAACACCGACAGCGCCCAGCGCGGCAGCTGTTCGCCCGGGTACCACTTGCCCTGGCCCATGTGCACGAAGCCGCCGTCGCCGTAGCGCTCGCGCAGGCGGCCCAGCAGCTCGGTGGCGTAGCCGCGCTTGGTGGGGCCCAGCGCGTCGGTGTTCCATTCGGCGGCGTCGCGGTCGCTCACGGCCACGTAGGTGGGCTCACCGCCCTGGGTCAGCCGCACGTCGCCCCTCACCAGATCGGCGTCGACCTGCTCACCCAGCTTCAGCACCTCGGCCCACTGGTCTTCGGTGTAGGGCTTGGTCACGCGCGGCGATTCGTAGATGCGGGTGACGGCCATGTGGTGGCTGAACTCGACCTCGCATTTGTCCACGCCGCCTTCCACCGGCGCGGCGCTGGAGGGTTGCGGCGTGCAGGCCAGCGGGATGTGGCCTTCGCCCGCCAGCAGGCCCGAGGTCGGGTCCAGGCCGATCCAGCCGGCGCCGGGCAGGAACACCTCGCACCAGGCGTGCAGGTCGGTGAAGTCCTGCTCGGGGCCGCTGGGGCCGTCGATGGCCTTCACGTCGGGGGTCAGCTGGATCAGGTAGCCCGAGACGAAGCGCGCCGCCAGGCCCAGGTGGCGCAGCAGCTGCACCAGCAGCCAGCCCGAGTCGCGGCAGGAGCCGCTCTTGAGCGTGAGCGTCTCTTCGGGCGTCTGCACGCCCGGCTCCATGCGGATGGTGTAGCCGATGTCCTTCCAGAGCTTCTGGTTGATACCGACCAGGAAGTCGATGGTGCGCTGCTCGCTGCGGTCGACCTGCTCCAGATAGCCCTTGAGCAGGGGCGTCATCGGTGCGGTTGCCAGGTAGGGGGCCAGTTCCTGCTTCTGGGCCTCGTCGTAGGTGAACGGGAACTTCTCTGCGCGTGGTTCGAGGAAGAAGTCGAACGGGTTGTGCACCGCCATCTCGACCACCAGGTCGATGGTGACCTTGAACTCGGTGGTCGGCTCGGGAAAGACCAGGCGCGCCTGGTAGTTGGCGAACGGGTCCTGCTGCCAGTTGATGAAATGGCCCGCCGGTTCGATCTTCTGCGAGTACGACAGCACCTTGGTGCGGCTGTGCGGCGCCGGCCGCAGGCGGACCACCTGCGGGCCGAGTTTGACCAGGCGGTCGTACCGATAATGGGTGATGTGGCTCAGGGCGACATGGATGGCCATGCTGGGGTCACTTTCAACAGGGAGTCACAAACAATGAAAACGCTGCCAGGGCGGGCTGCCGCACGCGTTCGACACAACCAAGCAAGTCCCGCGCCACGGCGCACGGCTGTCCGGCGGACCAGCTGATGCACCCGCTGTGGGCGGTGCTGCCCGGCGCGGTGCTGGGGGTGGCGCTGCAGCTTCTGCAGGCCCGGCTGTGGCCGGTGGCGGGGTACGCGGGGCTGCTGGCGGCGGCGCTCTTGCTGGCCGGCGTTGCTGCACGGGTCGGGGCCAGGCGACGTGCCGGGCTTGCGCTGGGCGCCGCCCTGCTGGCGGGTGCGCTCGCGGCAGCCGGAGCAACGGGCCTGCGCGCTGCGCGCCACCAGGCGCAGGCGCTGGCCACCGGTCTGGAAGGCGTGAACCTGGTGGTCACCGGGCAGGTGGCCACCATGCCCCAGCGCGGCGCCGACAACGACCGCTTCGAGTTCACCGTCGAATCGGCGACGCGGGACGGCCTGGCGGTGGACCTGCCTCCGCGGCTGCTGATCAGCGACTTCCGGGGTCAGGGAACGGGGCGCGCCTGGCGCGCGGGCGACGCCTGGCGGCTGACGGTGCGTCTCAAGCGTCCGCACGGTGCCTCCAACCCCCATGGCTTCGACCGCGAGCGCTGGCTCTGGGAGCAGGGCATCGGCGCCACCGGCTACCTGCGCGATGGCCCGCGCGACCCCGCGCCGGTGTTCCTCGGCGCCAGCGGCGGCCACCCGGTCGAAGCGGCGCGCCAGTGGGTGGCGGACCGCATCGCGGCGCGTGTGCAGGACCCGCGCAGCGCCGGTGTGCTGGCGGCGCTGGTGGTGGGCGACCAGGCGGCGATCGAGCTGGAGACAAACAATAAAGTTGTACTCTGGCTCTCTCTATGAAAGAGCCTCAGTCTTTGAGAAAAATTAACAAATGGTTGTACTCTGGACTTATGCACCACTCAGGACCAACAAACAATAAAGTTGTACTCTGGCATGGGCGAGAGCGGATTTCTGTCGCGCCGTGACTATTCGTGACCTATCGCGTCATGAACGTGTCTGGCACCCCTTCTTTTTGTGTATGTCATAGGTTATGGGACTAATTGCACCAAAATGGTGCTTCATCGCTGTTGGCGCCTGAGAATCCACCCAGTGACTTTCACATTGTGCGGACGATAGTTGCGGGTCTGGAGCTCATTTGACAAAGTTGAGGTACTGAAGCGGCTTTGTTTTTCGAGTAGTTGTGTCCTTCTCCCATGACCCCCTAAGAAGCCCTGATGGAATCGTTCGTCAGAGCCTTTGTTGATTCGGGAGCTTCACACAACGGAAATACCAGGGAGATGGATGATGGAGTTGAGAGTCGCGCTTGTTTTGCTCGCGAGCATTCTGGCAGTGGCTTGCACCCCGACCCGCCACTATCAAACAGACCCAACACCTAGGCCGGATGCTCACGGAGTTATCAAAGGGGGCATCGCTGCAGAGCTGCGTCCGACGGGTTGTGTCTTGGCCAATCGGGAGGTCGCGGTTGTTGAGTTCGATGACTATGGAAACTTGTTCAATCGAACACAGTTGAACTGCGCTGTGGACGGAGTGGCCGGCGCAGCCAGAGACGGTGCAGTAGTTCTCGTCTACGTTCATGGCTGGCACCACAGTGCTCAGACAACAGAAGACTCATCCGACGACTTAAAAAAGTTCAGGAATTTCGTCAAGCAGTTTGCGCGCAGGTCAGCTGCGACCCAAAGCCTTTCTCAAGCGCCTGGTCAAGAGGTTCCTGTAGTGGGAGTCTTTGTCGGCTGGAGAGGGGACTCCATCGAATCCAGTGGCATCACGATGCCGCTCAGCTATGCCCTCACGTTCTGGGACCGGAAGGCTGCCGCCCAGAATATCGGAAACTCCGGGGGCGTGACAGAACTGTTCTTTCGCTTGGAACAAGTCAGGACAAACTTCGACTCAACCGGCACGAAATTGGTCGCGATTGGACACAGCTTTGGCGGGGCGCTTTTGTATTCGGCGCTGAGCTCGAGACTTCTTGACCAGGCTCTCGCGGACCAGCGTAGCTTCGCGGCTTCTCAAGGTGCACCGCCAGAGCCGCAGACTCGTCGTTTTTCCCCAGATGTGTTGGTCCTGGTGAACCCTGCAATTGAAGCGATGCGATTTAAGCCCTACCTAGACTTAGTGAGGCGGTGGCCACATGGAATGGACGTTCCACCCAGACTCATCATCGCCACGAGCTCTGCGGATTGGGCAACAGGTTACGCGTTCCCTATTGGCAGAATGCTTTCGACAACATTCGCGTCATACAGTGACCCTAGCGATGCCGCTGTGAACAAGAGTGCGATAGGACACTACGACCCCTTCGTGACCCATCAGCTCGTTGTGGATGCGAAGGGTTGCCCCAACCCGAAGATGTTGGTTGGGCCTGACCTTGTACAAGCTAGCAGCAACGCACTCTGTGTAAGCAGTCCTGACGAGGATTCTGGGCGTGTTGGAGCTCTTGTGCTAACCCGGTGCGACGCAGCAGGGACATGCGGGCTAGTCTCGCCGGAGCACTTCTTGGCCCGCAGTGTTACCCCCGATTTCAGCGACGGACGCCTGCCGAATCGTTTGCCTTACGCGAACATTCGAGTATCGCCAGACGTGATGAGCGGACACAACGACATCTGGAACACTCAGTTCAAAGCCTTTCTGGTGGATGGACTTCTTGGGAGCCTGGTTGACCCAAGCAAAGTTCCGTTGGTTCGGCACCCGGTTACGCTAACAAAGTAGTCAACGTTTTGTCGCCTCTCGCGCCTGATGAAGCTTTGCGTACTCGCTCTTCTTGTGCGCGTGCTGTGAGTGCAAGAGCATTTGAGTTGCGGGGCTGGTCATGCGTCATCGCATGCATTGGTCATGGAAGCATGGTCGTAGCTGAAAGAGCCACCTGTCAACCTTGACAGGGCGAACTTTAAAGAGTGCTGATGGAGTGCCGAAGGGGTGTTTGGCGTATGCCAGATAACAGGGAGTTCCTATGCGTCGACCGACTTCAAATAATTCACACGCTGCAACTGCAGTCCCTCAAACTGACGAAGCGATGGAAGCAGAAGAACGTGCGTTCATCAATGAGCTGAAGGCCGCCGCACTTGTCTGGTACAAGACCGCATCTCCCGGTGTCGATGTCGTCGGAGCAGGCTTTGAACAGGTCGCTCTCGCGGCGTTCGGCGCATCGTCGTCCCCAAGCGACTTCTCGGTAGAGTCTGTAGCAGTTCGTTGGGAAGCAGTGTGTGCGATGCGGAAGGCGCTTCGATTCAAGCAATCGCTACGCTTGAAAAAAATACAGGCGGCAAGGCAAAAAGTTGTCGGCCGTGCGAATGACTGCTATGACTATGAATTGCGAACAGTCGAGTTGATTTCCGAGCAGTTCGACGCGTGGTTCGCTGACGGCGGACTATGGAACTTTGTGAAGCAGCTCAGTTCCGCAGCGGAGGCAATGTTCGACATTGGCGAGGCCGCGATGGGTGACGAGTCTGTAGAGCGTGAAAAACGACTTTTTTTGGTTGCTTTCTACACCCGGCAGCACTTCGGATTGGTGCCCCCAGAGCATCTTGAGGCTCTTGAATTTCTGGGGAAAGAAGTTGTCGCAAAAGAAGGCGTCTCCGCACTGTCGACGTCCTGAATAGACAGTTCGAACGATGCGGTTCGGCGCAGGGAATTCGGCGCGTAGGCGCTACATGTTCCCTTCTTCAAGCATGTCCTTCAGGTCCTTGTTTCGCTGTTTGGTCAGTCCCAAAAGGCAGGAGGACAATACCAGCGGCCGCATGCTGCCTCCCTCATACTGCGCGGCCGAATAGTCGCATTGCAGGTCGCGGAACTTGAGCCAGCTCTGCTGCACTTCCTTGAGCTTGGCCTGGCGGGAGGCATCGAGCTGGCTCATCAGTGCCTTGTACGTCTTGTTCAGACGAGCGTCTTCCCGCTCGTAGTCCTTGGATGAGCAATAGTTCATCTCCGCCTGTGTTTGCGCGTCCTTGCAGTTGAGAGCGAACGCGGAGGATGTAAAAGCAAGGAGTGCGGCAAAGGCAATTGTTTGTTTGGTGTTCATATCAGTTCAGGTATCAGCAAATTGGTCACAAAGTGTTCAGGCAAGTGCAGTGGGCGCCACCTCCTTTGCGTAGTAAGTTGCGACCTTCAGGTGAGGAAGCAAGTTGACAGGTCGATACGGTTCGAGAGTGCCGCACCGCAAAATTCCTGGCTCGTATTCAAAGCGCTCGAGGACTGTTGGGTGCAGTGGAGCCTCAGGTACGATTTGCCGAGTTTTTGATGCCCATACGAAACGCCACTTTATGGGCCACCATGTAGGGTACGCATCTCGCATACTTTCTAGCTCGCAGTGTTGCGGACCGCGCGCGTCTGGAAACAGGTGGAGCTTTGTTGAGTCAAATTTCAGTGGCTTAGGAAGACAAGTTGCCTCTTTCAGCATCCAATCCAGCGATATGTCTGACAGGCGTGCTTCATCCTCTGGGTAGCTGCCTCCGATGTCCGAGTGGTTTCCTGCAAACCACACTTGTTTGAGCCAGTCTGGTTCGTCAGTTCTCGGTTGCCAATCATCTTTTGACGCCCATGGCACACGGTCGAAGTCCTTGCGGTGCTCATCAATCGCCAGTGCGTGCCTTGCATAGCGAACTCGTCGGTTAAGCTGATTGTCGTAGAACCTGAACCTCCAGGAGACAATGTGCCACTTGAAGTTGCCGCGCTCGGGGAAGTCGCGGATGCTTCGGAACTGAGCCTGAACAAAGGGAATCAGGAGAGCTGACGCACCAACCAGCCCAAGAGTCACGAATGTCGGCCAGAACTCCAGCCATGGAGTGAGGGACAAGAAACCTGCTGCTACTGCGACCAGCACCGCCGTGAAGGCTGCCAGGGCCAAGCCAAGTCCTATGCGGCGAAATGCAGGGGCGCCCAGCGCAGCAACGGTGTCGAACACCCCGATGAAATACGGTACTTCGTTGGCTACCCCGTTCGCATTGCTGCTGCCGTACCTTTGTCGAAAGCGCCGACCCTTCTCTTCGCGCTCCGTCTTGTAAGTCGGGTCGTCTCTACCCGACCCATGCTGATAGGTGTCGCGCACCGCCTCGGTAGCAATCGAGCGCAGGCGCTTCCCAAGCTTCGGAATCGGTCGACCGTTTGCGTCATGGGTGGGGATGCCGCACAAGGACATAACGCCGCCCACACATCTTGCCGTGTAAGCGCCTCTGCTGAAGCCAAAGAGGAAGACTCTGTCACCCGGCTCGTACAGCCGGATGATTGCTTCATAGCAGTCGATGATGTTGCGAGTAATCCCGGTCCCAGTGGCGCTGCTCCAGATTTTTCGGAACTGTTGAATCGGACGAAAGGGAATCTTTCCTCCGTCGCTTTCAGTGCCCAGTCCTGCGTCATAGAACGCTACTTGTTCTCGAGGGTCGATGGGGCTGTCTGGCCCCGTCCTGCTTGCCCGATAAAGCTTGTAGATGTTGCTGAGGTTCTGGTCTGGGCGTAGCCCTCCTGCCTGACCGGTTCCGTCCGAGAAGATGAGAATGTTCTTGGCCATCCCTGACTTTCTGTTTATCGTTGTTTGCAGACCTGTTTGAGGTTCAGTGACGGCTCGCATTGAGACGGTAGATGTGTGAGCCATCGAGCGGCATCGAGCTTTGCGGTGCATCCTGCATCTTCGAGAAGCGCGGTTCTTCCGCTGGCGTCGCAAACCAGTACAGCGCTGTCATCTGCGCTGCGGGTCAACTTCAACTGAAAGCCCTTGAAGTCATCAAGCAGGGTTGGATTTGCTGCTGAGACTCTTTTCAGAATGGCTGAGTCATCTGCATCAGGCGGGAGGTGGTCATAGCGCACAACTGCATCTACCGCCGCCGAGAGCTTTGTGAGCGACGAAGCCACCCGGTTCATTTGATTCGCATCGGGGCCAGAGGCACATCCCACGACAGCGACAGCAAGCATTGAGCAGAGTATGGATTTGCATAGCCGCAACATTCAGTTCTCCCAGAAGACCAGCTTGCCCGTCGAGACGCTCTTGCCCGTGTCCAGATTCCAGTCCTCGAGACTGTCAAGCTCAGGTGAGCCGCCCTTGGCAATTGCATCGTCTAGGCCTCTCCAGACCGCCAGAACGTTGCTCAGCGCACGTTGATAGATTTCGTCGAAGTGCTTCTTGCCCTCTGGCGTGACAAGGTCCCGGATGAACTGCGGGTCCACCTTGGTCTCGTCCGGGTATGCCAGGCCCAGGCCCGTTCCGACATGCCTCGCGAAGGGCACCAGCTGACTAGCCTTGGCCATAAGGTGCAAAACTTTTTGAAAGCCTTCGTGCCAGGAGTCTGGGCTGGCAGGAGTTCTGGCCACAAGTTCTGGGTAGGTCTGTGTCAGTGCAGCAGTCCAGACGCTTGAAACGGCAACGTCCAGTCGCTCGTCGTCAACAGTATCGGAACACTTGCCGATTCCGCTGGCCATGTGCTCTGATAAGCCAGCCGGCCCCACGCCAACGACCCTTGGAAAAATGTAAGCGTCCTGGTGCATCTCGCACTGACGGTGAGCGGCCTCGTTGCCTTGATACGGGCCCACCTTTCGTTCAACCACCGGGTGAATAGTCATATCGGTAGCGATGTGGGCAGCAAGCCCCATAAGCCACGCAGTCAACTTGGGCTGGACCTCTGGCTCGCTTGCACTCACCAGCTTCACCGCGGCTCTCACGAAAGCTGCGGTGCTCGTGTAGTGCATTGCATCAGCCCAAACGGTCTGGTCACGGTCAAAGGCAAGGTATGGGTAGTCGGGGCTAACGCAGCCGAGTTCAACGAAGTGAAGGTACAGGCCAATGGCCTTGAGCGTTGACTTGCGTAGACCGGCACTCTTTGCCGCGGCTCGTGCATCGTTGACGATGCTGATGTGGGTGTACGCGCCAGACATGACTGATAAACCTCGAATTGTTGAGGGCGAATGGAGTGTGTTTGCTCAGTACATCAAGCGCTGGACCTTGTTGGCCACGCTGCTGAGGACGATGCCAACTCCAAGAGTTGTCGTGCAAAGCACGAAGCCAAAAGGTCTCTCGGGGACCCACCAAGTCGGCAGCGCAGGGTAGAGCAGCGCCAACGAGGTGGCATGTGGCGCGTTGCCAGCCGGACTCATCACGCCAAATACAGCAGCAACAGCGACTTGACCAAACAAACCAATGAGGAGGAGAAATCCCGCTCCGTTTATCAAAGCGTGACCAAGCGTCCGAAGGCGAGACGGAGGGTTCAGTAGCGCAAGGGGTATCAGGTCGAGCCACATGGTATTGCCTTCACTTTTCTCGACGCACACCCTTGAAGGGCGTCTTGTCGCTTGTCTTTACGTCCATGAAACGACCATTGCCGGAATCGCGCTTCACGTAGTTACCAGATGGGGTCTGGGTTTGGCTACGTTGCTTGACGGCGCCGACTCGGTGTCCGTCGCCTGCTGGTGGGTTCTTTGCCATAATGCACTCCTAAATGGATTGATGCAGATATAGTACCGAATCAAAATGATGATGACAATACCCTGTTTAGGGGATGTCAAAGGCTTCATCTGGTACCATCCCTAGATGCAAAGCAGCGCAGAACAACTAGGTTCCGGCCTTTCGAACATTCCTCGCTCGCAACAGGAGCGACTTGCATACATCGACTTTTGCGCCTATTTCCTGGGGAGGCTGCGTCGGGCAGATGTTGCTCAGCGATTCGGGACCGGGCCAGCCGCTGCGACTCGAGACATAGGTCTCTACAGAGACTTGGCTCCAAACAACTTGGAGCTGAACACGGTGGAGAAGGCCTACCGTTGCAGCGATTCCTTCAAGCCGCTGTTTGAGCACTCAGTGGAGAGGGTTCTCACTGCGCTTTCGCAGGGATTTGGCGAGGGCGTATTCAGCGGCGGCCAATCCTTGATTCGCAGTGAAGTTCCTCGCGTCCTGTCGTTGCCCAAGCTGGATGTGCTGGCACCGATAACAAGGGCGATTCATCTTGGACGAGCCTTGCAAGTGACCTACTACTCCGTGCGAAGTGGTCAGAGTGAACGAGTGCTAGTTCCTTTTGCGCTCGCGAACAATGGCGCCAGGTGGCACGTTCGCGCATACGACAGGAGGCGAGAGGCGTTCTTGGATTTCGTGCTCAATCGCATCGAGACGCCACGGCTTCTGGAGGGCAGCTCAGTTTTGCCAGACGAGAAGCCTGAGCATGACCTCGAGTGGAGTCGGATGCTTGAGCTCAAACTGGTGATACATCCCCAACACCCTCGCCCTGAAGTTGTCGCTCGTGATTACGACTTTGTCGAAGGTGTGCTCAAGGTTCGCGTCAGGGAAGCCATTGCCGGATACACGCTGAGACAATGGGCGGTTGATTGCTCGCCAGACCATAGCCAGAACCCGGAGGAATTTGCGTTGTGGCTCCCGGACTCGCTCTCACTGTATGGGTCAGGGAGCGCCAAGCTGGCCCCCGGATACGTGCCACCAACTGTGATGCCGCAGGTGACTCAAGCTCCAAGTCAGGCGGTATCGTGAATGCAAGGACATGGACTGCGGCTTAGCGCGATAGTCGGTCCCGCAGTCTCTTCACCGCGTTATCGAACCTACTGAGCTCAAAGTTCTGCGGGTCATCGTGCGCATCGTTCAAGCCAGCATCGATGACTGCGTGAAACGCTGGAACTAGCCACGCACCGCGTCGTGCGCTTCCAGCAGCGTACACAAGAGCAAGCTTGTCGTATTGCGCCTGTGTGAAGCCTGGCTGTGGAGCGACGGCGTCATTCTTCGTTCCTCCAAAAGGTCACGCTTTCGTGGCTGAATCAGTTCGGCATGAACAAACAAGCCCTTGGCAGGAATGCCGACAACCTTGTTTTCGAATTTTGTCGCTCGCCAGGGCACAGAAAAGTCATGACCCAGCATCGTCTCTCAGAGGCGATTGATAAAGATATGTGCCGCTGGCTGGTCCTTTGCGTAGCTCTTGAAGCTGTTGACCGAGGCCGCGTCGTCGGAGGGCATTTCAGCATCTCCAACCCAAGGAGAGCTTGTGTCGTGAATCACGAAGAACTTGGCGTGAGGTGCTGACGGAGCGCCAGCGGTGGCGCGAGACACAGGGCTATCCAACGTGCCGCCAACTGATTGTTCGTTCACGCCTTCGGCAGTCAACAGCTTGCGTAGACGCTCCTTCAGGTCAACTGTTGACTATCCAACAACTTCCTTCAGCGTCGGCGGCAGAGCGGTCGACGCTTCGGCTAGCTTGCCCCACTGGCGCACCTCACGAAGGAGTCAGCCTGCCTGCTCATTAGTGGTTCCTTGAAACTGCAATGACTTTCGCTCGAAGACGCATGGACCAGCTGCATGTGCTAGCGAGTTGGTCGCAAGCAGGAATGCACTACAAGTCACAACCCCTAGGAAGGGTGACTGAAGTTTGGAGCTTTGTTTGGAAATTGGCATGACGAGTTCCCTTCGTGTCGAGCTGGCTGTAAATCTTCCTGAGGCTCAAAGAGCGCGCTCTGTTGCGCGCACCAATTCCTTGAGAAAGTGAATCGACTTTTGGAGGTCTTCCCGGGTAACCGGGTCTGGTCTGGACGGACCTTTGATGCTCACCCTCGAGCGATGCACGACATCGCCTCTGAGCTTGAGATAGCCATTGAGCTTGCTCTTTGCTACGTCAGGCTCCACGTTGTTCCACTTCCAGTGCGGCAGGAGGTCCTTGCCCGCGTAGTCCCGGAACAGCTGCAACGTCTTTTCCGCTGTCGGGTTGTGCAGCCGTTTGATTTCCTCGTCCAGCCGGGACTTCACAAAAGTGCCAAGGTCGGAGTCGATAAGCGCCGCCAGACGAATACTTGCTACCTCCTGAACTCTGTCTTCGACGTACGTCTCCCACGCTGTCATTGCCATGACCAACCCGGCTCGCTTGAGTACTTCTATCTCGGGCGGTGGCGGTTGAGTATTGAGCGTGTCGAAATGCTTGAGGATGTTCTCGGAGTCTTTGATTGCTTCCGAGAACGTCTGCGCTGCCTGTGATGTCGTCATATCGCTATGTTCGAGTGTCGTGTTCTGGAACTTGGGAAGGTTTTGGTTCTGCCTACTGCCTTGGGCAGCTTGCGCTTGTAAGTGCATGGAGGAAAGTTGCTGCAACCGAAGAACAAGCCGTATGGGCCCTTTCGGGTCACGAGAAAGCCTTTTCCGCACTCGGGGCACAGTTCCTCGTCAGTAGACTGACCGTCAAGACGTTGGATGGTCAGGTTGTGGTCCTTGACTAGCTCCATCAGAAAGTTCGACTCACGCTTGGCGCAAGTTATCAAACGTACCGAGTGCTTGGCCCTGGTGAGCGCCACATAAAAGAGCCTGCGCTCCTCTGAATACTCGTATCCGTCAGAACCAGGCATGGCCAAGGCCAATACCGGGTCGTCCTCAATTCGAGAGGGAAAGCCCATGGTCTCGGCAGTCATTCTGGGCAGGATGACGTGGTCACATTCAAGTCCCTTGCTCGAGTGGGCTGTGATGAACTGAACATCCAGCAAAGGGTGTCTGGGCAATGAGGGCAGGTAGTCCCTGTCCCTCCTGTAGCGGCCCATGATGTAGACCTTTTGAATTTGCGCACTCTGTTCGGCGTCTGCAGCGATTTCAGAGAGTTGGGCAAGAACGGCTGCGCCGATTTGGCGCTCATCGTCTACTTTTACAAGCCGTACAGCCTCCTGCACATCTGTCCGCGTAGCGCGAACCGTTTTGCGCAGCTGGATGGGATTTTTCTGGATGAACTTGCTACTGACATCGCACAGAGACTGAGGGCAGCGGAATGTTGTCTCCAGCATGAGCGTTCTGGAAGGACCAAAGATGCTTGAGAACTGAGTCATTACGGCGAGGTCTGCACCAGCAAATCGGTTGATGCTCTGCCAGTCGTCACCCACTGCAAAGAGGCACGCGTCCTTGTCCTCGACCAAAGCCTTTGCGAGTCTGGCTCTTGCCTGGCTGGCATCCTGAAACTCGTCCACCATCACCAGCTCGTATGGGCTGTTCCAGCACTTTTGCTCCAAGTACTGCGCCGCCATGTTGAGCATGTCCTCAAAGTCGATATAGCCTCCGTCTCGCAGCCGTTTCTCCCATGCAAGGTGTATCGGCTCGAAGATGTCCAGGAACATGCGGTGGCGAAAGCTAAATCGACCGATTCCACCGCTGGACAGGCGTTCTCGCAGCTGCGAGAAGCTCAGACGGTTATTCTTGACATGCGTCTGGAACATGCGAATGTTCCGCGCCAAACGAGGGCTTTCGATGGGTTGGCGCCCCGGTGCTGGTCTGTCTGGATTTGGGTCGAGCGTGAGGCCCAACTTCGTGAGTTGGGTGCCCAGCTTTTCAAATGCCTGGCCCGACCACAGGTCCGCCATAGTTGTCTCAAGCAGCCTTGTCCCATGGCGGGCGTGTAGCTCCCGTTTCCACTGCATCCCTTCTTTGTAGCCGGTGAACTCAGCCGGGGGATTGCCATTCTCATCAACAGCCCAGTGTTCCAGGTAGGCATTGACCTCCGGAAGGAAGAAGTCTGGGTGGTACTGTCGATGCCTCGCGTCAGCAGTGTCATGCTCATACGGCTTCTCATAGACGTATTCAACGCCGTTGTAGAAGAGCCAGTTGGCGATGACCGATTCGCCTCGACTTTTGACGACCTCATTGTTGAGCGTCCAGAAGCCCTGGCGATTGTTCTCCCGACTCCACGAGTCCGGTGAATCCTGTTCCTTGCCGAATTCAGGTAGGTCCTGAGCAAGAACCACGCGAAACAGGTCCCACTGAACACGAAACCGGGGGTCCTTGTCCTTGATTTCGTCAACGAGGGTCAGGAGCATTTCTTGGTCCCGGCCGCTGTCAATCCATGGTGCCAAGGATGGCTTCTTTCCAGTCGCCTGACCGATGACTTCCAGACCGAAGGCATGGAAGGTTTTGGCGCTGACCCCTTCTGCGGGTAGTCCCAGAGGCAGCAAGCGTTCCTTGAGACGTTGACGGAGTTCAGCCGCCGCATCGTTGTTAAACGCGAGCAACAAAATGCTTTCAGGTTTGAAGTAGCCGCGCTTGAGTGCGTAGGCGGCTTTGGCCACCATAGTGGATGTCTTGCCAGAGCCTGCAGACGCAACCAGCAGCATGCGCGAGTCAAAACAGACTACGGCCTTTCGCTGCTCAAGCGTGAGTGCTGACTTTTCAATCTTGTCGAAGAATTCCTTGTTCGCGTTCAGACACTGATGTTCATGAGAGCGATTCTTCTCTTCGAGCCACGAATGCAGGTCTTGTAAGTACAGGAGGGCTGCGCTTTGGACTTCTTGACCTTGTGAATGCAGCAACGTCTGAACGTCAGGCTCACCCAGCCAGGTGGTCAGCTTTGTAGGCTTGGCTGATATCTGGGTCTGAATGAACAAGTGGTCGAGCCAGCCACGATGCCGAAATCTGTGCTCAACAGCGCCCAAGAGGTCGTGCTTCCATTGCACCAGTCGTTCGATGTTCGCCGCGGATGCTTCAAGAACTGTTGCAAGCCGCTTTTTTCGCTGCGCCCTTGCGATACTGCTTACGAGAGTCGACTGAAGCTCACGGGCTTGAGAGGAGGGAAGCCCTCCAAGGGTGATAGGTTGACCGTCTCGGGTAGGGACTAGAAATCGTGACCAAAAGAACCCCCTTCGTACTTCGAAGCCAACCAACCGAAGTACAGAACCCTGGATGTTCTTTGAGTTGACAGACAGGGAGAACTTCTCGTCGTCTATCGACAACTGCCAAGCGGGCGCCCCTGCAACGAACTGCCCGAGTTTGCTTGAGGACCAAGTCATCCGCACAGCAAATGCTATTTCAGTCTGAAGGTGGTCAGTTCAGAGGTCAACTATCTGACAACGTCAACATTCTCGAGAACTCGATAAGACGGGGCTTCTGTAGTTTGCAGCTCACGATGCTTTTCCCTGCGTGCAATTGTCATGAATGGCGAATTATGCAAGTAGTGGCAAGGAATGACCTCCTGTCTTGTAGGGCCCGGACTGCTGGTGTGTTTGCGCAAAGACACCGGTTGACGGATGGTCGAAGTCGCTCAAAGGCCGCCCGTCGCTATTGCAGGTCCTGAGTTCCACGCATGCGGCGCAGTATGTCGAGCAACTGCTCAAGCCGCCCATCTTTTTTCCATCGCATGTACTGCTTTTTGAAAGTGCCGTGTTCGACTCCTGCGTCCGTCTCCAAGACTTTCCATGTGGCGCCTGAGAACATCCTGCGCAGAGCTGCGTCGAACGCGTCACGCTCAATCCAAAACTCTTGTGGCAACCAACTCAGATGGCTGCGAATTGCGGCCCATTCTGCGTCGCTGAGGCAGCGCTGACTGTCTGGCCGAAGCACACTCAAGCCAGAAGAGAAATCTGAGGCTGCAGAGGTATTCAACATTACTTTGTTGGCTACTCGTTTTCCGAGAATCTCAAATTCCCGGGGACAGTTGGTGGCGAAATCGAACGGTGCTTCGTCGGCGCGCAGACTTCGAACGTACATTGCTGTCACGTAGAAGTTTGTCATGTTGCCTTTCGGGCCGTGTCCGTCAAGCCGAACCAAGAGGGTGGCTCGGGGCAAAGTCAAGCTCAGTCGACCCTCGCGAGCATTGAGGTATGCACTTGCCCACGTCGTGCGTGCGCTGGGGAATCCAGAGAACCAAGTGAGCCTCCTCCCAATCTCGAAGCTATTGCGGCTAAACCGGGGGGCAACGAGTTTGCTGCATTTGACTTGGAACGAAGCGCTTAGCGATGACAGGTCACAGATGTCATCGAGGGACTGCGGTAGAAAAAGGCGCTCTAGTGCCTGCGGGTGGTTGCCGATGAGTCCCCGCATGATGGCCAGCGCAGGAAATAAAAACCGCTGACCATTCAAGCGCAGACTCCATAACTGATGCTGCGCATCGGCAGCCTCTGGAAGCGAGCACGCGTATGCGTACTCTTCAAACGGGCAAGGAGTGAGGTCTTGGAGGTTGAGTTGCATCTCCACCGTTTTCGATGTGTATCTCGGGAGGCCCTTCTTGTGGAGGTTGCCCAACTCGACGACAGTCTCTGTGGTCACATAGTCGTCATTTCTTGATTGGGCATGTGCAAGGTGAGTAGTGAGGTCAATTCCGGTTACCAGTTCCATTTGCGCTCCAGTGGTCGTCTGGAACGCATAGCGGATGGGTTTATTCGCTGGTTCTGGGTTGACCTTTTCTAGCAGGATTCGGAGGTTCTGGCTTTCTTGTGCGCAGGCTTCGGCCACCGACTTTTCGCTCTGAAGCCTCTGTTGCGCGAAACCGTGCGAGCTGTTCGGCAGTCAACGGCAGCCAAATACTGTTGTGCCTGTACGCCTGCCAGAGCTTGAAGCCCACCAGCATCTCCTTGACGGTCGTGCGTTTGACAACAAGGTTCAATGCCTTGGTCTTTTCCTCAACGAGCCTTGAGAGGGTTTGGTCCAGAGCGAGTAAGTCGCGAGGCTTCTTCCCCGGTCGAGCTGCTGTGGGGAGCGGGGAAGTGAGCTCGTTGTTCTTCAGGAAGACCTCCATGAGGATATGCCGCAGTGGTGACATCTCTGGGCAGGAGGCGATTCTGGTCAGGAGTACTGGCCAGCTGCCGAGCGAGCCACGAACGGGAGCACCCATGGCTGACAGAAAACTCTTGCCGTACCAAGTCCTCAGGCTGTTCGCCAGCCACTCACTGGCCACACCTCCGTTGGGATGCACAAATCCGCGGGCCAAAGCCATCTGACGAAAGTGCTGCAGCCATTGCGAGTGATGTCCCCAGTTCGAATCCAATGTACGGGCCGACACCTTAGCAATGTGGAGGCTAGCCAGATGAGGCCGACGCCTGTCGCGCAGGCCTTTTTGCAGATGCGGCAGTGGCGCACCCAACAGTCGGGCTTGGGTGGTGACTTCAGTTTCCGAGGCCCTGAGTTCGATTTCGTGCAACACACATACCTGTACGCCAGGGAGGTTGTGGACACGGTGCCAGTAGCTTTCACCGAAAAGCTTGAAGTCGTGCTGCGTGTTGACGCCGACTGAAAACTGACCCACTTACGGGAATCGTACCGATCCAAATTTGACCCAGGTGTTCAACCTACCCTGCCCGAGTTATCCACAGAGGAGCGGGGTGTTAGGAGTGATCACCATGGCCATGATTGGC
>QXGG01344204.1_pt1 | contig 22663 bp, 31 predicted proteins | sample 1982491 | NCBI WGS metagenome assembly QXGG01 (sample SAMN09924614, study PRJNA488089) | Wastewater metagenome, whole genome shotgun sequencing project. | isolation source: South African research farm wastewater | place: South Africa: Irene, Agricultural Research Council, Animal Production... | reverse complement strand
CTGCCCCTCTTTAACATCGAAAACGACGCCTACCTCGCGTACGACAACCCCGTCCCCGCCGACCGTCAGCAGGATCTCGTCGAGCGTCAGGCGTCTGTGGCAGGCGGATGGCTCACCCCCAACGAGGCGCGCATCGAGGCGGGCTATGACCCGATGGAGGATCCCGCCGCCGACCGCCTGTACGTCAACGGTCAGGCGCTCGGCGCAACGCCAGGCTTCGGTGCGTCCCCGTTCCCGTTTGCAGCCCCTACAAGCCGCGCAGAGCTCGCCGCTCTGCCCGAGGCGCCCGTCGAGCCCGTCGACGCCCCACAGCCCGTGCAGGCGTCTGCGACGCCCAGCAAGCGCGCCCCGCTCGGTCCCAACTGCGTCGCCGAGAACATCGCCATCCTGCTTGCGGAGGGCTACCCGCAGGATCAGGCGATCGCCATCGCTATCAGCATGTGCGAGGGCAAGGCTGAGACGCTGGCGCTGCCGGAGCCGACCGAGGCGCGCGAGGCACGCGAGAAGCGGTACGCAGCGAAGGCGGTCGCCGAGTACGTGGCGCAGATCGACCGCGACTCGCAGGACGCCGACAGCGCCAAGATCGACCGCCTGCTCGCGTCCGTCGAGAAGACGTACATGCGCGAACTGACCGACGACGAGACGATCCGCTACGCGCTCGACGGCGCGCTCACCGAGGTCAGCCACGACATCGACGCGGTCCTCAAGGCGTACGGCCTCGACCGCGACAGCCACGTCACGCAGGCGGCGAGCGATCTCGACACGGTCATCAAGGCGCACGGCATCGACGGCGACGTCGAGCAGGTCGATGCGGTCCTCAAGGCGCACACGGCATCTATCCTCAAGGGCAACACATGAGCATGAACGATCCGACGATCCCACACACCGTCCTTGCGGCCGCGCTCGCAAAGCGCGCAGCGGAGCGAGCAGAGAACGCGCTTGAGGCGGCGAAGGCTGCGCGGCAGGACGCGGAAGCGACGCACAAGGCGGTCGCCGTCATCAAGCAGGGTCCGCAGGGACCGCAGGGTCCGCGGGGTCCGGCGGGTCGCGACGGCATCGACGGGCGCGACGGCGCACCGGGCGCACCGGGACGCGACGGCAAGGACGGTCGTGACGGCGTGGACGGCAAGGACGGGGAACCCGGCGAGCGTGGACCAGCGGGACCGCGTGGACCGCGCGGACCCGGCGGCGGATCGCCCGTACTCGTGAACCCCGAGTTTGAGACGCTGTCCGTGCGGGGCGCGACGCGGCTTGCAGGCGTGAGCGCGGCGTCGCTGTCCGTGAGCGGCGCGGCGACGGTCGGCACGAACCTCACGCTCACCGCAGGCGACGTGATCCTTGCAAGTGGTCGCGGCATCTCGTTCGCGGCAGACCCTAATGCCGCAGGCATGACGAGCGAACTGCTTGACGACTACGAGGAGGGAACGTGGACGCCTACATACATCACGACTGCGGGAACGCCGATAACGGTTACGTACACGACACAGCAAGGCAACTACACCAAGATCGGCAACATGGTCACGATTCAGGTCGCGCTATCAACCGCAAGCATTGATGTCACTGGAGCCACGGGAAGTATCAGGATTGCAGGCCTTCCATTTGCGCACGGCTCAGCGACATACCCCGGCGCTGTCGGAGGTGACAACCTCCTATGGGTCACTGCGCCGACGCGCGCGGCCGTGCGCGACCAGTTCGTAACGCTGTTCACGCAGACAGGCACGGTGGTCCTGCCAGCGGATGTTAACGTAACGGCAGGAACCAACCGCAACCGCGTGCAGGTTACGGCGTCTTACTTCGTCTGACCCTAATGCCCCGCGCGGATGCGCTGGGTGGAACACACAGGAGCAACCATGCTGACCAAGACCGAGATCGTTGACCGCATCGAGACGCTGGAGAACGGCTGCGTGCAGGTGCGCACCGCCACCCGCATCATGGACGGCGACACGCTTGTCGCGCAGTCCTTCCACCGTCATGTCGTGTCGCCCGGACAGGACTACAGCGGCGAGGACGAGCGCGTGCAGGCGATCTGCGCCGCAGTCCACACGCCCGAGTGCATCGCCGCCTACCAGTCCGCAACCGCCTGACGGACACACCATGCCCGACCTGCCGCCCAATGTCGTTATCGCCGCGCTCGCAAAGAAGGCGGCAGACCGTGCCGCCGCGAGCGCGCAGGAGGCGAGCGCCGCACGCGAGGAGGCGAGCGCAGCGCACAAGGCGCTCGACGCCGTCAAGGTCGGTCCGCAAGGTCCGCAGGGCGAGCAGGGTCCGCCCGGTCGTGACGGCGTGGACGGGCGCGACGGGCGCGACGGCGTGGACGGCGCACCGGGTCCCGCAGGACCGCAGGGCGAGAAGGGCGAGCAGGGCGAACCGGGCGAGCGCGGTCCCGCAGGTCCACGCGGGGCGCGCGGTCCCGCAGGCGGCGCGCCTGTGCTTGTCAATCCCGAGTTTGAGACGCTGTCCGTGCGCGGCAATACGCGGCTCAAGGGCGACCTTCAGGTGGATGGGGACTTCACGCTCGGCGATGACATCACGATCAACGACACGCTGACGGTGAAGGGCGTCACGTCGATCACGAACAGCGAGGCGGCGACAAGCACGACCACGGGCGCGCTGCGCGTCACGGGCGGGATCAGCACGCAGGGCGCGCTGCACACGGGATCGGATGCGGTCATCAATGGTGTCAAGGTCGGGACAGACAATGCTAGCCTTACCACAGTTCTTGGTGATGGGGCGCATGGTGGATCTGGACCGCAGGACACTGCAATTGGATACAACGCTCTTGGGCTAACGGGAGCAAAAGCAAATACAACAGGCGCAAATGTTGCGGTAGGCTTCAGCGCCCTAGCCCCACTGCAAACCACTGGAACCCGCAATGTTGCCGTAGGGCACTGGTCACAAGCGCGATCTACTGCATCAAATCCAACCCAAAGTAACACTGTTTCAGTTGGATTCAACTCAGCGGCTTTCAATCAATCCTCCGATGTAGTCGCCATCGGTTCCGAGGCGCTCGACGCCAACACCGTCGGCATACAGAACGTCGCAGTCGGTCGCTCCGCGCTCGGCGCAGCCACCACCTCGCTCAACACGGGAACCTCAAGCGGCACGATCACCGTCGCGGGATCGCTCGGCATTGACGGCACGTACGCGGCGCAGACGCTGGTGTACCAGTCCGGCGGCACGTTCGTCACCGCACCCGTAGCGACGATCACCGTCTCCGGTGGCGCGGTCACGCAGGTCAACATCACCAGCGGAGGCGCTGGGTTCAGCGCGACGAGCGGCTGCGAGTTCAGCGTGAGCAACGCGAACATCCCGGCGGCGTTCCGGTTCAACGGGACCGCGTACACGACGGCGGGGTCGAACACGGCGGTGGGTCACAACGCGGGGCTGCTGCTGAACACGGGGAGTTCCTGCACCCTAATCGGCGCTGCGGCAGGGGATGCGCTGACCACGGGAGCCGCGAACACGCTGATCGGACGAAATGCAGGCGGCGCGATGACCAGCAGTTCCAACAACGTTGTCATCGGCAATGGCGCTGGCGCTGCGATCTTGACAGCAAACGAAAGCACGATTGTCGGTGCGGAATCATGCCCTAGCGCCACTGGTGCGGGTCACGCAACACTGGGTCGATACACGCTATACAGCCTTGTCGGCGGCGAAGGTAATGTGGCTGTAGGACTGAATGCGGGATTCAATCTTGGCGCGGGTGGTGCAGCAGTCTCAAACACTAACGTAATCGTTGGATGCAATGCCGGACGTTGGCGTGGTGCAGGCAAGGACACGCTTACCAATGCCACCAATAGCGTGTTTATTGGCAATGGCGCTCGCGCCAACGCAAGTAACGAATCCAACCAAGTTGTGATCGCAGGCACGGACGGACTCGGCGACGGCTCCAACACCACCGTCATCGGCAACACCTCGACCACCTCGACGCGCTTTGCAGGCACGGCAACAAGCGTCCTGCGAACGTCAGGCGACACGCTGCGCATTGACAATGATCGCACGCCAGCGACCGCAGGCGCGGCGGGCAATGAAGGCGACATCTGTTGGGACGCGAACTACATCTACGTCTGCGTCGCCGCCAACACTTGGAAGCGCGTAGCCATCGCCACATGGCCGTGATAGGAGACATCATGACCGACACCACCGACCACCAGTTCACGCCCGAGGACATCGCCGAGCATCTGCGCGGGCTGCAATCGTCCGCCGACCTCATCGACGCGCTCATCGCCGCAGGCGACCGCAGCGACGAGCAGCGCGACACGATGGACCGCAACGTCCGGCACATCGGGATCATGTGCGCGATGCCGCACCTCGCCGGGGAGGATCTGGAGCCGTGCCGAGAGGCGCAGGCGCGCGGGAGCGCGTGGCTGCGTGTGTGACCCCTGCGCACATCGCGCGATCCTGCGCGCGGCGAAGGCGCTCGCGCGCTCGCCTGCCGCGCGGTGCATCGACCCGGACGCGGCGATGCCGTGGCTGCCGCTCGCGGCGGACACGCAGGTGATCCGCACGAAGGCGCTCGACGAGCCGCTGCGCGACGTGGAGGCGAGGGAGCTGCGGCGGTACGTCACGGAGCTCGAGCGCATTGTCGGTCGCACGCTCGACCCGGTGCGCGAGACTGTCGCCGGCTGGCGCGGCACGCCGGAAGCCCTGGTCGAGCGCGTGCGCGAGGATGTCACCCGCCTGCGCGCCGACCTCGCCAAGGAGATCGCCGAGGTCGCGCGGCCATACGCGGCGGTCATGGCGGACGCCGGCGCCCGTGCAGGGCTCGCCGCGCTGCCGCAGTCGATCCCCGCCGTAGCCGACATGATCGAGTTCGGGCAGGCGAACCCGCTCGCCGTCCGCGCCGCCGAGAGCACCGCGATCCGCATGGCGAACACGGTCGCCGTGACGACCGCGCGAAACGTCGCCGAGCACGTCGCCGAGGGCATCCGCACGGGCGAGACGATCGACGAGATGGCGGAATGGATCGCCGACGAGGGCTTCAGCGAGTCCAGGGCGACCATGATCGCGCGCACCGAGAGCGCCTACGCCTACACCGAGGGACGCATCGAGGCGTGGAAGGAGACTGGCGTGGTGCAGGGCAAGCAGTGGCTCCTCTCGCCCGACGCCTGCGAGTTCTGCGAGGCGGCCGCCCGCGACTTCGCCGAGAAGTCGGTCGGGCTCGATGACGCCTTCTACGCCAAGGACACGGTGCTCACGGGCACGGCGGGCGGTCAGATGACGCTCTCCTACAGTGCCGTGCAGGGACCGCCGCTGCACCCCAACTGCCGTTGCGACACGACCGCCGCCCTAGACCCGAGGCTCTTCGAGGAATGAACAGCAAGCACCTACAGGCATCCATCCGCAAGGCCGCCGGCAAGGCGAGCACCTTTGTCGCCACGATCACGACCGACTCGGTGGACCGCGACGGCGAGGTTGTCGTGCCGGCGGGCATGAACAGCAAGGACTACGAGCGCAACCCCGTGCTCCTGTACGAGCATGACAAGCTCAAGCCGATCGGCAAGATGCTGCGCATGAAGCGCAACGAGCGAAACATCGAGGCAGAGTTCGCCCTCGCGCCGCGTCCCGAGGGGCACGCTGGCGACTGGCTGCCCGACACGATCGGCGCGCTCATGGACTTCGGAGCCCTCAACACGATGAGCATCGGCTTCCTCGGGCTTGAGGCGCGCCCTGCCAGCAAGGCGGACTCGGAGAAGTACGGCGACGGCGTCCGCCGCGTCTACGGCAAGTGGAAGCTCCTCGAGGTGTCGGTGGTCAGCATCCCCGCCAACCAGGACGCCATCATCACCGCCGTCCGCAAGGGACTATGCTCCCCCGCGATCGCCAAGCGCTTTGGCGTCACGGTGCCCGACGCGCCGGCGCCGATCCGCCGCTCCTACCGCGTGAGCATCGCGGTCCCTGCGCTCGGCGACGTGGACCGCACGCGGATCGTCCGCGACGAGATGGCGCGCGCGCGCGGCCGGCTCTACGCCGACTGACACAGACTCTCTCCTTTGCCACGGGCCGCCTGTTGTGGGCGGCCTGTGGTGTTTCATGGGTGCCTAGTGTTGTGGCATCGGTTGGTCGAGTCGGTGGGCGCAAGCCCGGACGAATGACCTGCGCCGGCAACGTCAATTCACCCAAGCAACCAACCCCATTAGGGAGCGTTATCAATGCGCAACATCACCGTCGGCGACCTGCAGAAGTCACTGCAGTCGCTTGCCAACCAGAAGGGCGCCGCAGGCTTCGAGAAGGCCAAGGCCCTGTTCCTGGACGGCGTCGTCGTTGTGGATGAGCAGGGCAACCCGCTCGACCCCAGCGCTATCAACTACGAAGTCACCATCAGCCCGGCCGCCATGGTCGAGGAGGACGCAATGTCAGAAGAGAAGCCCGAGGAGACGGCCAAGAGCATCGCCTCCGAGGTCCGTGCAGCCATCCGCCAGGAGATCAAGGCTGCTCCCAAGTCCGCACCCAAGGCGATCGCTGTCGAGAGCCCCAAGGTCTACGGTCGCCTGCGCGGGCTCAAGTCCGTCGATGAGGCGTACAAGTTCGGCCGCTGGGCGCTCGCATGCCTCGGCCACACCAAGAGCGCGCAGTGGTGCTCCGACCACGACATCCTTGTCACCAAGGGCCATGTCGAGGGCGTGAACACCGCCGGCGGCTTCACTGTGCCGGACGAGTTCGAGAACTCGCTCATCACCCTCCGCGACACGTTCGGCGTCTTCCGCCAGAACTCGCGCATCGTGCCCATGTCCTCGGACGTGAAGCGCATGCCGCGCCGCACCGGCACCGTGACTGCCTACTTCGTGGGCGAGGCGGCTGCCGGCACGGAGAGCCAGCAGCAGTTCGACTCGGTCAACCTCGTCGCCAAGAAGCTCATGGTGCTCTCGAAGATCAGCTCCGAGCTGAACGAGGACAACGTGGTCAGCCTCGGCGACGAGCTCGCGACCGAAATCGCGTACGCATTCGCCTCCAAGGAGGATGCCTGCGGATTCAACGGCGACGGCTCATCGACCTTCGGCGGCATCACCGGACTGCTCAACGCCATCGGCGCGGGCGGCACCTCTGACGGCGCAGCGACCGCTGCGAGCGGCGTGACCCTCGCGGAGCTCCGCGCAGGCGTCGGCAAGCTCGCGCAGTGGGCGGACACGCCCAACGCGAAGTGGTACGTCCGTCGTCAGGAGTGGAACAGCATCTTCCTGCGTCTGGCAGAGAATGCGGCCGGCAACATGCTCGGCGACATCCAGGAGGGCCCCGGCTCCCTGCAGTTCATGGGCTACCCCGTCGTGCTGTCGCAGGCGATCACCGCTCCCTCGGGCGCGGGCGCAGCCTACGCGTACTTCGGCGACCTCTCGCTCGCTGCCTACCTCGGCGACCGCCGCTCCACGACGGTCGAGTTCAGCAACGCCGCGCTCAACGCGTTCGAGCAGGACGAGCTGGTCGTGCGCGGGACGCAGCGTTTCGACATCAACGTCGCAAACGTCGGCGATGCCACGGACGCGGGCGCGATGATCAAGCTCACCTTCTGATCCTGAAAGGACACAGACCCCCATGCATTACAACCAGGACGTCAAGACGATCAGCTCCAACCCCGCCACGGTGGCCAACGCCGGGACGGGGACGTTCATCGTCGATACCAAGGGCTTCGCGGCCGCACAGTTCGTGGTGTCCCCCGGCATCGCCAACAACGCGACCAACATCCCCACCGTGCTCAAGATCTCGCAGGGTGACACCACCTCCGCGTTCACGGACCTTGCCGGCTACGTCGGCGGGACCAACGCGGCGGGCGGCTTCACGATCCCGACCAACGTCGCAACGGCGGCGGCGGACGTGCAGCCCTATGTGTTCAACGTGGACCTCGCAGGCAAGAAGCGCTACCTGCGCCTGCAGATCAGCCCGGTCACGACGATCACGTACGCCTTCACCTGCAACCTGAGCCGCCCGGCCCAGTCGCCCAACGTGACCAGCGAGGCAGTCGCCAAGCTCGGCACGGACGGCGTGAACCTCGCAGGCTCGACCTCGGTCGGCCTCGTGGTCAACCCCGACGGTCCGCTCAGCTGAGCCATCCGCGTGCCTTCGGGCGCGCAACCGTGCGCACGACGCACACCGATGCAGGGGCGGCCTTCGGGCCGCCCCTGTGTCATTGGTGCGCTATCTTCCGTGCATGCTCAAGCTTGACCTCGGTGCAGGACGCACCCGCCTTCCCGGCTACACGCCCATCGACGCGGCGCTCGGACATGACGTCCGCTCGCTGCCATTCGCATCCAATACCGCGGACGAGATCCGCGCGAGCCATGTGCTCGAGCACATCCCCTTCTGCGAGGCGCCGCAGGTGCTCGCGCACTGGGTGGACATCCTCAAGCCCGGCGGCTGGCTGCGCATCGCGGTGCCTGACTTCCACAAGATCGTGGAGCACTACATGGAGGGTCGCGGCGGCGAGATGAACCTTGAGGGAATGCTCATGGGCGGGCACTCCGACCACAACGACGCGCACCACGCCATCTACCAGGCGCAGAAGCTCAAGGGGCTCATGGAGCAGTGCGGGCTCGAGTCCGTCTGCCACTGGGAGGGCGACGCGGACGACTGCTCGCGCCACCCGATCAGCCTCAACCTCAAGGGGCGCAAGCCGCACGCGCAGGTGCCGGCGACGCTGCCCACCTACGACGACATGCACCTCGTGCAGACGTGCCCGCGCCTGGGGTTCACCGACCACATGTACTGCGCGGCGATCGCCACCAAGTCGCTGGGCATCAACCTCACGCGCCATACGGGCGTGTTCTGGACGCAGGGCATTGACCGCGTGCTGTCGGAGGCGCTGCGCAACGAGAAGCTCAAGTGGCTGATCACGACGGACTACGACACGCTCTTCACCGCTGAGGACATCGTGCGCCTGCGCGACATCGCCGAGCGCAACGACCTCGACATCCTCGCGCCGATGCAGGCGGGGCGCGAGCGATCGTCGCCGCTCCTGACGATGCGGGACGAGAAGGGCAACCTCAAGAACGGCATCCTCTCGACCGAGCTCGACAAGGACGCGCTCGAGGTGGCGACCGCTCACTTCGGGCTCACGCTGATCCGCTGCGAGGCGCTGCGCAAGGTCGAGCGCCCGTGGTTCCGCGGCGAGCCTGCGCCGGACGGGACGTGGGGCGAGGGGCGCGTAGACGACGACATCTGGTTCTGGCGTCAGTGGCAGAAGGCCGGGCTCAAGGCGTGGCTCACGCCCAAGGTGCAGGTCGGGCACGCCGAGCTCGTCGTCGCGTGGATCGACCGCGACCTCCGCCGGCAGTGGCAGAGCACCAGCGAGTACTACAGCATGGGCAAGCCGTGGTACGCACGCTCCTAATGTTGGGGCATGCCTGTCGGAACCTACGCGCTCACGTCGCTCAGCAACCTCAAGTCGTGGATGGGGATCACCGCCAGCACGGATGACGCCGTGCTTGAGAAGGCGATCGACCGCGCGACGGCGCGCATCGAGTCGTACATCGGTCGGCAGGTCATGTCGCGCACCTACGCGGAGTGGCGAAATGGCTGCGGCGTGGACACGATCCGGCTCCACCAGTGGCCCGTGACGCAGGTCACCAACGTCTGGACGGGCAACAAGGCGGCGATCGTCATTGGCGCCACAAGCGGCTACCTCCGCGCGAGCGTGAGCGTCAACCAAGAGACGGGCACGCCGGCGCTCGTCACCACGACCACGAGCACGGCAGGCGTGACGAGCAGCACGTCGCACGACTTCGCAAGCCTGCCGACCACAAGCGACCTCGTCACAGGAGGCATCCTGACGGTGCCAGGCTTCACGGCATCGCTCACCACCAACCTCCGCTCGGTGCAACTGCGTCCGCGCGCCGGCGCCGACGCCGTGCTCGCGACCGTCACGCTCTTCGCCGCCGACACCGCAAGCGAGTACACCTACGACTACGACACCGGGCGGCTCTCGATCGACCCGTCGTGGTGGGCGCAGTGGCCGATGGACCGGGGCACCATGCCCGACGCCGTGAAGAGCGTGCTCGTCGAGTACACCGCCGGCTACGCCACCGTACCCGACGATCTTGAGCAGGCGTGCATCGAGATCGCCGCGATGATGTACCGCGACCGCCGCCGGGACTCGGGGCTTGCCTCGGAGAGCCTGGGCGACTACTCGTACACCCGCGCCAACCGCGCCGAGATGGATACGACGATGGCGAGCCTGCTCGCCGACTGGCGGGAGCTCGCATGAGCGTCGATAGCCTGATCGCCCAGTACGGCATTGCTTGCACGACGCAGCGCCCGAGCACCACGGTGGACACGACCGGCTCGGTCATCAACACCTACACGGCGAGCCTCGCGGCCGTCACGGTCTACCTGCAGCAGGGCGGCGGCGCCGAGTCGGACATGATGGGCGCCCAGCGCAACACGCTAACCGCAGTAGGGTACGTGCCCGTAGGAACGGCTATAAGCCCTCAGGACCGCCTCTTCGTCGGGACGGTCTACTGGGACGTCCAAGAGGTCCGGACGCCTGACGAGCGCTCTACGGGCGACGGCGTGGCTCATATGCGGCTTGAACTGACAAGGACGCTGCCGCTCTAATGCCCGCGAGCCATAACTTCAGCGCTAATCAGATTAGGGAACGCATCATCGCGGTCCTGAACTTCGCGACGCTTGAGGTCATGGTGCAGACACAGACCGAGCTGCAGCTCATGGTGAGCCAGCCCGGCAAGGGGCGGCTCTACGCCAAGACCGCGCAGGGGCAGCGCAACCTCGCCCGGTTCCTTGACGACCGCGCCGGCTTGAGTCGCAAGAACGCGCAGCGCATCGAGAATGCGCGCTGGCTACGACAGCAGCAGGGGCTCAGGGAGCAGTCCATGCGCACCGTGATCGGCGCCGAGGCGACACGGCGCTACGGTGCGACGCAGCGGTTCGTCGCGCGCCGCGTCGGCGTCACGCTCGGAGAGGGCCGCATTCAGCGCCTGATCGGGCAGAACCGCAACCTCGGGGACATGGGCATCCACCGCGCATCCGCGCCCGGCGACCCGCCAACCGTGCGGACAGGGCGCCTGCGCCGCGGCATCCAGATGGCGCGACCGGCACGCAAGCGCGCCGCGACCAGAGTCGGCTGGGTAATCGGCGTGAACGTGAAGTACGCGCCGTACCTTGAGTTCGGCACGCGCCGCATGCAGGCACGTCCTTTCGTGAAGCCTGTGCTCGCCAAGATGAAGACGCTTGCTCCGAGAATGATCCGCAACCGCCTAAAGTTGGCAGGACTCCACGGGATCAATCTCACATGAAGGCAGTAGCAGCCGCCATCCACACCCGCCTCGGCAGCGCCACGGGCGCAGGATCGTTCTACCAGCTCGTCGGGCAGCGCTACTTCCACGTCGAGGCGCCGCAGAACACGGCATTTCCGATGGCGGTCTGGACCCTTGAGGGCATCGACAACGAGGACCAGTTCGACGGCTCGCGCATCCTGCGCGGCTCCGTCTCGTTCGACATCTACTGCGAAGCCAAGGCTGGAGCCGCCGCAGCGATGGACATTGAGGAAGCGCTCTTCAGCCTGCTTGACCAGCAGAACCTGACCGTCAGCGGCGGCACCTACGGCACGGCTACCCTTCAATGTCTCGCGCGCGGCATGCCGACCGCGAGCGACGAGTTCATCATCATCACGACCACCTACTCGCTCTTCACCACAAGGATCGCATAATGGCAGCAATCAGCGGCAACACAGGCAGCGTCACCGGCGGCGTGTCCGCCGTCCTCAACACATGGAGCGCGACCATCTCGCGCGCCGTCTCCGACGTGACGGGCTTCGGCAACTTCGCCCGCCACCGCATCCTGGGCGTCTATGACCTGACCGGGAGCGCGGGCGGCATCATGGATGACGCGACAGCGTTCGTCGGCACCTCGGCAAACACCAACCAGCCAGCCGCCATGACCGCCATCACCGGCGCAAGCATCACGCTCCTCGCAAAGACCGGATGCAGCATCGGCGCGCCTGTGGTCGTGGACAGCATCTCGCTCGGGTCGAGCAAGACCGGAGACGCGACGCTCTCGTTCAACTTCAGCCTCGCATCGGGCACCGCGACCGCAAGCCCGTTCACGATCACCTGGGCACCGTGAGCCAATGAGGGAGAGAGACGCTTCGGTGGTCGGCGTGCCGATCCCAGGCATCAGCGGCGTAGAGGCGTACACGACCGAGCAGGACTGGGTCGTGACGGGCGTGCACCGCGGCCAGCCTTTCAAGCGCTACGTCACGCCCAACGTGGATGCGGATGGTGCGATGCAGAGCGCGGTGGCGGCGCTCGGCTTCAGGCCGCATGACATCGAGTGGATCAGCGCGCGCCGCCGGCATGAGGTCGAGCGGTGCGTGCGCATGGACGGCGACTGGCTACGATCGCGCGCACGATGACACCGCAACCCACGATCAACGGAATGGTCCTCCGCGTGCTCTCCGCGCGCGACTGGCTTGAGCTCTCGCGCGAATGGATCGGGCGCGAGCAGGCGCGCATGGAATCCTCGATGCGCCGCGCGGGCGCGGACGGCATGGATGTCGCCAAGGCGGTCGAGGAGTTCGCCAAGGCGCACTCGACCTACAGCGTGCTCGCTGCCATGTGCAAGACCATCGACGGCTCGCTCGCCATCCTCGAGCGCGCCGCCAAGCGCGCCAACGTGTCGCGGGACGCGCTGGACGAGGCGCTCACGGGCGTCGAGCCCGACGAGGTCATCATGGCCGCCTACCGCTGCCTCGGCTTCAGGGTGGGCGCAGACGGCTCCGCGGAGGGCGACAGCGACCCAAAAGCCGCGAGCCCAGCGACGCCGACTTCCTGAAGTCTGTCGCCATCGTGGCGCGCTACCTGCCGGGCCTGGGCGACCCGATGGACATGGACCTCCCCGAGCTCGATGCGTGGATGGAGGCGATCACCGAGGTGCTGCGGCTTGAGGGCGGCAGCGGCAAGGGCGACGGCTCGCACCGGGCTACTGTTGATGAACAGATGCGGAGACTCCACGGATGAGCATGTCGCAGGCGAACGCCGCGCTACTGATTGACGTTGCCGCAGAGACATCGCGCCTCGGCATCACCCTGACGCAGGCCGAGCGCATGGTTGACCAGTCCGCCCAGCGCATGGGCCGTCAGGTGGACGGCTCGTTCGGGCAGATCGGCAACAAGATCACGCGCATGATGAGCGCGGCCCTTGGCGCGGGGCTCGCGATCAAGGTCGTGGACGACGCGCTCCGCAAGGTCGCCGACGGCATCCGCGAGGGACAGGGCGCGTCGGCAATCGGGCAGGCCATCGCCGAAGGCGTGGTCGAGAGCATTCGGTCGGTTCCTGTCGCTGGCGCCCTCATGGACATCTCGTCGCAGCTTGCGGACAAGGCGCTCGGCGGTCCGATGGCTAGAGATGTTGCATTTGCCCAAGCGCAGGCGTCCATGCGTCAGCGACAGGAGATGATGCGGCAAGGCGAGATTGCAATGGGCGAGCTGGAGCTTGCCGGCACGCAGGATCCCGTGGTGCTTGCACGGGCCGAGCGGGCACGGGAGGTTGCACGTCTTCGGGCCATCGCGGAGCGCTCTGTAGCCGGTCGCGTGCAGATAGTCAACGGCAGGGAAGAGGAGCTTGAGCCTGGCGTTCGCGCACGAGCGCGCGAACTCGTTGCGAGAGGGCTCGACATCTATGACGAGAGGGTCCGTGTCGCGGCAGAGGAAAGGCGCAAGCGAGATGCCGATCGCATCGCCGCCGAGGAGGAGCGCCGCATCAAGGCGCAGGAGGAGGCGTACGACCGCTTCATCGAGGGCAACACGCAGGAGGCCATCCTCGCGCTTGAGGCGCAGCTGCAGGCGGCAGGGACCGCCGCAGCGCCCACGCGCGCCGACCGCCTCGCGCAGCTCATGGCGGGCATGACCGGCGGCATCGCCACCGCAGACACCGCGCTCGGCGCGTTCACCTTCGCGACGGGCGATCCCGCCAAGATCAGCCGCGACATCCTTGAGAACGCGCAGAAGCAGCTCGCCGCGCTTGAGCGCATCGAGGGCATCCAGCGCGAGATCGCGGCGCTGCAGAAGGGCACAGGGTTCAACTAGTGGCCATCAACGTCATCGAGCTCGCATCAAGCCGCCGCGTCTCGTACAACGGCGGAAGCCCGGTCGGGACGCGGGAATTCACCGTCACGGGCGCCGCCACAGAGGCGGACGTCTACGGCATCTTCAAGCTCGATGGCGAGCCGCCCGCCAACCTGCCCGACAAGTTCTCTGCCTACCCGAACCTGTCGGTCCTTGTGCCTCCGGTGCGCATGGTCGCGCTGGACTTCGACCTCACGAAGGATCCAGACGTCCTGCAGAAGTGGATGGTCACGGTCACCTACCGCGAGGTGACGATCGGCGGCGCGCAGAGCCCGGCGTCCGCGCCGCTGACGCAGCTTGCCCCCAACGACGAGGGCTACCTCACCGTGCGCGGCCGCACCGAGGGCGGCTTCATCGAGGGCTGGCGCCTGCACGACACCGCCGAGGAGTGGGACGCTCGCTATGCGCAGCTCACGCAGACTGGACTGCCGATCTACGCGGTCGGAGACGAGCGAGGCGACATCGGCGGCCGCAAGATCGACGTCACCGGGCGCCCGGTCAGCATCGAGACGGTGCGCGAGCAGATCACGGTGGACGTGACCCTCTCGTACATCCCCAACGTGGAGCTCATCCGAACGCTTGCGAGCACGCGCAACCGCACCTCGTTCCTCGGCATCCCGCCCGGCTCGGTGCTGTTCAAGGGCGCGACGTGGGCGAACATCGCTCCGGGCAAGTGGTCCGTCTCGTACGAGTTCGCCGCCGACAACTTCAGCCACCTCGTGCAGGTCGCCGCAGAGGACACGAGCCGCCAAGTGGTCCTCGACGAGGGCAAGCAGGCCAAGACCGTGACATGGGTGCAGCCGTTCCCGCGCCTCGCCGAGCACCGCGACCTAAACCAGTACCTCGCCTCCATTCCGTAGGATCACCGCATGGCAAACGAGATCAGCCTCAACGTCAACATGAGCGTCGCCAAGGGCTCGCTCCGCTACCAGTTCAGCCCGCCACCGGCGTCGATCACGCTGATCGGCAACGCTGCGGCCGGAGGCGTGCAGAACATCACGACCGCGACGACGGGCACCGAGCTCATCCTCGACAGCGTGACTACGCGCGGAATGGCGAACTTCATCAACCTCACCGCTGGCACGAAGGTCCAGATTGGCGCCTACGACGGCACCGCGTTCCTGCCGTTCGGCCAGCTCAATGCGGGAGAGCCTGCGGTGCTGCGCCTGTCGGCTCAGGCAGGGACCACCAAGTCCCCGGTCGCGAAGGTGATCGACCCGGCGACGGGCACCGCCAACATCCAGTGGCAGGTGTTCGCGGACTGACCCGATGACCTGGCGCCGCTTCACGCAAGGCAACTTCGGCGCCCTCTCCGCGCGCCAGTACACCGATGTGCAGGACACGGTGGCGGCGCTTGCGCGCCGGTCGGGCGTGAGCACGGCGACGCAGGGCGCAGGGCGCACGCATCTCCTCGCGCGGCTCAAGGACAAGTTCGGCGCGAGCGTCGATGGTCCGGGCAGCGTCGCGGGTTCGAGCCGCATCCGTGCGCAGGCGTACAACTTCGAGCAGGTGTTCGTGCGCGTCACGAACGCGGGCGGGGTTGAGGTCGCCGAGCGCGGCTACGGGTTGTCGAGCGATCCTGCCGAGGGCGCGCCCGAGACGCAGCGCCTGCTCGCCATCGACTTCGCGGGCACGGACTACGCGGAGGACACGGTCGTCATGCTCATGCCGATCCCGGTCGATGGCGGCGAGAGCCTTAATCAGGTGCCCGAGCGCCAATCGCTCTACGCCATCGTGCCCACGTCGGCGCCAGTCAGCATCGGCGTCTACGTCGTGCTCGCGGCGATGCCGGGCGGCATGTACTCGGTGCGCGCGGACGATGACACGTCGGGCGCAACCTCCACGATGGAGAACCTCTACGAGACGAGCGACTACTACGGCGCGCTGCTTGGCGTGCAGAACCCGTGCGCCACGCTCGCGCCGGGACGCCTCGGTCCGGGCGACCGCGTGTTCGGATTCACCTACGGCGGTACGCTCGTGACCTGCGCGCCTACCCCGTTCGGCGTGGCGTGCCAGCCGTGCGGCGGCGTCGCGCAGTCGATTCAGGCGCTCTACGACGCCGAGGGCGCAGAGGCAGCGGTCGCGAGCCGCATGCTCGGAGGATGACCATGGAAGGACGCCTGCTCTACATCGGCAACCCATCGACCTCGGGCGCCGAGCCTGTGCTGCAGATCACCAACGGCAGCAAGGCGATCATCACCTCGATCCGCATCGCGGCTCCGACCAACAACAACGGCACCTACGAGATCCACCACCTCTCGCGCGGCGAGACGGCGGCGACGACCGCAAACTCAATCGCCTACAACGTCGCCTGCAACTCCAAGACCGTGCAGGAGTTCCTCACGCACCCGCTGCCGCTGTCGCCGGGCGAAGCGCTTTGGGTGTCGGGCGACAAGGTGGTCGTCGCGGTCTACGGCGTCACCTTCCCATGAGCGGGATCCTTGCCGCGGCGCAGTCGAGCGGCTGCTGCTGCCGACCGCAGGAGGGATGCACCTGCAGCGACCCGAACAGGACGGGCGCGATCATCGACCGCGGGCTGTCGTCGGTTGCAGTGGATTGCGACATGAGCCTTGAGGACTCGGAGCGCAACAATTCGTGCAGCGACTTTGGCTGTTCGTGTCCATGCTCAGCTGAGCCCACCTATGGCAATCCGGGAGGCATCCAGTACGGATACCAAACCAACGGCTCCATTGTTGATCCCGACTTTGCCGAAGACACTGAGTGCGAGTCGCTGATCTGTCGCGCTGGATGCTGCGGCGGATGCCCAATCTACCGCTGCAGGTCCGACTTCGGCACAGGCATCGCCGAGCAGGTTACGCCCGGATTTGCGGTGTGGTCATCAGTCACGACAGCGGTCTTCGACAACGTGGTTGGCACATGGAACTGGCAACCGCAACAGGTTGGATACTGCACGCGAGAAGGTGTGCCGCTCGTCCGCATACGCAAGTATTGCCCGTTCTCCTACGGGGGTGGCTTGCCAGGTGGACCCATTGATCCAAATGGACAATACCTCAACATGGACGGCTCATACACGGGCGCAAACATCGGGCTCCTGCGCGCATACCGCGCCTGTGAGGTATCCGGCTGCTGCGGCCTTGGCATTGAAGGCGACCAAGACTGCTCGTATCGCGTGCGGATCGCCATCGGCTACCTGTTCCAGTACGAGCTGCAGGACATCTTCGCCAATTCAGTCGGCGGCGTAATGCGAGGCATCCCGCTCAGGTTCTTCATCAATGGCATCGTCGCCGATTACGCCAAGCGGTGCCAGTCCCCGGCCGACACCGTGTTCGGTACGTACACGCGAATCGGTGTGCCTGAGTACAACTACGCCGAAGAGGACCAGGAGTGCGGCCGCATTCGCTTCTTCCGTGAACGGCTTGCGGCATTTCCTAATACCCTGACCGTCTCATGACCTGCCGCCACTACAAGGACGGTTGCACGCTCGGGCTCTACGGCGGTCGCCCATCGCCGGGCGTCTGCAGGCAGTGCCCGTCGTACTCGGGCCCATGGCGCGGGCTAGGAGACGCTGTACGGGCTTGCATCCGCGTCGCCTTCCTCGGGCGCATCGACATCGCCGAGCGCCTTGCGGGGCGCGTGCGTGCGCTGTGGAGCCGCCGCAAGAATGAGCCGTCCGCTCCGGGTTATCCCGGAGTGTCAACGCGCGGCTGCGGGTGCAAGGCACGCCAGCGGCGCCTGAACCAACTCCTACCCTTCACGCATGGCAATCGACTACACCGGCACTAGCGCAGGGCTCTTCGTCCGCCTCGGCAAGATCCTCAACGTGGGCGTCGAGGAGCGGTCCGCGCAGTCCACCCTCGTCACGCACATCGAGGAGGCGATCGGCACCTACACGGCGACCTCGGTGGACCGCACCGAGTACCTCGGCAGCATGGCCGGCGACAAGGAGGCGATCGCCGACGCCGCAGGTCGCAGCGCGCAGGACACGGTGCGGGAAGCGCTCGAGCGCACGATCGTCGAGCAGGTGGACGCGCAGGCGCCGACTCGCCTTGTGGCGAAGACATTGCCCAACGCCCTCCGCACGCTCGCGATCGACATGAAGGCGAACACGTCCGCGCTCCAGTCGATCGGCACGACCAACCTGACCATCGGCTCGCTCTCGGTCACAGCGGCGGAGACGACGCCTGCCAGCCAGGGCGCGCTGCTCATGTCCACCGCGCCGCGCTACTCCTACGCGGGCGCCAAGAGCCCCACCAAGCCATCCGCCACCGACTCGATCCTTGCGGAAATCGTCACCGCCCGCTGCGTCAAGGACGCCCGCGACGGCACGCTCATCCGCGGAAACGAGCGCTTCAGCGTCACGGGCGAGGATGCCGTAGACCGCCTCGACCGGCGCTGGCCGCGCGGCTCGGGCGCGGTGCTCGCGCTCAACTCCACATGCGGATCGATCGAGGCAAGCCGCGTCGCTGGGCAGAACATGCTGCTCAACAGCGGATTCGAGCGCGACAACGGGACCGTGCCGCTCGACTGGACGATCCTTACGGGCACCGGAGGCACCAACGTCAAGGTCAACAAGAACTCCTACCGCGGCATCAGCGCGCTTGAGTTCGTGGGCACCACCCTTGTCAACCACTCCATCTACCAGACGATGGGGCGCGGGCCGCTGCCGAGCATCAAGAGCAATACCGTCTACTTCGTGAGTTTCCGCGCGCGCGCAGCGACCGGCACGATCACGGCGGGCACGCTCCGCGCCGGACTGCGCGACAACCTCGACGCCGAGATCAGCGGAGCGTCGCTTACCGCCAACCTTGCCGGGCTCACGACCACCTACACGCTGTTCCAGGGATCGTTCACGTCGCCGCTCAACCTTCCGGGCGAGATCCGCATGGCGCTCAACTTCACGACCACGCTGACCAACGGCCAGTCGGTCTACATCGACGAGCTGACGCTCTGCGAGGCGGCGTACCTGTACGTCGGCGGCCCGGGCTGCGCCATCATCGCGGGCGCAAGCGACTACGAGCTTGATGACCGCATGAGCCGCACGATCGCGAAGACCGCGAACCAGTGGCAGCAGGAGCTCGACCGCTACCTCAACTTGGCGGCCCTCGACGTGCAGTTCCCGACGAGCGCGACGCCCACGATCTCCACGACGCTGATCGCCTAAGCCGTGCCATTATCGGCAGTTAGGAAATATCTGCGGATAGGGTTGCACAAGTGTGTACTAAGTGTACGATAGAGGCATGACCGGGCGACGTGCTCGGCTACGCAACACAAGGAGAGACACATGACACGGACACAGGCACAGGCACAGGCATACCGGGACATCTTGGACGGCATCGATGAGCACCTGCTCAAGACCACCCAGCAGGCGGTGGGCAGGCAGGAGACGGTGGAGACGGCGTTCCAGCTGATGGAGAGCGTGCTGGTGTCGCTGCTCAAGCGCCACATCACCGAGTACGACGCCGAGGAGCTGCGCGCCCGCATCGCGAAGGACATCTGGTGAACGCCATGACTTCCGACCCCATCCGAGACATCGAGGATCCGCTGGTCTACGGCGTCCGCATGAGCCGCGCGACGACCTGCGACATCCTGCAGGCATTCCGCAACGAGTGCGTGCAGCTCGGGCAGCACCGCGCGCAGTACCCATTCGAGGACCGCCGCGTCGTTGACCAGGCCGCCAAGGTCGCGCACATGCTCGACCACCTCCGCGACAGGTTCGAGTGCCGGTGATGGACGACATCGGGCACTGGCTCGCGGCGTTCGTCGTGCTCGTCGCGGGCGTCGCCATCACGCTCCTCATCTGGCAGGAGATGCGGGATTGAGCCGCAGCCTGTCCGAGGCTGTCGCATACGTGAGTTCCGCGCGGACGGCGGTGTCGTCGCGGCAGCGCGAGGTGCGTGCGCTGTCGTGGCGACGCTGGCCGCTTGAGCAGATCGACCTCATCCGCCTCGCCGGGATCGCGCGGCGGCAGCACTTGACCCACATGAACGGTTGTTGTACAGTTAGCGAACGCTTGCGCAAAGGTCGCGCGCAGGCGCCGTAGAACCCGCGACCACCAAGGAGAGAACCATGTCAGATACCACACCCAACCCCGCAGTCGTCGCGCTCGTCAAGGCGGCGATGGAGATGCCAAACCCCGGCAAGGACAGCGAGAACGGCGCATTCAAGCAGGGCGGCAAGGCATACCGCTACGCCTCCCTCAACGCCTTCCTTGACGTCATCAAGCCGACGCTCGCCAAGCACGGGCTCGCGCTGTTCCAGCCCGTGAGCACGAACGTCGCCGCAGGCACCATCGAGTGCCAAACGATGTTCATGCACGTCAGCGGCTCGCAGGTCACCTTCCCGCCGCTGGCGATGCCCCTGCACCCCAACGCCAAGGCACAGGACGCCGGAAGCTCAATCTCGTACATGCGGCGCTACAGCCTGCAGAGCGCGCTCGGGCTGGCCGCTGATGACGACGACGCCGAGACGGACCGGCAGATCCGCGAGGCGCGCCCAGCCGCTACGAGCCGCCCTGCGCCCTCGGAGGCTCCGACGGCACGCAGAGCCGACCACGTAGCCGCCAAGCCCGCACGGGCGACGCCTGCGCCCGCGCCAAGCGGCTCCGACATCGTGGGCACCGTGACGTACGTCAAGAGCGAGCCGGGCGAGAAGGGCGGCAAGACGTACACCAAGACCAGGCTCGGCTTCAAGCCCGTCGATGGCGGCGAGACGATCTGGGCGACCTCATTCTCGGAGACGGTCGCCGAGACGGCGGCAGGCGTCAACAAGACGGGCACGGTCATGCGCGCCATGATGGGCGGGAAGTCGGGCGACCTGGTGGTGGACCTGTTCGAGGAGCGGGCCCAGACCGCGCCGATGGAGGAGGTGTTCAATGGCGAAGAGATCCCGTTCTGACGTGCTTGCCACGATCGGCGCATCGACCCGTACGGTCATGCCCGACCGCGCGCTCGAGGCCGCGCGGGTGGCGATTCGCGCGCTCGGCGTCAACCCAGACCGGGCGAACAGCGCCGTACGTGAGAGCGATGCGACCTGGGCGCGGCAGGTCATGGCGGGCGTGCTCTACCGCATGTCACGCGTGAGCCTGCAGCGCGCGGCCACGATCATGCGGTGCGGCAAGGCAACGGCACGCGCGCGGATCGCGAGATTCGAGCGGATGGCCGAACGGGACGACGTGCTATTACGAGTAAAGCAGGCGCTCGCGAAGATGCCTGCGTGAGCCAAGTCGGGGCTGGGTCCGGGTGTCAGAGACGCTTGACGAGCCCGGCCCAGCCCCGTACATTTGGCGCTGCAGCGGCGCTCTAACGCCCTGCGACATGGCGGCGGAATGGACTACGCCGCAATGCCAAGATACCTAGTCCGCACGGAGGTCGCAAATGAGCGACGAGAGCGACGGGAAGCGCAACCCTTACATGCGCCTTTGGATTGATGACGCACGCAGCTCCTGCCAAGTGATGAGCGCCGCGCAGTTCGGCGCCCACATGCGGATGCTCATGCATGGGTGGGAGCGCGGCTATGTGCCAGCGGACGAGCGTGTCCTACGGCGGATAGTCGGAGACATCGACTGGGCCGAGATGCCGGAGGTGCTTGATCGGTGGCAAGCCGTGACGCTTGATGACGGCACCGAGGCATGGATCAACGGACGCCAAGAGCGCGAGCGCGAGCGCATGGTCAGGGAGGCAAGTCGACGCCGGGAGGCTGGTCGCAAGGGCGCCGATAGCAGATGGGATAGCAAGAGGGATGGCAACGACCATGGCAACGGGGATGGCAACGACCATGGCAAAAACATGGCATTCCCAAACTCCCAAACTCCCACACTCCCAAAGTCTGTAATTCCCACTTCTCAGAACCCTCCTCTTAGCTCGGACGGTGACAAGGCACCGTCCAAGCGAGGCAAGCGCAAGCCCTCCAACGATGCCTTGCGATGGACTGAGCCGGACGGGTGGGTCGGTGTGACGGACGCCGACCACGAAGCCTGGGGAGAGCTGTACCCGGCGGTGGATAGCCGCTACGAGCTCAAGCGCCTCGACCGTTGGCTCCGCGACAACCCGACCAAGGCGCACAAGTCGCATTGGCGTCGGTGGCTCAACAAGCTCTTCGGCATCAAGCAGGACAAGGGCGGCAGCGCCGCCGGCGGCAGGGTGGAACCGACGGCGGCTCCACGCCAGCGCGACCGCTCGCACATCCCCGAGGACTGCGCGCCCGACCAGGAGCACCTCTTCTGGGACGGCAACTTCCCCAACACGCCCTCGATGTACCGCGACACCGCCGGCAACCTGCGCTCGACGACAAGCCGCAAGGTCATCTGCGCGGCGGGCACTTGACACGGATAGTTACCACGGTTAGCCTCTAACGCATCTAGGAGAGACATGGACCCGATCCCGACCATCGCCGAGAACCTCGAGCTGCTCAATGAGCTGTGGCCCAAGTGCGGCCTGTCCGGTCCGCAGCAGGACGCCTTCCGTCGCGCGTTCGCGCCGCTCAAGCAGGACCGGCTTGCCGAGGCGATACACCTTGCCTTCCGCGCGCACGGCGGTCGCGAGCCGCAGCTGCGGTGGATCGACGCGCAGTACTCGCGCCTGTCGGAGAGCGCGACATTTACGGTCGAGCCGCGCTACACGGGCACGATGACCT
>QXGG01091885.1_pt1 | contig 22671 bp, 18 predicted proteins | sample 1982491 | NCBI WGS metagenome assembly QXGG01 (sample SAMN09924614, study PRJNA488089) | Wastewater metagenome, whole genome shotgun sequencing project. | isolation source: South African research farm wastewater | place: South Africa: Irene, Agricultural Research Council, Animal Production... | reverse complement strand
TGCTTATGAATTTCGAGCAAACGGGTGGTTGGCCCCATAGCGGTCACTTGCAGGTCGCCCTGTCGAGACGAAAGCAGCCACTAAGGCACGCTTGTCTCAGCCAGATAGAAACTCCATTACGGCGGCTGTGATAACGTTCATCATCTGTCGCGACCTAACCGGCCCGATGTACATGGCCTTCTGAAACGTCGCTTCTGATGAAGTCAAAGCTTCGCCTACCGTTCCAATACCGATCGACTTAAGTGCCGATTGCTGATGCTCAGTCAGATCAAGCACCGTTACAGGTTCACGCAACAGATATTCAAGCGCAGAGGACAGATCGGTATCCACCATTGCGCCGACGTAGGCGGCAATCTCAGCAAATGACTGGTAGTTCTGGCCGTACTCGGTGAAGCGTTTAATGGTCAGTCCACGTTTCAATTCTCCGATGTAGGCAATAGGATTCGAGGATGGCGCGGCTAGGCACCCGATATTGATCGCATAGCGCGTTCCAATTTCACGCCTTGTCGCCACAACGCCCGAGTCCATTTTTATTATCACCCCAGTGTAGGCAAGTAGCCTCATTGCCTCAATAACAGCCTGAGGTGAGTCTCTATGAAGCCAAAAGTAACAAGTCCTCTCTGATTTCCCCTCAGATTTCCAGGTCTCGTTTTTTTGAACTGCATCGGAAATCGCATGCTGTTCAACGAAGGTCCGCCCCCAGTCGATTAGCGCCTTATGCCCAGGGTAACGTTCTGCAAGAGCGCTGTGTTCGGCCCAGATCGCATTGCGGTAAAAGTCCTTTAAAACAGCTTGAACATCCGATGAGCGAAGACGCCCCGCAAGCGAGACCGTCTTGAGCAAGAGTCTTGGATTCCCACTAACTGCCAAGGCAAGCGCGTCGAAATTCTCTCCGTTCTTCTCGATATCGCTCTGCAACTCAGACCCGGCTTGCTTAAGCACGATCTCGCGCATCTGCTCACGATACGTGGCAGAGTGAACATCTCGATTGAGGGACTCGATTTGTGCGTCATGCACAGCCTCGAATGACGGTCCGTAAGATGTAACCCCAGGATAGACCGACGCATTGCACGTCATGTATGGTGAGCGAAGGTCTCGAAAAAGTGTAAAGAACTGGCGTTGCTGCTCAGGCCGGAAGATATGGGCTGCTTCATCAAACAACACGTTGATTCGACGCAGTCCTAACTCTTCGCAAAGATCCTGGATTGCATCCTTGACTGACTCTATGTCAGGCACGACATGGTCATCCAATACTTGTCCTGGATTCTTGAACGAGTCCTCAAAACATTGTGCCACTTTCTCGAGTTCTGTCATCTCGCCCGCGAGCCCGATTGGCCCTCCAGCCAATACTGATGCGGAATGTGTCGGCTTCGCTAGCAAACCAATTTGATAAAGTGTTCGCAGAATACGGGATGCTAGACGCGCCAACATCCAGTGCTGGAATTGCTGCTCGTTCTTCGTGCTTAACAACGAACTCTTTACGAACGAGACGTACACGGGAACTACCCGTGCGTCGTTGAACTCGGCTAATTGCTGCTGCTCACAGACACGTAGCAAGAATGACTTTCCGGTACCTCTGCTGCCTTCGAGGATAACTGGGCTCGCTGACTTCAACGCTGAGATCAACTGGAGGTCGCGGTCCGTCGGCACAAAAAGGCCTAGGATCTCTTCTGGTCGAATGTCCTCGGTTCGAATGACAAAGCTTTTCAGATCATCCATGTTAAACACCTTGTTCGAATGCCGATCGAATTGCCGCTATGTGCCCCAACTGCTCGGTCACGGCAGCTTCTATAGCCCCCCGTTTCGCAACGGACAGATCGTTCAGGTATCTCAGCGTGAACGCAAAGTGCACGAGAAATCGAACGGATTTAGCCTTTGAAAGCCATAAATCGAATGTGTCTTGAGAAAAGGAGAGGCTCGTAGGAAGTGGAATATGATTTGGCACATTACCGTGAATGCACTCAGAAAGCTCTCGATAAAGTGTTTGCGCCAACTGCCTAAAGTGTGGAACGTGTTCAGAGAGTGCAGGGAAGAATCCGCGGCAAGATCGAACACTCAGAGGACCGTTGTCTGGATCGACGAGGTTAGCCCAAACAGTGTCCTTCTCTCCTTTAAACCACTCAGCACGTAGAACAAGATTCGCCGAAAGGTATGTGCTCTGTAGGCAGAGCTCAAGGACCAGTCGCAGACCTTTAAATCCATTTCGATACTGCCCATGACAAACGTTTAGTGCAGCTAGGACGTATTCGCTGGAAGCCGTCTCGATGAGTCTGGTCTCCATCTGCCCATCGAGAACCGTTCGCCAAGCATCCAAATCCCCTGCGAAGAGGTATGCCTCACCTAGCCGCGCGTGGTTGTCGCCCAGCAACGACGTCTCCATGGTCTGTGTGCACTGACCATGCAGCTGACGAAAAATGGCGCCGCTCCCAGTCGTCGGCTGTTGTGCACCAGCTTCCTGTGCGCCGATGTTGTCTTGCACCATAGCTCCTCCATCAAGCAGTCATGGACATCATTATTGACCGGATCTGTATCTTCGATTCGCACGTTGTCCACACAACCGTCCGGATACACGGACGCGCAAAAGAAGCAGAGGTCAGTTTAGTGCTACCAGCGTACAAGTTTCGCGACGGTCCGTGCATGGCCAGATCCTGCCTCTCCCAAACCTACACAGACACAGTCACTTGGTTGTGATTTTCTCGCACCTACCAATGCTGAAAATAAACCGATCGATTCGTCCACTCGTAAGTCGTTGATCTTGTTGACCCCAACCGAAGACCCTTGTGGACTTCGGCCCGCTCCCGGGCGTGGGGAATCCAGAGAGAAGTGGCCAAAAGAGAGAGAACCAGGCGCAGATCCGGCCTGGTGGTGCGGTTGGCGAAGTCCGCAATTGTCCGCGCGAACCCGCAAGAACACGGGGCAACACGCGCCAACGGACAAGAAAAACCCCCAACTCAGAAGAGTTGGGGATTGTGTACTGGTGGAGCCGGCGGGAATGGTTCCGACATAACTTTGCGTTGCAAAGTTAGTCTTCACCGAGGCTTGGCCCTGCGGGCCAGCGCATTCGAACCGCGCGTCCGAGCCGTCCACGGGTTCGTGTTTCCAGGGGTCGTCCGCGCTTCTCAAAGCAAAAAGCCCACTTGCGTGGGCCTTGTGCTTTGAGATGGTGGAGCCGGCGGGAATCGAACCCGCGTCCGCAAGTCTTCCAAAGACAGTTCTACATACTTAGTCGATTTATTTAAATTTAACTGAGGTGCTTAGCCAACCGACAGGCCGGCACCCAGCGATCCGCTTGTTTTAGGCACTGGGCCCACGGCTTGCCCAATGACGATCTGATGTGAATGACGCTGCTGCGGTTTGACCCGCCCGGCCCATCAGAGAACCGGTGCAGCGCTCGCTAGCCCTTAGGCTGCGAGAGCGAAACGCTCTTCGTTTGCGTTTATTTTTTTTCGACTGGATTTACGAGGGAATCGAGCCTCGGTATGCCCTGCGCTTCTTCACTACCCACGTCGAAACCGGGTCGGCCCCATGTTTCTAAGTTCAACGCTAGGACGCGAAGTATGGGCTAAAGGTTCCGTAAAGTCTACAAACTCGTCATTGCGAGGGCTGCCTCGGCGGCCCGTGGCAATCTGCGACCGTAGATTGCTTCGCTGCGCTCGCAATGACGAGTTTTTCTATCGGCCACTCGCAATGACGGCCAGCAGATCCTCGGCCCTCTGAATCAAGGCATCGGCCCCCCAGTCCTTGGGGAAGGGCTCATGCACATGGTGGCCAAAATCACAGGCCACAGTCCAGGTGCCCGCCGCAAACCCAGATTCAATATCGCGAGCATCATCACCCACATACACCACCGCTGCAGGCTCAAGTGCCAGCGTCGAGATTGCATGCTGCATGGGGGCAGGGTGGGGCTTGGCGTGTGGCGTGGTGTCGCCGCACACCACGATCGCGCAGCGATCCCACAGGCCAATTTTTTTCAACAGCGGCTCGGTGAACTGCGTGAATTTGTTGGTCACAATACCCCAGGCAATTGCCTGTGAATCCAGTGCCTCCACCACAGCCTCCATGCCTGGCCAAAACGCGGTTTCATTGGCCAAGCATTCGGCGTAGACCTGCAAAAATTCTTGTCGCAAGGCCTCGTATTCGGGCTGCTCGGGCGCAACGCCCATGCCTTTGCCAATCATGCCGCGCGCGCCCTGCGAAACCCAGGGTCGAAGCTCGGCGACAGAAAGTGGCGCTAAGCCGCGCCGTGTGCGCAAGGCGTTGGCGGCATAGGCTAAATCGGGCGCGGAGTCGAGCAGGGTGCCGTCAAGATCAAACAGCATGGCCCGTTTTGAAAAACCCGACCAGCGCGAGTGCCAGTCGGGGCGGGGAAATGGAGTCGTCATATGTGGATCGCCGCGGGCCCGTTGGGCCCTCGCGATGACGGCCTGTCATTGCGAGGCCCGATAGGGCCGTGGCAATCCATCATTTCTTGTAAGCCATCAGGTAATTCACGCTCGTGTCTTTGCCCAGCGAATACACCTGCGTGATCGGGTTATAGCTCATGCCCAACATTTCCTGCAGCGTTAAGTTCGCACCGCGCGCCGCATTGGCAAGCTCGCTGGGCTTGATAAATTTCGAATATTCGTGCGTGCCCTTGGGCAAAATTCTCAAAACATATTCCGCGCCAACAATCGCAAACAAAAAGCTCTTGGGGTTGCGGTTAATCGTTGAGAAAAACACCCAGCCCCCAGGCTTGACCAGCTGCGAGCAGGCCGCAATCGTGGCCGCAGGGTCGGGCACGTGTTCCAGCATCTCCATGCAGGTCACCACATCGTATTGACCCGCCTCGCGCGCGGCCAAATCTTCGGCAGCGATCGCTTCGTAATCCACTTTCACGCCGCTTTCCAAGCCATGCAATTGGGCTACCTTTAGGGGTTTTTCGGCCAGGTCTATGCCTTTCACAGTGGCACCGAGTTTGGCCATGGCTTCGGCCAAAATGCCGCCGCCGCAGCCCACATCGACTACTTTTTTGCCTTTCAGGCTGGCCAGTGCGTCGATCCAATCGAGCCGCAAGGGATTGATTTGGTGAAGGGGGCGAAACTCGCTGTTCGGATCCCACCAGCGCGAAGCCAGGGCGCTAAATTTTGCGAGTTCGGCGTGGTCAACATTTGCGTTTGTGTTCATGGAGAAAAGGATACCTTAGTAAAACAAAACCCCGCTAGTGCGGGGTTTTGTTGGACCGCTACGGCGCGTTGCGCCTCGCGGTGACGTTTGAATGTGCGCGCCTCGCGGTGACTTTTGATCCGTCATTGCGAGGGCCGCCTGCGCGGCCCGTGGCAATCCGCTTACTTGTTGCGAGTTCCAACAACCTCAACTTCTACGCGACGGTTCTTGGCACGGCCTTCGCGGGTCTTGTTATCGGCCACAGGCTGGGTTTCGCCCTTGCCTTCGGTGTGGATCTTGCCAGCAGGAATGCCTTTGCTGACCAAGTAAGCTTTCACGGCAGCCGCACGGCGCTCGGAAAGTTTCTGGTTGTAAGCCTCGGGGCCAGTCCAGTCGGCGTGGCCAACCGCGATCATGACTTCCAGGTTCATGGATTTCGCCTGATCAACCAAACGATCCAGCACTTTCTTGCCCTCAGGCTTGACCACTGACTTGTCAAAGTCGAACAGGGTGTCGGCTTTGAGGGTCATTTTTTCAACCTGCGGAACGGCAGGGGCAGCGGGTCGGGCGGCTGCGGCGGCAGCAGCAGACTTTTTAACCAGGTCGGGGTCGCAGGCTTCGGTGGCCATTTGTGGGGTCCAGTAACCGGCGCGCCAGCACAGACCAAAACCGCTTTTCACATCGCCGCCGGAAGACTGCCAGTAGCCCGGGGTGGATTGCGCCTGAGCCGAGCCCGGCTGCAGGGTGAGGGCAGCTGCTGCAAATGCAACAGCCCCGATCAAGGTGGAGAAGAATTTCTTAGTCATGGATGACTCCCTTTCGACTTGTAGATTAGTGTTCGGCACCTGCTAAGACCACCATTTTGCCACAGGCGAGCCTAATTAAAAAGGTAAAATCGCGCGATGGATTCATTCGCTAAAGAGACCCTGCCAGTTAGCCTCGAGCAGGAAATGCGCCGCTCTTATCTCGATTACGCCATGAGCGTGATCGTAGGCCGAGCCCTCCCCGATGTCCGAGATGGCCTAAAGCCGGTTCACCGCCGCGTTTTATTCGCCATGCACGAGCTTAACAACGACTGGAACCGGCCGTACAAGAAATCTGCACGTATCGTGGGGGATGTGATCGGTAAATACCACCCGCACGGGGATTCTGCGGTCTACGACACGATTGTCCGAATGGCGCAGGATTTTTCGCTGCGCTACATGCTGGTCGATGGCCAGGGCAACTTTGGTTCGGTTGACGGCGATAACGCCGCCGCCATGCGCTACACCGAGATTCGTCTGGCCAAGATCGCGCACTCGCTGTTGGAAGACCTGGACAAAGAAACGGTCGACTTTGGCCCGAACTACGATGGCAGCGAAAAAGAGCCGCTGATCATGCCGGCTCGCCTGCCCAATCTGCTGATCAACGGCTCCTCAGGCATTGCGGTGGGCATGGCCACCAATATTCCGCCGCACAACCTTTCCGAAGTGATCGAGGGCTGCCTAAAAGTATTGGAAAACCCAGAGATCACGGTCGATGAACTCATCGACATTATTCCCGCGCCCGACTTTCCAACCGCAGGAATTATTTACGGTGTGCAGGGCGTGCGCGAGGGCTATCGCACGGGCCGCGGCCGCGTCGTGATGCGGGCAAAAACCCATTTTGAAGAGATTGATAAGGGTGCGCGACAGGCCATCATCATCGATGAGCTGCCATATCAGGTGAACAAGCGCACGCTGCTTGAACGCATTGCCGAGCATGTGAATGAAAAGCGCATTGAAGGCATCTCCGATATTCGCGATGAGTCCGATAAATCGGGCATGCGGGTGGTTATTGAGCTTAAGCGTGGCGAAGTGCCCGAGGTCGTGCTGAACAATCTGTACAAAAACACCCAGCTGCAGGACACCTTTGGCATGAATATGGTGGCCTTGGTCGATGGCCAGCCCCGCACGCTAAACCTCAAGCAAATGCTGTCGGCCTTTATCGATCATCGCCGCGAGGTGGTGACCCGCCGTACGGTGTTCGAGCTGCGCAAGGCCCGCGATCGTGGCCATATTTTGGAAGGCCTGGCCGTCGCTGTCTCCAATATGGACGAAATGATTGCGCTCATTAAAGGCTCGGCGACACCGGTCATTGCGAAGCAGGAATTAATGTCGCGCAACTGGCAAGCGGGGCTTGTGCGCGAGCTGCTCATGCGTGCAACGCAAACCACCATTCCAGAAGCCTTTAAGCCCGAGGGCCTAAGCGATGCCTATGGCTTAAAAGATGACGGTTACAAGCTTTCTGACACGCAGGCCAATGAAATTTTGCAAATGCGCCTGCAGCGTTTAACTGGCCTTGAGCAAGACAAGATCGTGAGCGAGTACAAAGAGATCATCGAAAAGATCGCTGACTTGCTCGACATTTTGGCAACACCTGCCCGTATCATGGCCATTATTTCAGAAGAGCTCAACGCGATTCGCAACGAGTTTGGCGATGCGCGCCGAAGCCAGATTGAAACCAATGCCGAGGAGCTGCAAACCGAAGACTTGATCACCCCGCAAGACATGGTGGTGACGCTTTCACACTCGGGCTATATCAAGAGCCAGCCGCTCTCAGAATATCGGGCACAACGCCGAGGCGGCCGTGGCAAGCAAGCGGCCACCACCAAGGAAGATGACTGGATCGACCAGCTCTTTATCGCCAATACCCACGACATGATCCTGGCGTTTTCAGATCGCGGCCGTGTGTATTGGCTCAAGGTGTGGGAAGTGCCACAAGGTAGCCGCACTTCACGTGGCAAGCCTCTGGTCAATGTTTGGCCCTTAGAGCAAGACGAAAAAATCACGGTCGTGCTGCCGGTCAAGCAGTTCGATGAAGACCATTATGTGTTTATGGCCACGGCCATGGGCACGGTGAAGAAAACCCCGCTTGCCAGCTTCTCTCGCCCCATGAAGCGCGGCATTATTGCGGTCTCGTTGGATGAAGGCGATCATTTAATCGGCGCTGCGATTACCGATGGCCAGCACGATGTCATGTTGTTTAGCGATGCCGGCAAGGCCGTGCGTTTCGATGAGGCCGATGTGCGGCCCATGGGCCGCGAAGCACGCGGCGTGCGCGGCATGAACCTGGAAGAAGGCCAGCGCTTGATTGCCATGCTGGTTGCTGAAAGTGAGACTCAGTCGGTGTTAACCGCAACTGAAAATGGCTTTGGCAAGCGCACACCAATTGCGGAATACACCCGCCATGGCCGCGGCACTAAGGGCATGATTGCGATTCAAACCTCTGAGCGCAATGGCAAAGTAGTGGGTGCAGTGCTGGTCAACGACACGGATGAAATCATGCTCATCACTGACAAAGGTGTGCTGGTGCGCACCCGTGTGTCGGAAGTGCGTGAAATGGGCCGTGCCACACAAGGCGTCACCTTGATTGCGGTTGACGATGGCAGCTTGTTGGCCGGTGTTCAGCGCATTCAGGAAAGTGATGTCCCCGAAGGCGATGTTTCCGAGGGCGATATCCCCGAAAGCGATGAGGCCGTTTAACTTTTCGGCTGGCCCGGCCACGCTGCCCGAAAGCGTTTTGCAGCGTGCCGCCGATGACATGCTGAACTGGCATGGCTCTGGCATGTCGGTTATGGAAATGACGCATCGCGGGCCCGTGTACCTGGGCCTGTTTGAAAAAGTCATGGCTGACTTTCGCAGGCTCTTAGTGCTGCCCGAGCATTACAAGATCTTGTTCATGCAAGGCGGGGCCACGGCGCAAAATGCATTGATTCCATTGAATCTGTTGGGCGAAAACCGCAAAGCCGATTATGTGAATACGGGCCATTGGTCGACCAAGTCGATTAGTGAGGCTCGGCAGTACGGTGATGTGCATGTTGCCGCCAGCGCGGAATCGCCCGTAGACTGCCACGGGCCTTCGGCCCTCGCAGTGACGCCTTCTTTGGGCACCGCGCACAACTCGTCATCGCGAGGGCCCGAAGGGCCCGTGGCGATCCACCCCTTCAGTTACATCCCGCCCGTCGAACACTGGCGTGTTCGCCCTGATTCGTCTTATCTCCACATCTGCGGCAACGAAACCATTGGCGGCGTTGAATTTCACCAATGGCCCGACATGAAATCGCTTGGCGCCCCCAATGTGCCGCTCATTGTCGACATGTCGTCGCATATCTTGTCGCGCCCCATGGACATGACCCAAATGGACTTGGCCTACGGTGGCGCGCAGAAAAATCTTGGCATTGCAGGCTTAACCTTTGTCATCCTGAACGAATCGCTCATTACACAGCGCGTGAATGCGCCGCTGGCGGGCTGCCCAACCATCTTTGATTACCGCAAGGTGCTGGCCAACGACTCCATGTTTAACACGCCGCCCACTTACGCGATTTATCTCACCGGCTTGTTGCTGGAATGGATCGATGCGCAAGGTGGTGTTGCCGAGATGGGAAAGCGTAATGCTGAAAAAGCCGCCTTGCTTTATGGTGCGCTTGACGCCTCGGCGTTTTACCAAACCCGGGTAGCCAAGAATGCGCGCTCATTCATGAATGTGCCGTTTTATCTTCCTGATGATCGTTTATACGAGCCGTTTTTGGCGGGTGCCAAGGCGCGGGGCTTGTTGAACCTAAAGGGCCACAAGGCCGTGGGCGGTCTGCGTGCCAGCATTTACAACGCCATGCCCATTCAAGGGGTTCAGGCCTTGGTCGACTGGCTAAACGAATTTGAAAAGGAGCATGCATGACTCCTGAAGAGCTGCAAGGGTTTCGCGACAAGATCGATGCAATTGATGACGAGCTGATCCAGCTGTTTGCAAAGCGTGCACGCTATGTGCAAGAAGTGGGCCGAAGAAAACACTTGGTGGGCGCCCCCGTGTTTCGCCCCGAGCGTGAAGTCGCCATTATCGAACGCATGGTGGCAGCCAACCCTGGGCCCTTGTCATCGCAATCGATTGCCACGATCTGGCTTGAAATTATCTCGGGCTGCCGTGCGCTTGAGCGTGAAATGCGCATTTCTTATTTGGGCCCTGCGGGCACTTACAGCGAGCAAGCCGTGCGAATCTTGTTTGGCCATCGTGTGCAAATGGTGCCGTGTTCCACCCTGGATGAAGCGATTCGTGAAGCCGAGGCCGGCAGTGTGGATTGCGCCTTATTGCCGGTAGAAAACTCCACGGAAGGTACCGTGGGCCGAACCCTGGATATTTTGTTGCACACGCCGCTAAAAATCTCGGCAGAAATGTCCATGCCGATTCACCATAGCCTGCTGCAAAAGGAAGGCAAGCGCGAGGCGATCAAAACTGTAGCAGCGCATTCACAGGCCCTTGCCCAGTGCCAGCGCTGGCTCGATGAAAACATGCCCGGTGTGGCACGCATGCCCATGGCCAGTAACGGCCACGCGGCCGAGCTTGCCTCACGCGATTCATCGGTCGCGGCAATTGCCAGCCAGTTGGCGGCTCAGCACTATGGCTTGCAGTCGGTCGCTGAACGCATTGAAGACGATCCCAACAATCGCACCCGCTTTGTGGCGGTTGGCGATTTCACGCCCGATGACTGTGGCGTGGATCAAACCTCGTTGATTTTGTCGGTGCCCGATAAAGCGGGCGCCATGCTGTCACTGATTGAGCCGCTTGCGCGCCACGGAGTTTCCATGAAGCGGTTTGAGTCGCGGCCGGCCCGATCAGGCGCCTGGGAATATTATTTCTACATGGACTTAGTGGGCCACCGTAAAGATTCAAAAGTAGCGCTTGCGCTTGCCGAGATCAAAGAGCGCGCCGCGTTTTTTAAAGACCTGGGGTCTTATCCTTTATTTGACCGATTAACCGAGAAAGTCTGATGAGCCACACGCCTTCAGAATTTGCGCCTCAGTATGTTCGCGCAATCGCACCGTATCAAGGCGGCCGCCCAATTTCTGAAATTGCACGCGAGTTCGGTTTCGCGGAGGCTGATATTGTCAAGCTGGCCTCAAACGAAAACCCTTTGGGCATGAGTCCCAAGGCACGACTTGCCATGCAAGAGGCTGCCAAAGATCTGGGCCGCTACCCCGATGGCAATGGTTTTGAATTGAAAGCGGCCATTTCGAAACGCTTTTCAGTGCCCCAAGACTGGATTACCTTGGGCAATGGCAGCAATGACATTTTGGAATTAAGCGCCCAGGCGTTTTTGCATCCGGGCCGTGAGTCGGTCTTCAGCCAACACTCCTTTGCGGTCTATGCTTTGGCCACGCAGGCCCGAGGCGCGCGTGCGGTGGTGGTGCCTGCAGCGGCAGGCCTTGGCCATGATCTCAACGCCATGCGACATGCTGTCAATGACAACACAGGCATTGTCTGGGTGGCCAACCCGAACAACCCAACCGGCACCTTTATTGCGCCAAAAAATCTCAAGGCGTTTATTGCCGATATCCCCGAGCAAGTGCTGGTGGTGCTCGATGAAGCCTACACCGAGTATTTAAGCGAGGCCGATCGCTACAACGCGTTTGATTGGGTGGCCGAGCACCCGAATCTCCTGGTCTCACGTTCATTTTCGAAAGCCTATGGCCTAGCCGGCCTGCGCATTGGCTTTGGCGTTGCAAAGCCTGCAATCACCGATCTCTTGAATCGTGTGCGCCAACCCTTTAATGTGAACTCGCTGGCCCAAGCTGCCGCAAGTGCTGCCCTGTTTGACCATGCGTTTTTGCAAGAGTCGCGCCGAGTCAATGACGAAGGCATGGCGTTTTTGAACAAGGCCATGCAGGAATTTGGCCTGCAAACCATTCCTTCCAAGGGAAACTTTGTGCTGGTGAAAATCGGCAACGCACCCGATGCCGGCATGGCCATGTTCAAAGCCTTGCTGGCGCGCGGCGTGATTACCCGGCCGGTGGCCAATTACGAGTTGCCGCAGTGGCTCAGAATCTCAGTGGGCACACAAAAAGAAAATGAAGCGTGTATTCAAGCTATGCGAGAAGCGCTTTCCAAGGAGTTTGCAGCGTGAGCCAAGCGCTCGATGCCTTGGTCATTATCGGCACCGGCATGATGGGTGGCTCGGTTGCGGCAGCAGCTAAAAAACGAAACCTTGCGAAACAAATCATTGGTGTTGATGGCAAAGCGGCAAGCACCGCACAAGCGCTGGGCATTGTTGATCACGCCCTTGATAGCGTTGACAAGGTGTCAGGCACCGTGCCTGCCACCTGCGCGATGGCGGTGATCGTTGCAGCACCGGTCAACACTTATTCTGGAATTTTTGCTCAGTTGGCAGCGCTGCATTCGCAGCGGCCGCTGCAGTGGGTGAGCGATATCGGCAGCACCAAGGCGGGGGTCATTCGCGCAAGCGAATCACTGGGCGCGCTTGCAACACAATTTGTGTCTTCTCACCCCATGGCAGGCTCCGAGCGCCAGGGCGCGCAGGCTGCCAACCCCGATTTGTTTGAAGGCGCCCGTGTGTTGATTAGCCCATTAAAGACATCGGGCCAAGCGGCAGTCAGTTCGGTGGAGGAATTTTGGCTTGCGCTTGGCGCTGATCCAACGCCGCTACCCATTGAAGAGCATGATGTGTTGCTTGCAGCCATTAGCCACTTGCCGCATGTCTTGGCGTATTCGTTGGCGGGCAGCTTGGCCCAAGGCCATCTGGCTGGCGCAGCACAAGCCCTGCACGGCGGGGGCCTGCGCGACACCACGCGCATTGCCGCTTCTTCACCGGAACTGTGGGCCGATATTTTTTTAGATAACCGTGAAGCCCTGTTGCAGTCATGGGGGGAGTGGTCTTTGCAATTGCAGGCCTTGCGCCAGGCGATTGAAGCCAGTGACCGTGAGTTATTGCTTCAGTTATTAACTCAGGCGGCGCAGTGGCGTCGAGGATTTCAATGATTTACCCAAAATCGATATTGCTCACTCCGCGCAAAGGCGCCAAGGGCATCGTTGCATTGCCGGGAAGCAAAAGCATTTCCAATCGCATGCTCTTGCTTGCTGCATTGGCAAATGGCAAAACAACCTTGCATAACCTGCTCGATTCCGAAGATACGCAGGTCATGATCGATTCTCTGAAAAAGCTGGGCGTGCCGATTCAGGGCGCAGAAATTGAAGGGGTGGGCGGCGTATTTCCAAATAATGGCAGTGCGTCAGCGCCAGTAAAGCTTTTTGTGGGCAACTCGGGCCTAACCATTCGCACGCTGGTTCCCGCAATCGTGGCGTCGCTTTCGAAAACTGGCGGCTGTGTTGAGCTTTCAGGCGTGCCGCGCATGCATGAGCGTCCCATTGGCGATTTAGTCGATGGCCTGCGCGCGATTGGCGCCAAGATCGATTACCTGGGCCAAGAAGGCTTTCCGCCCTTGCGCATTCGTGGGGTCGCGCTTGCACCCGTGAACGAAATTCGGGTCAAGGGAAACACGTCAAGCCAGTTTTTAACGGGGCTCATGCAGGCAGCGCCCCTATTGGCTACACAATGGAACAAGCCTGTCACACTGTGCGTTGAAGGCGATTTAATTAGCAAGCCTTATATCGAGATTACCCGTGCAGTGCTTCGAAAATTTAGCGTGAATGTTGAAGCGGCGCCGGCAACGGGGCCATCGATTTCGCATCAATTTGAAATTGCACCGCAAGTGATTGCGTCGCCTGGTGATCTTCAGGTCGAAGGCGATGCGTCATCGGCGTCGTATTTCCTGGCGGCGGGCTTGATTGGCGGCGGCCCTGTGCGTGTCACCGGCGTGGGCAAAGAGAGTGTGCAAGGCGATATTCATTTTGCTGATGCTTTGGAAAAAATGGGCGCCACGATAACTTGGGGGCCGGATTGGATTGAGGCGTCAATGGATCGCCACGGGCCTGACGGCCCTCGCGATGACGAAAACCCGTCATTGCGAGGCTCCGAAGGAGCCGCGGCAATCCACGCGATTGATATCGACTGCAACCACATCCCCGACGCCGCCATGACTTTGGTGGCCTGCGCCATGTTTGCCAACGGCCCCACACTATTGCGCGGCATTGGCTCGTGGAAGGTCAAAGAGACAGACCGCATTTTGGCCATGGCCAACGAATGCAAAAAGCTCGGGGTCACGGCCGAATACGGCAACGACTGGATCCGCATTCACCCACCCAAGCAGTTCAAGCCCGCCACGATCGAGACCTATGAAGACCACCGGGTCGCCATGGCGTTTTCCTTAGCCAGCTTTGGAAATGCCCCAGTGCGAATCGACAACCCCGGCTGTGTGGCCAAGACCTTCCCGAATTATTTCGAGGTGCTCTCAGAGCTCTGCGCTCAGGCTGTCCCTGTCCTGGCGATCGATGGCCCCACGGCCTCGGGCAAGGGCACGATTGCCAGCCTCGTGGCCATGAACCTGGGCTTTGGCTACCTCGATAGTGGCGCTTTGTATCGAATTACGGCCCTGGCGGCCCAGCAAAACGACATTAATGAAAATGATGAGCAAGCCCTTGCTTCTCTCGCGACAGAGATGGAGCTTGAGTTTTTAGGCCAAACCATTTTGTTGGATGGCGTGAACATTAGCCTTGCCATTCGGGCCGAAGAAGTGGGGGTGCTGGCCTCCAAAATCGCTGTTTTCCCCGCCGTGAGAAGCGCTTTGCTGTTGCGACAGCGCGACTTTGCCCGCCTACCAGGCCTGGTGGCCGATGGCCGTGACATGGGCACCGTGGTCTTTCCCAATGCCCAGCTCAAGATTTTCCTGACCGCGACCGCCCGCGCACGGGCCGAAAGACGCTACAAGCAATTGATTGATAAGGGTTTTTCCGCTAACCTTGACAGTCTTTCCGCCGATTTGGAGGCGCGAGACGCAAGGGATGCCTCCCGAGCGGTTGCGCCCTTGAAACCGGCACCCGGAGCGATTGTCGTGGATTCCACCAATCTCTCTATTGACGAGGTGGTGCAAGCGGTGATTCGCGAGTGGCGCTCAGCAGTGTACGAGTCGTCTTCTTTCTAATCCCTCTGCGCTTTTTTTAACTCCGCTGTCTCGCGGCACTGTGTGCGCTCGGGGTGGTGTGCTTTTTAGACTTTTAGTCGGAAACCTAAAACTTAATGTCCCAACAACTTAACCAACTTAGCGACATCGCTAAAAACGCTGCTCCCGATTCATTTGCTGCAATGTTTGCAGAGTCCATCGCCCGCCAGGAAATGCGCGCAGGCGAAGTGATCACCGCCGAAGTGCTGCGGGTTGACCAAAACCATGTGGTGGTCAATGCCGGACTCAAATCTGAAAGTTTCATTCCCTTAGAAGAATTCTTAAACGACCAGGGCGAAGTCGATGTCAAAGAAGGCGACTTCGTTTCCGTTGCCATTGAGGCCCTGGAAGATGGCCGCGGCGAAACGCGCCTGTCGCGCGATCGCGCCAAGCGCTTGGCGGCCTGGGTGAGCCTAGAGCAAGCCCTGGAGAGCGGCGAGACCGTGATTGGCACCGTGACTGGCAAAGTCAAAGGCGGTCTCACCGTCATGACCAATGGCATTCGCGCCTTCTTGCCGGGCTCGCTCGTGGATACCCGCCCCATTAAAGACACGTCGCATATCGAAGGCAAGACCCTTGATTTCAAAGTGATCAAGCTCGATCGCAAGCGCAATAATGTGGTGCTCTCGCGTCGCGCAATTGTTGAAGCCTCCATGGGCGAAGACCGCGCCAAGCTGATGGAAAACCTGAAAGAAGGTTCCACCGTCACGGGCACTGTGAAAAACATCACCGATTACGGTGCATTCATTGATCTCGGCGGCATTGATGGTCTGCTGCACATCACCGATATGGCATGGCGTCGTGTGCGTCATCCTTCCGAGGTACTCACTGTGGGCCAGGAGGTGACCGCACGTGTGTTGCGTTACGACCAAGAGAAAAACCGTGTGTCGTTGGGCGTGAAGCAACTGGGCGATGATCCCTGGGATGGCATTGGCCGTCGTTACCCCCAAGGCACGCGCATGTTTGGCAAGGTCACCAACATTACCGATTACGGTGCGTTCGTTGAGATCGAGCCGGGCATTGAAGGCCTGGTCCACGTGTCCGAAATGGATTGGACCAACAAGAACGTGAACCCTGGCAAAGTGGTTCAGGTGGGCGATGAAGTGGAAGTGATGGTGCTCGAGATCGATGGCGAGCGCCGTCGCATTTCCTTGGGCATGAAGCAGTGCCGCGCCAACCCCTGGCAAGAATTTGAGTCCAGCCATCAAAAGGGCGACAAAGTGAAAGGCCAGATCAAGTCGATCACCGACTTTGGCGTGTTCATTGGCCTGCCCGGCAATATTGACGGCCTGGTGCATTTGTCCGATCTGTCGTGGAATGAAAACGGCGAAGAAGCCGTTCGCAATTTCAAGAAAGGCGATGAGCTCGAAGCCGTTGTGCTCGCCATTGATGTTGAGCGTGAGCGCATCTCCTTAGGCGTCAAGCAGCTCGACGGAGATCCGTTTAACTCCTATGTGGCGCGTTTTGACAAAGGCGCTGTGGTGAAAGGCACTGTGAAGTCGGTCGATGCCAAGGGCGCAGTGATTACGCTCGATGGCGATGTGGAAGGCTATCTGCGTGTCTCTGAAATTTCGCGTGAGCGCGTTGAAGACGCCTCGAAAGTCATGGCCGAAGGCGATAGCGTTGAAGCCATGATCGTGAATGTGGATCGTAAGGCCCGCTCGATCAATCTGTCGATCAAGGCAAAAGATTCTGCTGAAACCGCAGAGTCCTTGCAGAAGATGGCGGCCGAGAGCAATGCCTCGTCGGGCACCACCAGCTTGGGCGCATTGCTGCGTGCCAAGCTTGATGACCAGACGAAAGAGTGATGATTGCCACGCCCTTCGGGCTCGCAATGACGGCTCTTTCCGCGTGTGGCCTCCTCGTGATGACATACTTATCGTCATTGCGAGGCACCGAAGGTGCCGTGGCAATCCATGACTAAATCGGAACTGATCACTCGTCTTGCAGATCGCCTCAACCAGCGGGGCTCCCCGCTGGCTGTTCGCGACTGCGAGTTCGCTGTGAAGACCTTGCTCGATGCAATGGCCGAGGCCCTGGGCCAACGCCATCGCATTGAGATCCGAGGCTTCGGCACCTTTTCCTTGTCTTACCGGCCTGCACGCGTTGGCCGCAACCCGAAATCTGGCGAGCAAGTGAGCGTTCCAGAAAAAAGGGTTCCTCATTTCAAGCCCGGCAAAGATCTTCGTGAACGGGTGGACCTTCATCATTCCTAAACCCTGGGCAAGGGCCAGCAGTGGAAATTGATCTCGCCTGGCTCTTGGTGCTGCCCATGCTCTTTGCGTTGGGGTGGATCACGGCGCGCTATGACCGCACCCAGCAGCGGCGAGAGACGCGTCGTGTCTCTCGTGATGTGCTCAACGGGCTCTCCGATGTCTTGGCCAATGATCTGGAATCAGCGACCGAAGCCTTGCTGTCTGCAGCCCGTCTAGCGCCCGATGCGACCGAGCTGCATCGGTCTGTGGGCAATTTATATCGCCGTCGTGGCCTGATTGACCGGGCCATTGAAGTGCATGAGGGGGCCTTAAAACACCCCGAGCTTTCTGTGGAAGACGAAGCGCGCCTGCGCCTGGATCTTGGCCGCGATTACCTGGCGGCAGGGTTGTTTGACCGTGCTGGCGAGGCTTTTGTGAAGGTGTCAGGCACAGCGCCTGACACCGCGAATCAGGCGCGGGCATTGCTGTTGCAAACCGCCCAGAGAACCCGCGATTGGGAGAGCGCGATTCGTTGGGCACAAGCGTTGCATAACCATGGCGGCAGCTTTGGTGATCATTCCTATGTTCAGCTTATGGGCCACTTTTATTGTGAACAGGCAGAGCTTGCTCTGCGTGCAGGCCAACAGGAACAAGCGCAGGCCTTGCTGATCAAGGCCGAGAGCTTTTCTGCGCCAGGCCCTCAAAAGCGTGTGGCACAGATTCGCGCAAAACTCTCTGGCGCTTTCGCCACCGACACGCCGCTGGCGGTCACACCTTCGAGCTGCCGAGTCTGCGGATTTCGTAGCCGACAAACCCATTGGCAGTGTCCAGGCTGTCATCATTGGGATAGCTTTTTGGAGATCAAGTCGTGAAAAACTTTAGCCAGTGCCAGGTGTTGGTGGTGGGTGATGTCATGCTCGATCGCTATTGGTTTGGCGATGTTGATCGAATCTCGCCCGAAGCGCCAGTTCCCGTGGTTCGGGTGCAGAGCTCCGACGAACGCCTGGGCGGTGCCGCCAATGTCGCCCGCAATGTGGCGGCGCTTGGCGCTCAATCAATGCTCATGGGTGTCGTGGGCAGTGATGAAGCAGGGCGCATGGTTCACAGCCTGCTTGCCCAAAGCGGCATTCAAGATCATGTCTTTGATGATGCACAGGCAAAAACCACCGTAAAGCTGCGCGTTCTGGGCCGGCAACAGCAGCTGCTGCGCGCTGATTTCGAATCCATTCCCGATCATGAACTGCTGATCGAAAAGCTCGACCAGTTTAAGTCGGTACTGCCCAAAGCAGGCGCGGTTGTGCTTTCCGATTACGGCAAAGGCGGATTGACCCATATTTCAGAAATGATTCAGCTTGCCCGCGCACAAGGGGTGCTCACCCTGGTCGACCCGAAAGGCGACGATTACGAGCGCTATCGCGGCGCCACCTTGCTCACGCCCAATCGCTCTGAATTTGCCCAAGTGGTGGGCCGCTGGAAATCAGAAGCGGAGATGACCCAAAAAGCCCATGCCCTGCGCAAATCCCTGGGTCTTTCGCATTTGTTGGTGACTCGGTCTGAAGAAGGCATGAGCCTGTATTCCGAACACAATGGGCAAGCCAAGGAAGTGCATATTGGCGCGCAAGCCCGCGAGGTCTTTGATGTGAGTGGCGCAGGCGATACTGTCATCGCGACACTTGCCGTGGGCTTGGCCTGCGGCATGGAAATGGAACACGCAGTAGCATTGGCAAACCGCGCAGGCGGCATTGTGGTGAGCAAGTTGGGCACCGCAACGGTTAGCGCAGAAGAACTTTTTTCGGAGCAGCACTAATGGCCATTATCGTCACCGGCGCAGCAGGCTTTATTGGCAGTAACCTGGTCAAAACCCTCAACGACATGGGCGAGACCAATATCATTGCGGTCGATGAACTGTCCGATGCTGACAAGTTTAAAAACCTGGTCGACTGCGAGATTGCCGACTATCTCGACAAAGACGATTTCATTGATCGTATTGAAGCGGGCAGCTTTGCCAAAGGCATTACGGCAATTCTGCACCAAGGTGCCTGCTCCGACACCATGGAGACCGATGGCTGCTTCATGATGGATAACAACTTTCGGTATTCCCGTATTTTGTTGGGCTGGGCCCAGCATTACCGCGTGCCGTTTTTATACGCCTCTTCAGCGGCGGTGTATGGCGCTCGCACTGAGTTTCGTGAAACCCGCAGCGCCGAGGCGCCACTCAATGTCTACGGTTATTCCAAGTTTTTGTTTGATCAAACGGTGCGTCGCTTGGTGTCTGGCACCCGTAAGGTGCCAGACACCAAGCGACGAGACACCAACCTCACCGCACCCGTGGTGGGCTTTCGTTATTTCAATGTCTATGGCCCGCGCGAGCAGCACAAAGGCCGCATGGCCTCGGTCGCCTTTCATCACTTTAATCAATATCAGGCCGAAGGCCGTGTGAAGCTATTTGAAGGCTACGATGGCTGGAAGGCGGGCGAGCAGCAACGCGACTTTGTCTCGGTGGAAGATGTCTGCAAGGTGAATCTGCATTTTCTTAACAAAGCCTTGGCAGGAGATTCACGCAGCGGCATTTTTAACCTGGGCACTGGCCGTGCACAAACCTTTAACGAAGTAGCGCAAGCGGTGATCAACACTATTGAGAAAACAGACCGCTCAGTCGCTGAGCTGGTGAAAGCTAAAAAAATTCAATACATTGAATTTCCGCAAGCCTTAAAAGGCAAGTATCAAAGCTATACCTGTGCCGACCTGAGCCTGTTGCGCAAGGCAGGTTACAAACAAAACTTCTTGTCGGTGCAAGAGGGTGTGAGCCGTTATGTCCACGCACGCCTTGCCGCTGCTTAAATACCGGCTTCGCCTTTACGGCAAACTTGCCCGGGTCGACAAGCCTATTGGAACCTTGTTGTTACTGTGGCCCACCTTGTGGGGGCTGTGGATTGCGGCTGGTGGGGTTCCGGATCTTGCTCGGCTTGTCGTGTTTTTATTGGGCACTTTCCTCATGCGTTCTGCGGGCTGTGTGCTCAATGACATTGCAGATCGCAACTTCGATGGCAAGGTCAAGCGCACGAAAGAGCGCGTTCTCGCCTCGGGAAAAATATTTTTATGGGAAGCGGTGGCGGTCGCGCTCGTGCTGCTAGCGACTTCTGCGTCCCTGTTGTTGTTTCTGAATGACCTGGCGATCCAATACGCGTTGACTGCCGCCTTTGTGGCCGCGATTTACCCTTATTTCAAGCGGTTTTTTGCGCTGCCCCAAGCCATGCTGGGCATTGCCTTTAGCTTTGGAATTCTCATGGCATTTGCCGACACGCAGGGCCAAGTGCCTGGCATTGCCTGGGTGTTATTCATTGGCAATTTTTTCTGGGCCATCGCGTACGACACCGTTTATGCCATGGTGGATCGCGATGATGATTTGAAAATCGGAATTCGCAGCAGCGCGATTGCCTTTGGCCGTTTCGATGTGATCGCAGTGGGCGCGTGTTATGCCTTGTTTTTATGGTGCATGGCCATTGTGGGCCAGTCACTGCCGGGCACTGGCGGCCACTGGATCTATTGGGCTGGTTGGCTCATAACCGCGGCACTATGCCTGTTGTTGACGCTAAGGGTTCGAAGCCGAGACCGAGATGATTGTTTTGCGGTCTTTCGTGCGAACAACTATGTGGGTATTCCTTTGTGGATCGCCCTGGCCCTTCAGCTCGGTTTCTAGCTAAATTCTTTTGACATTTGCGCGCCACGATCGCATGCCGCCGTGAGCGCCCGCTCCATGACTGCCATGAACTGATCTTGCTCCAGGCTTGCGAGCGCTGCCGCAGTGGTACCGCCTTTTGAAGTCACTTTTTCTCGTAACGCTTCGGGCGATTCGTGAGAAGACTCCAGCAAAGCAATCGCACCTTTCAGGGTTTCCAAAGCCAGTTGTTCGGCTTGCCGTTTTTCAAGACCCAGCGTTGTGCCCGCATGGGCTAAGGCTTCGAGAAATCGAAAGACATACGCGGGGCCCGAGCCCGATAGCGCAGTCACGGCATTGATCAGATCCTCGCGTTCGACCCACACCACGCGGCCTACCGCGGCCATAATCGACTGCGCTTGCGCGCGAGCCCCTGCGCTAACCGTGGGCGCTGCGTATAAACCGGTGATTCCTTTTCCAACCAAGGCGGGCGTGTTGGGCATGGCCCGCACAATGCTCGTGTTCTTGCACCAGCGCGAGAGGGCATCAACCGATACACCAGCAGCAATTGAAAAAATCTTGGCGCTTGCCAATACGCACTTTACATTGTCACAGGCCTTTTCGCAGGCTTCTTGCATGTGCTGAGGCTTGACCGCTAACACCACCCAGGTGTTGTTCTCTTGAGCGAGGAAATCGCTCGGGCAATCTTGGGGGTCTAGCGTAAATTTCACACCGCTTGCGCCGGCATCGGCCGAGAAGCGATCGGCGAGTCGCTGTCGTGCTTGCGCATTGGGTTCAATAACATGCAGGCGTTGCATGGCGGCTGGTTGGTCGAGCAGCCCGCCGATCAGCGCGGTGGCCATATTACCGCCGCCAATGAACAGAAGGTTCATGCGAAATCCTTTTTCAAGAGTTGTTTCACCGGCACACCCAGCAGGCGCAAGGCTGCGAAATACACCAGTGCCGCCACCAGCAGAATGATCCCAAGCCAGACAATGCGCAAGAGCGGCGCGTGGGCCAGGCCTGCCCAATCGATCTCCAAAGCAATCACCGCAATTGCAACGCCCATGAGCACCGCGCCAAGTTTTATTTTTATCAAGAATACGAACCAGCCTTTTGTGGGCGAATAGATCTTGCGTTTTCTCAAGCCTAAATAAAGCAAGCCCGCATTGGCCAGTGCGGCCAAGCTCGTGGCCAAGGCTAAACCTGCATGAGAAAACGCGGGAACAAAAACCAGGTTCAACAGCTGGGTGAGCACCAGCGTAAAAATTGCGATCTTTACAGGGGTCTTGATATTTTGCTGGGCGTAAAACCCAGGCGCCAGCACCTTAATGGCAATGAGCCCAAATAGCCCGACGGAATAGCCCACCATGGCCTGCGAAACCATTAACAAATCCTGGTGATCGAATCGGCCGTAATGAAACAGCACGGCCGACAACGGCACGGCCAAAATCGCCATTCCAACGGCGCAAGGGATTGCCAATAACGCGACAAGTCGCAAGCCCCAGTCGATCAGGCTGTTCACACGCGCCATGTTCTGCTCGCTGTTGGCTTTGGTAAGACTTGGCAGCAATACCGTGCCCAAGGCCACGCCTAGGAGTGCAGTAGGAAACTCCATGAGCCGATCAGCGTAAGAGATCCACGACACGCTGCCTGCTTGCAATCGCGAGGCGATATGGGTGTTGATGATGAGGCTCACCTGCGCAACCGATACAGCCAGGGTGGCCGGCACCATGAGTGTGATGATTCGGCGCACATTCGGGTCGCGCCATGCGGCGATTAAGCCGTCATTTCTCTCGTCACCGCGAGG
>QXGG01315245.1_pt1 | contig 22704 bp, 40 predicted proteins | sample 1982491 | NCBI WGS metagenome assembly QXGG01 (sample SAMN09924614, study PRJNA488089) | Wastewater metagenome, whole genome shotgun sequencing project. | isolation source: South African research farm wastewater | place: South Africa: Irene, Agricultural Research Council, Animal Production... | reverse complement strand
TCTATTACCGATATTCATGAATTGAGAACAGAATATTTGGACCTTCGTAAGAAAAATGCTTGAAACATTCACCGAAGATGATATCAAACGTGCATACGAACTTGGTAAAATGACAGGTGCCAATCTGGCAAAAGATACTGCCAAACCATATGCACGATCTTACATCTTGCGCAAATTATCCGGACACGGTTACAATATTTCTCTTCGTGCAAAACAAAAACTTGCAATATCCATCTATATGAAAATCAAAGATCAACCTGTACCATCAGACTTGATCAAAAAAATTAGGGAAAAATGATGCAGTGTTGCATGTGTGGTAAAAAAGGCTTATCCACTATTGAAGATGGTGGGCCAGAGTGTGAACTTAGTGATGGACGGTAGGTATGTTCCCGTGAATGTTATGAAACATATTTGTTCACACTGAAAGATATTTCTATTTTGGTTGAAATGGTTCGGGATTTGGCATTTAATAAAACACCAATGTACCAATATGAACAGAAGAATTCGGATGGAACTATTGGTCCCGGTAGTCCATATGACCGAGGTGTTAGGGATACTTACATTAAGTTTAAAATGGTTTTGCATGAGGCACTGATTAGATTCGATAGAGATTTGAAATGAAAGACGATTTTCGTGTATATGTTTTGGTAAGAACGGATATGGCCAGTATGACCACTGGAAGAATTGCGGCACAATGTCATCATGCTAGTGACGCACTACGTTACCAAATTCTAACAAAAAAGTGCTATACCAGTGGAAAGTATGAAGCATGGGCATCATCCACTGAACAGGGTTTCGGAACAGTTATCATTCTAAAATGTGATGAACAACAAATGTATGATCAGTATAATCTACTGGCTTGTAGATTGCCATCGGTAGTTGTTCACGATCCGGAATATCTTATCAAAGATGGTGATTATGTTCATAAGATACCAGTTGACACATGTGCTGCATTTTTGGTAAGCATGAATGGTCAAGAACAATATTTTTCCCACTTTGAACTGCTGTGACCGTGAATAAAAATAAACCTTGACTTCCACATTCTAACAGTTATAATCGTGACATAATCGTTAACCATAAAGGAACACAAAATGCCAAACTTTTTTGCCGTTCAAATCGTTGATGGTCAAAAGTATGTGACCGTTGCAACTGTTACCGATATTGAAGATGCATATGAATGTGCATCTTACATTCCAGATGATGATGTTCGGATCATTGATGAAGTATCCGGCCAAATCGTCTTCCAAGATAAGGATTAATATGTCAAAATCAAACGAATGGTTTCAAACTAACTCTGGGGTAAAATTTAATCCAGCCAACCCCAAACTTGAAGATATATGCATTGACGACATTGCGAACTCATTGTAGTTCCAATGTCGCTTCAATGGTCATTGTAATGTTTTCTATTCTGTTGCAGAACATTCTTTCATTGTATCACAAATCGTACCAGAAGAATTTGCACTTGAAGGTCTACTACATGATGCATCAGAAGCATATCTTTAGGACATTCCAAAACCATTGAAGAACCTACTACCAGATTACCAAAAGTTGGAGTATGATCTCGAAGTTATGTTGGCAATTAAGTATAATCTTATTTTCCCATATCCAAAAGAAGTGAAGATTGCAGATAACCAAATTCTTTCAGATGAAGCATTTGCAATGATGACGGTCCCACCGCTTGATTGGAATATTGATCCACCTGTGGGCATCAAGTTCTTCAATTGGGAACCAAGAATAGCAAAGAAAATGTTTCTTGATCGTTACAATGAACTGATGGTAAGGAAATACGGAAAGCACTTTGAACAACGTTTTATGGAGTTGAATAATGGAACGATACGTAATAACATCACGTGATGGATCATTGTTTTATGACATTGACCGTGATTCTGGATATCCATATGCTTCACCATTTAGCTATAAAACTTTCACAAATTTGAAAGACGCACTTCGTGAACTAACACGTGAAGATACTTCCAAATATGCTTTCCACAATGGTGTTATCCGCGAAATAAAATTTGTGGAAGTTGATCATGAACTGGTGAAATCATATATGAAAATTCACAACAATGTTCAACAAATTGTGCAGAATTTGACACCGGAAGAATTGAATATACTAAAAGGACTTATCAAATGATTGAGTATATCCACGGTGATCTTTTTAAAACTGATATCCAAATCATTGTCCATGGTTGCAATTGTCTTGGTGGATTTGGTGCAGGTATTGCATATCATGTTGCAAAGAATTACCCGGAAGCAAAATCCGAATATGTGAAACTTTGCAAATCATTTGCGGATAAACCAGAGCAACTTCTGGGGACATTTCAGACTGTTCAGTCAAAAGATAAGACCATCATCAATGCATTTACGCAACTGACTTATGGTGGTCCGGGTCGCAAAGTTTCATATGATGCGATGACTACTATTTTTGAAAATCTTGATCAGAAATATGCTGGTAAAGAAATTGCACTTCCAAAAATTGGAAGTGATCTTGGTGGTGGATCATGGGACATCATTGAAAAGATCATAGATAGCTCTTGTAAAAGGGTAACACCTGTCGTATATTACCTTTAACGAAACTTTAAAGGTGATTCGAAAATGACACAGCAAGAATTCAATGCACGTGTGCTTATCTATGTATTGTGTACTGCTATTACCGCGTTCATGACAATTGGGTTGCTTTTTGGTTTCATTCCCGTTTGGCATTGTGAACTTGTTATTGGGGAACAAACTGATCTGATGGATGAATGTTTGGATGCATCACCTATTGGAAGCATTTTCGGGTTTTTGGTTTTTGTTGGTCTCGCAATTTGGAACACATTTAATTAAGGATAAATATCATGGAATACTTGAATTTCATCTGGTCCACCCGTGAAGGTAAATGCATTCTTGCAATTTGGCTGATCGTGTTCGTCATTGGGCTTGCGTTGTTTGGCACCTTCCCTTATATCCTTTATGTGATTTTGGCAGTGTTTGTCCTTGACGTTGTTCTTTCATATATCATGTTCAATCGGAAAAATGGAAAAATCTAACAATGTCACTCACTGTCCATGGAACTGAAACAATTCTAAAAATGATCTTGGCAAATGATCCAATGTCATTTGGTGAAATTTATAATTTCATGGTTGACTCTGGTTATATCATCAATGAAGACGATGAATTGACCTTTGCCACTGAGTTTTTTGGTGGATATAATCGTGAGTATGTTCGGTTATCAGATGGTCGTTTTACACTAAAATCAGAATAATAGTTGGTTCCTATTATTCTGATCCCCGCCTTACCCCTTTCAGGCGGAATATAAATTGCGGCATTGGGGGGTGCTGGCGTACCACAATCGTCACGTTTTTGTCAGGATATACGTGATTAATCTGACCGGAATGAAGAAGTGAAATGACATTCCGTTAATATATGATACGTAGCATATGGGAAAACCGACCCATCATTTCACACCCCTTTATAAAGGATTGCAATGCCAAAAACAAAAATAACAAAAAAAGATACACTTGACAAGTTCTACACCAAACCAGAAATTGCAAAATCGTGTATTGATATATTCATATAGAAATGTCGTCCAACTATTTTTGTTGAACCTTCTGCTGGTTAGGGTGCATTTTTCACACAATTACCAAGTCCGAAAATAGGAATAGATATTGCTCCAGAACACCCACAGATTATACAACATGATTGGCTAACGTATGTGCCACCATCCGACTGTAGTATAATTGGCAATCCACCGTTTGGATCACGAAATGATCTTAGCAAATAGTTTATACGCCACTCACTTTAGTATGCGAAACATATTGCATTCATCCTACCAGAAGTATTTGAAAAAGAAACGCTACAAACAGTATTCCCAAATGATTGGTCACTAATTCATAGTCACCAACTACCAAAGAATTAGTTTACACTTAATGGTAACGATTACCATGTGCCATGCGTGTTTCAGATTTGGGAAAAAGATTCATCATACCCAAATATCAGAAAAAGCGTTCAACCAAAGGCAGCAACAACAGATTTTACATTTGACAAGAATGGTGAATGGTTTGTATTTGGTGCATCTCCGGGAAAAATAATATCAAGAACGAATGTGGCGTAGACTAACCGTGGATACTATGTTACTATGTCAGATATTGTTCGCAAACGATTTGCAGAAATTGACTGGAAACGATTTGGTAAAAGTTCAGTAAATGGTGGCGTTTAGTGGTTCACTAAGCAACAGATAATTGACATATATGAGGAACGCTATGGGAAGAAATAACCTAAGTAGAAATCTTGCAAAACAGTTTGCACAAATGAATGCCCTGAAAATTGAAGAACATCGTTCTGTTGTTGATGTGGGTGATAAGAAATTTTCATTCTGCATTAACGACCATAGTAAGAAAAAAGTATCATGTCGCCAAACATATGAAGATTGTTCCGGTTTCATTTCATACTGCCCGAATATGAAGACATTCAAAGTATACGTTGGTAGTCCATCTGTTGGAATACTTTCAAGAATTTCAACAAGAGGTAAAAAAGCTTACAATGTCGTTATTGAAAATGCAATTCTACCCTCTGTAACATTCAAGATGTGATTTACAATGGAAATAGTTTCACTGCTTCTTAACCTAATCATGCCGGGAACTGGCACAATGGTACTTGGTAAAATCACACTAGGTGTTATTCAACTTTTACTTTACTGGTTTGGCTGTATTATTTTGGTAACACTGTCGCCTGTTATTGGGTTTACAATGGTATTAGTATCCCTATTTTGGGCATTGGTAACAACGGTTGAATATTTCAAGGAAAATAAATGATTGAACACAAACATCTGATTATTCGTGCAGACATTGAAAATCCACCACTAAATACCGATGTGGATGATATGACAATGTGGATGCATTCACTGATTTCAAAAATCAACATGGAATTGCTAATTGGTCCATATACGGTATATTGCAATGATATCGGAAATGAGGGCTTGACATCTATCTGTGCAATCACTACATCTTCTATTACCTTGCATACATGGAACAATCCAGCGATTCTTCAACTTGATGTCTATTCATGTAAGGATTTTGATATCAACATCGTCTTTGATCATATTCGTCAAAGATTCACAACAACCACAATTCGGTACAAGTTTCTTGATAGGGAAACAGATTTGACCGAACTATCATAAGGATTACAACCATGTTGAAAACCATCGCGTTCATTGGATCAATGCTTCTTGCATCTTCTGCATCTGCACTTGAAATCACCCCATTTAATGATTATTGGGATATTGGAAAAAGTGTATATGGTAACTGTGCAGTTCTTACATCATATGGTGACGGAAGTTTGGCATTTGAAATGAATAATGATCAGATTGTGGTGTATCATTATCATGACGCTGGTTTTCGCTTGAACAATCTTGCGGTTCGGGTATATATGACGTTTGAACCATTTGGTGCAACTTTGAATTATCAGATGGTTCATCCAAGTGGACAAACTACTGCTGGTATGGCAACCCTTGATCCTACGTTTCTTGAGCTTGCTTTCAATAACGAGTTTATGATTTATGAAAATTCGCAAAATGACTTCACGATTGAAATCAATCTTGAAGGTTTTGCAGAAGCAATGGCAATCGCCTATAATTGTAACAAATAAGGAGACTACGACTATGAAGAAACTTTTCCTGACTACGGCACTTGCACTTGGTCTTACCACTGCTGCGGCATCTGCTGCTGATTTTGATCGTGCAGTTGGCAATCTTGAACTTTACACTGGTAACTTTGCATTCAAACTGGATACCGAAGATAACCTGAAAGTTGGTTATTTCTTCGCAGAACATGAGAATGCGCTTGGCTTTGGTACACTTTATGTTGAAGCTGGTGTAAATCTTGATACCGAAGAAACTACCGCCCGCGTTGAATATAGTGTTGGACGCGATAATGGTAGCGTTGGTTACTATGTTGCCCCTGCACTCGAGTATCGTTCTGAACTGGACAGTGTAGTATTTGATCCATATGCTGGTGTTACCCTTGGTATTGGTGGCGTTGGTGTATCTTACGTTGAAGTTGGCACCACGATTGACCTTGATGGTGGCGTGAACCTTGGATCATGGGCCGAAGTTGGTGTTGACTTTAGCCTCACTGAAAATACTATTCTTACCCCGGCAATTGTTCATTCATTTGACGTTCCCGGTGCGAAAGATGAAACCCAACTGTCACTTAGTGTTGCAGTTGTATTCTGAGCCGATGGGGGTTTAATCCCCCATCATTTTCCTTAACCTTCATATACGGAGATTGATATGAATGTTTCCAATATGCGCTTGGCATCGTATGCCGATAATTGGGGAAATAGCGCAACCCTTAACAAGCTGGCAAATGCGTTTACCGTATCTGTAACTTCTGGCCTGTTGAAAGAATCTTTCGTTTATTCTTTCAGTGATCGTAAACGTGCAGAAATTGAATACGCATACCATGTCCATTACTTTACACGGGAGAATTGATTTTGGCCACAATTTTTGCAAATCGCACATGGTCGCCCGAACAGAAAGCAAAACTAATTGCACTTTTGGATGAAGGGCATCGTGTTCTATCCGATATTGATGTTCTAAAAACTGGTCTGAAAGATACAGTTGCAAATATCGCAGAAGAATTTGATATTCCGAAGCGGTCATTGAACAAAGCCATTCGGGCATATCATAAAAACAACTTCGTAGACGATAAAGAGTCTGTTTCAGAAGTTGAAGAAATTCTAACGGTAACTGGTAAAGTTTAATAACTGGTTGACATGATAGGTAAAGGCTGTTATTAAGTTAACAGCCTTTTTTCATATGTAAGGAATCATAATGAGTCTTTTTAAATCAGAGACGGATATTGAACTCCGTGTTCTCCAACTTGAAAAATTCATGTATATGTTTGGTAACGATATCGAAGACTGGCAAACGGCCCAAATATATAGTAGATATAGTTCATCCGGGGCATTGTCACCAAAAATCAAAACTTCTAACGCGGTGCGGGGTGACTATGATCGCATAGTATTTGATAATTCATGGGGCCTACAATTTGGTCCTAAATGTTTCTTCTTTAAAACCGTATATGATGAAGAAGATCATACATATACGTATCACAACTTGTTTGGCCCATCAGTTATTTCTTTTGACGGTAAAACAAAAATGTATTATATAAACGACAAGTGTGTTAACTGGATTTTTCCAAAATGGCTTGGAGATCGTGGCGTTGATCTGAATAATTTGACGGATGAAGACAAGATGATCATAGAATTTGAGTGGGGAAATTATGGGAAGTGAACCAACTGAAACCACAAATTATGGGACAGAAATTTGGAGAAATGATAAAAATGAAATTCATCGCGAAGATGGTCCTGCTGTAATTTATCGAAAAGGGCGTAACGAATGGTATATAAATGGCAATCTTCATCGTGTAGATGGGCCTGCTGTAATTTATTCAAATGGGACACAATTTTGGTATATAAATGACCATGATATCACTGTTGAAATACGCAAATGGGCCGAAGATCGCGACATTGATCTTGAAAATTTATCAGAAATGGATAAGATGGTTATCTCACTGGAATGGGGAAATTATGGGAAGTAAACCAACTAAAATCACAAATGATGGGAGAAAAGTATGGAGAAATGAAAATGGTGATCGTCATCGTGTAGATGGGCCTGCTATAATTTATCCAGATGGGACACAATTTTGGTATATAAATGGCAAACTTCACCGGGAAGATGGCCCTGCTGTAATTTATCCAAATGGGATACAACATTGGTATATAAATGGAAATGATATCACTGATGAAATAAAAAAATGGGCCGAAGATCGCGACATTGATCTTGAAAATTTATCAGAAATGGATAAGATGGTTATCTCACTGGAATGGGGAAATTATGGGAAGTAAATTTAGTGACAATTTTGACATTGATAAAATTTTTGAAAAATACATGATGCGACCATCAAGGTTGCAACTACTTATGGCAAAATTTACAAAAAAATCATTTATCTTTCATTTATCGGACTGTACAGTTGATTATAACCCAGATGACGATAGATGTGTGTATACACCAAATCCAAATTGCCAGAATATTTATCCAAGAACAGTAAGTAGACGAGTGGTAACATGGCCAAATCCAGAACGATCCAGTCAATGTCTACCAACAACGTTGGTAAGATATAGTCATACAAATAGTGCAACATTTGTAGTATGGTCAAATGAAAACAATGATGATATCACACACGATGTAGTAAGATGGATGGCTGAACGTGGTATAACGTATGAAAATTTTACGGAAGAAGATCATCTTGCACTAAAATTACACTGGAATAACTTTCAAACATAAACGGATTGAACAGTTTTCCCCAAGTAAAATAAAACGTATGAGAAGATGAAAGAGTGTGAAAAAGTCCTTGACGAATCATTCACCAACACATAAGTTACCAACATCAAGAAAACGAAGTTCAACCGAAACAAAATAGTAGTTGACTTGATGCACGAATCGCACTATATACGGTGCAACTGACAGGGACGGGAAGAACCCATAATACCTTGTTGACATTGAAAATGAAAAACACATGTAAACCAAATTATGGAGACTAATAATGCAAAAGCGTATCCTTTCCCCCTATCAGGCCCGTGATCTTGTCAAAGCAATGGTCATTATGAAGCGTCCTGTCATGCTTCACGGGTCGCCCGGTATTGGTAAGTCCGACATCATTCGTGGCATTGGCAAAGAGCTTGGTCGGGAAGTTATTGATGCACGTCTGGTCCAGATGAGCGAGATTGATCTCCGGGGGATGCCAGTAATTAATCGGGATGATAACACCATGGTGTGGGCACCTGCTTCTTTCCTTCCAAAAGACCCCCACAGCACTGCAATTCTGTTCCTTGACGAGATTTCGCAAGCCGCGCCTGCGGTTCAAGCCGCCGCTCTGCAACTCTGCCTTGATCGTCGTCTCGGCGACTATGTTCTTCCGGAAGGTGTTTCCATTGTTGCTGCTGGCAACCGCGTGTCGGATAAAACTGGTGCAAAGAAGCTGATTTCCGCACTGGCAAATCGTTTCATGCATATTGAAATCGAAGCAAACTTCAAAGATTGGCAAAACTATGCGATCAATGCAGGGGTTCATCCTGATATCATCGGCTTCCTTTCCCACAAGCCGCAATATCTGAACCAAGACCCAATTGATGGTGTGAACACCTTTGCTACTCCTCGTATGTGGCAACAGTTTGTTGATCCCATTCTGAAATCCAAGGATATTCCTGCTGACATGCTGGTGTCTGCTATTTCTGGGTGTGTTGGTGAAGCAATTGCTTTGGAGTTTGCGTCTATCCGCAAGATCATGTCCGATCTTCCTGTTCCGGACGATGTGATTTCGGGTAAAGCGACTACCTTGCGTAATAAGGAAATTGCTGCACAATTCTCTCTGGTTACTTCGTGCCTGTATCGTCTTCGTGAACTGAATGAGGATGTTGCGAACAATCGGAATGATATGGATGCAGAAAAGTGGTGGAAGGGTTCGGACACTTTCATGGGTTATGCACTGGATAACCTTGAGCCGGAAATTATTGTTATGGCATTGACCATTGCAATTTCCCAAATGAAGCTGCCGTTCAACCACCAGAAGATGCCCAAGTACAAGGAATTCTTCACGAAGTATAACAAGCTGATGAAGAGTGTTTATCCTTCCTGATCATAAAACCAGATTGGGGGCTATATGCCCCCATTTCTATTTGACAGATAAACAAATAATCGCTATGGTGATTGAAGTAAGAATCAAGGAGTTACTCTTCATGTCTAAAAATGCACTTCCCCCCAAGACTCAAGACCTTCACCCTGCTTTTGAAGCTGGCAAAAAGCCAATGGACCAATTCAGCAAGGAAGAATTGGTAGATATTGAAGATCGTCTTCGCGTGGCAACCATGTCGCTTCTTATGCGCCATGAATTCTTTGGTATCATTGCACTGAAACTTGGTCGCAAGATTACTACCGAAGTTCCAACCGCTGCGGTTGATGGTCGGACCATTTTCTATAATCCCGGTTTTGTACAAGCTCTTAGTGCAAAAGAGTTGATTTTTCTTGTCGCACATGAAGTTTATCACTGTGTTTTCAGCCATTTCCTTCGTCGTGGGTTCCGTGATCCAAAACTGTGGAACTATGCTGGTGACTATGTGATTAACTATCTTTTGTATCGCGATAAGATCGGTACCACTATTAAGGGTACACTCTTTGATGAACAATTCAAAGATATGACCAGCGAGCAGGTATATGATATCATGATGAAGGAGCAAGATAAGTGGAAAGGTTCGGGCCTTGTTACACTTGACGTGCACTTTGACGTGAATGACGGTACTGGTGACGGTACTGGTGACGGTGATAAAGAAGGTGGCAATGGTGGGTTTACCATTGATCCTGCTGATGTTCAGGCCATTGAAGATGAAATTCGGGCAACTGTTGTCAGTGCTGCAAAAGCGGCTGGCAATCTTCCGGGTGAAGTTCGGAGGCTTGTTGACGAATTTTTGACACCGAAAATCAACTGGAAAGAATTGGTATACGCAACGGTTTCATCCAAGCAAACATATGATACCACGTTTACCCGCCCCCATCGTCGTTCTTGGTCCAATGATGATGGACTCGTTTTCCCCGGTGATCTTCCGGACGAAACCGATGTTCGGGTCATTGTTTCGTTGGATGCTTCTGGTTCATATACCCATGAACAACTGAAAGCAGCATTGTCGGAAGTATATGGTTTGATGCAATCATATCCTTCCTTCAAGCTTCACGTTTTCACCTTTGATACCAAAGTGTACAATCCACAAGAATTTGATGAAACCCAAGCGGATGATCTTCGTGGCTATGAACCAAAAGGTGGTGGTGGTACTGCTTTTGTCCCCTTCTTCAAACATGTTGAAAAACTGGTTAAATCCAGTGATGAGTATGAAAATGCAACGCTTGTGGTGTTCACTGACATGTATGTCGGCGATCTTGATGAGGTGAAAGCAAAGTATTCCAATCTTCTGGATACTGTGTGGATTGTTGATGGTAATCCCGATGGTCTGAAAACCATTCCGTTTGGTAAGGGTACCATTTACGAGCATGGGAAGTAACAGTTGGGGGAGAAATCCCCCAACTTTCATTTGAAAGTGACAACAATGATAAATCCAAAACCAAATATGCGTATGAACGAAGATGAATATCACTTTTCATACACGATTATAGATGATAAAAAATACCGCGTTCGTAAAAGTAAGAAAACTGGCGAAACAGAAATTCTTGCTGATAATATGTGGTATTCACACAGTATAAATGATGAACCTGCACTTATACTTAATAACATCGCATTTTGGCGATATTTTGGATATACACATAGGGAAGATGACAAGCCAGCCATTGTGTGGTCAAATGGATATAAACATGAATGGTTTGTAAACGGAAAAAAGCACCGTTGGGCAAAACCTGCTATTACGTACAAGGATAATTCACTAAAACTGTATTATCTTCACGATAAAAACATCACACATGAAGTTGAAAAATTTATTGAAAACTTTCCAAATGATGATCTGGAAATCATATTTTTTGAAATGTCGTTGAAGCTCAAGACTTGAGCTTAGATGCAATGACCTAAATTCTGGCAGCTTTTTTAGCAGATTCTTCGGTGAGGTATTCTGAATAGAATGCTTCACTGAATGCCATTTCAGCAACGTCAAGGGGAATGTTTTCAGCTTTTCGTTTCTTCATTGCCAAAGTTCCTATAAATTTGTTTATCTGTTTTTTAGCTTCACGAAGGTTTTGTGCAATTTCACGACGAGTTTCCTTGGAGCAACTTTCGGCAAATTCAAGTCCACCTATGCCCCCAATATCTTGACCAACCTATACAAGCTGATCCACAATAGGGTCATACAGTGTTCCCCCATAATTGATGTATGTAGCAATGGCTTTACCAAGGGTCAAGTTGCCGTATGGTATCTTTCTCTTTTCGCCCGATTTTGTTTCCACAAAGATTTCCTTAATCTTGCGGGAATTAGGATACTGTTTGGTTTCATCAATATAATCTCGGTGTTTAACGATTACTCTTGCATTTTCTTTCGTAAAGTGTGATGTTTTTTTGAAACCTTTTACTGCGAATGATTCTTTAACGGTCGCATTACTTTCACGTTCACGGGCAATATATGAAAATTCTTTTGGGCGGATTTTTCTGGCAAAGTTTTTCACCGTGACGGAATAACCTGCTCGATTTGCAATTTTTTTCATCGTCACAAGAATTTCACGAAACTCATTGTCTGAAACCGCTTTATACACATACAGATGTTTATATGTTCCAGTTTCATCAAATACTACCATGTATGATGTTGTATCTTGTTCAAAATACATATATTCAGACTCATCTGGCGTCAATACTGATGCAGAACCACTTTCATCATACATCTTTGCCTTAAAACCAATTGATTTGAAGTAATTGAAAATATCCATACGAATGGCCATTGGTGATCTCCTTTATCCTATTATTTAAGTAATAAAAGGTAATGGTTCATGATTATATGATGTATCCAGACTGTCTGATATAATTTCGGGGTCATAGATTTCCCAATTTTTGGTCATTTCAACAAGACGTACAGCAAGAATAAATGCCATCACCAGATCATCATTGCCAATTCTGGCAGAGAATGAAACACCCTTTGATGCAAAGTTTTTCAACTGTTTGATCACACCGACTGATTTTGGGACAAGGCGATTGCTTTCAATCAGTGATTTGAATTTTGAACATGCCATTATTTTATTTTTTGGGGTAGTATTCAATCCACGGCGGAAACGCTTGGACATATTGCCTGTACGTTTTTCAGAAACAAGGGTTCCGGGGAAGTGTTCTACGCCACTATCTTCGATGATTTGCAGAATGGCCTCACCTATTGTATTATTTTCAAATGACCAGTAAATTGGTACATCTTCTGGATCACCATCCGGATCAATTTCGTCCATGATGAAGTTCAGTATGTCGTATAACATTTTGACTTGTGTTCTTGGTGGTGCAGTGTTGCTTGACCATTCACCAACTTGTTCTAAAGATGGCATTTCAAGTATCTGTATTGCCGACCAATCGTTAGACGTTCCCAAACTTGGGTCCAGAACGACGAAGTAAGAATTTCCGGGAGATGGTACCTTAAACCATTTAACCTGCCCTGTGGTCAATACAGGATCAACTGACCGCATATGCTAAAGTATGCGGGAATCTATCAGCGTGTTTGATGAATCATCAATGAATTCACATTCATGTTCAATCCTGAATTTTGTATCTGACAGTTTTTCACGCTCATGTCTGGCCCATTCTTCGTCACGATCTGGATGGTCACGCCATGTTGCGAATGTTGCCTTGAAACCATTTATCCCAACATCACTTTCTGTTCCATCTGGTTTTATGGTGTTATTTGCACCATACCAAAGTTTGGCAAATTCATCTTCATTTGATGCTGGTGTTGATGTGACGATAAATGCACCACCTGTTGCAAGTGTAGGTGAAATTGCAGTAAGAAATGCAGCTTGGTCACGCAAGAATGCAATCTCGTCACAATATAGTAGGGATACTGAAAGACCACGTGTTGAATCCGGGTTTGACGCCCTACATACAATCCTTGATTTATTCCGAAGAAGAATTGATGAACGGTTATTGATTTCAATGCTTTCTTTCAAAAAGTAAGGAAGTTCTTTATATGAAAATTTTATCCTATCCAAAATTTCAATAGCACCCCCCAAAGTGTGGGAAGTCATTAGAACTGTTTTATCTTGATTAAATGTTACAAACCAAAGTATATATGCAGCGGCAAGTGTCGTTTTGCCCAACTGTCTACCAAATAATAGGATATTATTTCTATAGTTTACAAAATTGTGAATAGCTGGTTTTTGAAAATCATATAGTTCCAATGGTATCGCACCACGTGTTGGATGCTGAACTTTTACATATTTTTCAATGAAATATATTGGGTCATCTGCACATTTCAGAAATTCAACGATTTCATCAGTTGTCATATTTTCAATAACACCCTATGTCTTATAGGGTTGATCTTCTTTTTTTATCATATTGCAGACTCCAGTAATCGTCGGATATCCCTATCATAAAACTTTGACTATAATTCAATTAATTCATCAAAGTGGAATATTCTATTTTTCTTTGAATCTATATAGTACGGACGCTAAAATGCACGGGTCATATTTATTAAGTCTATTGGCTTCAAATCGTTGTAATACAGAACAAAAACTTCTTGGTAAAGGGTTTTAACGAAATTAAACCCATCTTCGGTCAACTATTGGGATTTACCAGATAGTGATTTGAAGATGGGTTTTTCTATTCCTGACGCCTTTGCTTTCGCAATGATTTCTAATTTCATTTGGGTTTTCCCCTTTCTGAAATTATTTATCGTTATTTAAGTCCAGCCAATTTACGCAAAGACTCCGTAACGTTAATGTCACTAAATTTACTCTTGATGATTTCGGAAATGGCACTATCAAAATCATTGAATGATTTTCCAAATATATTATATACCCCATCCTCTGGTTCAATGATGGTATATGATGAATTATCTTTGGTAACAGTAAATTCTTTTCCCCTGACAGTATCTTGAACTTGGATATCAAAACCTTGATCTTTCCATGGTTCAATATAATCGGTATTCGCATGTTCATTTAGACTTTCACCAAACATTTTCCATGCAGTTGCATATAGAACACGTTTGTAATCTTTTCCATACTGTTTTTTGAATTCAGCTTTGTTTGATTTAATCCAATCTTCTGCTTTTTTTGACGGTGGGGCTTTTTCTTTCAGAAGCATGTTTTCTTCATCTTGGTTCAGATATGTCATCGTGACCGGATCATAGTATGACCCTTCTTTGGTTTTAAAAACAACACGACCATTTGGCATATGAATTGGTTTCATTTTGTTACCTTTGACCCAAATAATGCAGCAAGACTTTTTCTAAATTCAGAAGAATCGGTTACAAATGGATGATCTGTTGTAAGTTCTGGGGTAATGGTTTTTACCATATCGTCAACGTATTCTTGACTGTTTAGTGTAGGTTCATCATTTGGTTCACCATCGGATTTGTAATCTGGATCATTAAGCTTTGGGACATATTTCTTAGTTTGAAAATCAATGATATCCTGCTCATACTTATTATATGGGGAATTTTCACTACGAATTGCTATACATTTTTCTGGAATACCAACCAGTGTTTGAATTTTGAAACGTAGCGCATATTCTGAAAATGGTAGATCGGTTTCAATATCAAAAATGTAGACTTCCGCCGCTTTAATACTTGGGAAGTCAAGGGGATTGAGTTGCACTGGTGTTCTGGTAATTGCAGAAACCTTTATAAGACCAAATTCTGATAGAATTAGTTCGAGTCTTTCAAAATGGGTTTCGGTCATATCAAATGCAAACTTCATACGATATTTGTATGTCTTTTTTGCCATTAGCATGTAATCTTTAAGGGAACGCTGCATGGTGAATCTCCTGTTTATATTATTTAAGATTTTTTGGCTTCACGTGCAATTTTTAGAAGTTCGTCACGATTGATCTGTTGACCTTCAATTGGTGGTGTTTTAGCATCTTCCTTGGCCTCTGCCTTTTGTTGGCGTATCTTGAGGTCACGGGCCTTTAGTTTGGCATCCATGACGCTTCTACGTGCATCTAAAGCATGTTTTGCAAGGGATGCCGCTGCGGACAATATTTCACCAGTATGGCGAACTTCAACATCTTTGGCAAATGCTGCAATATCATCATACTCACCCATCATCTTATCCGCGAATTGGTGCATATCTTTTTCATACTGAATGATGTCAAGATCAACATCATCTTCCATTGGCTCAAGATAATCATCTACTTCAATGATTGCATCATCTTTGAAACTATCAGATACTTGTTTGGCCAGTTTATTTAGGTCTTCAATTGCATCTGGTAGGTTAAATGTTTCTTCAAGTTTTCCCATATAGTTCCCTTATTATATCAAGATGTTCATCAAAAGGCTTAGTGCTATTTAATTGTCCGATATCCACCAACCCGTAAATAGTATCTTCAAATATACTAATACACTCTTCAAATGCAGTTCCAAGACTTTTCCATGGTAGGGAGTCCACAATTTGTTCAGGTTCATATACTTTATGAAAAGATTTTGTTATCATAAACTCAAGTTGGTTTTTAAATACTTGTACTTTAAGGTCCGATGGTAGTTTTTTGAAGATTTCTTCGTAACTTTCATACCCACCAATTAAAACAGTATCAAATATATGCAATATTATATCTTCTGGAATAGTTTCAATTTTATCAAGATAACCCTCTACTAATAATAGCGTCCAATATTTTCTGAATTTCACATTGGAAAGCTCCGGTGGAAAATCATCACGAAGGTGCGGTATAATTTTAACAATGTTATGATCAATATTACCAAAACCCATCAATCGGTCAATGTAATTAAAAATTTTCGTAAAAAGTTGTTCTTTTATCTGGTGTGATACATGTTTCAGGTCGTGAGGCTGCATATACCTCATTAGCGAAATGTCAACAACATCATTCAATAGCATTTTTACACGGGTGTCAATTGGAAGAAATTTAAATAATCTGGTTTTGTCAGTTATATCCATATTATGAATTTCACTTGCGATAAAATCTATAAAATCAGATGGTAAGCTTTTCAATACGCTGGTGTCCAATGATGCAATTATATCAAAATCTTTAGTAGAGCGGGCAAACTTCATTATATCAGATAAAAGCTCAAGTTGAACTTGAAAGCCTGCATATAAAAATTGCCTACGTACCTCGTCTGCTTTATTTGGGTCTTGTAAAAGTTGCCGTATCTGTTTGACTTTTTTCTTATCATAATCAGAAATGGTTCGCATTTTTGAAAAGTAAAGTGACGAAAATGCTGCCTTATTTACCTTGAACATTTCCACAACTTCATAATCACTTGATGATAGAAAAAACGCTTGTGTTTTTTCATTTGGGTGTATGATACCATCACCATAGTCAACAATTGAGTGAAATCCCATTTTTCTTAGTAATGAATTCCATCGTATAGTAGATTTTTCCATCCTACCAATATAAGAAAACATAATGCCCCATAATCTTCCAAATGGTGATTTATATCGGGATTGCCTTTCATGATAATTGGTTTTTGCTTCATCTTGTCCTGTAATTTGCATGAACTTTTGTCTATCGCGGTTCAAATCATCTTCTGTATAATCTTGGATAAATGTTATTGGTTTTGTGGCACGAATAAAGAATAAAAATGGGCGGTTTGATGCAAATGGAAAAGCATCAACGAATTGGTTATACGTCATTTCTGGTTTAATTTTTTTGGCAAACTCTGAAACTGGATAACAATAAATACCCGCTGGCGTATTATAGTTTGTCATTGGGTTCATACCAATTTTAGGTAGATCAGTGAATGATATGAACACATCTGGCCTATCTTTATATTTCAAGAAGGTTTCCACCACTGACCGTGTGGGTTGTGATGGATGTGTTGCATTACGTCTTTTTTCAAATAAATCAGTTATTTTCATTATATTCCCCGAAACCTCGCAAGGTTATCTTTTACGTATTTCAAATCCCCATTAAGCATCTTTACATCAGTGCGATCTAATTTTCCAGATTCAACAGCATTTTTCATCTTCTTTTTTATATAACCAATAGCATATTTAGCAATTTTTTCAGAAAGGTAATACCATGGGAAGCCATGGTATGAAAACTTTCCAGCTTGATAGTTGTCAAATATATTGTCGGTGTAAGCATTTACAAATTTAATTTTTTCATCATCAGTCATGAGTTGTATTTGTTTGTTACTAACATAATCTGTTGCTTGTTGATCAGATTTTAGAACATCTTCAATGATTGCAAACGGTATTTGAATATCAGTGTCACCATAATATTTCACTAAAAATGGCCATAGTGTTTTATATTTTTCAGATGCAAGTTCTAATGGGAAGTCCATATCGGCCTGTACCAATACGCTAATGTTTTTCCATGGTGCTTTGTTATTGGCATCTTTTGTGCCATCTAAAATACGATCATAGTATTTTTTTGCAAATTTTCCGTTACCACCCTACTATACCATTCCATCAAAATAGAAATCATACTTTTCTATCCACCTATCCGCAATATCGGTATCAATATTGTAAATGTTGTAAATGTTTCTACTACCCTTGTTGTTATTAGAATATGAAAAATCAACCAATTCTTTTAGGTTCTTTTCTACGAAATCCCTATGCTCATTCAAAAATTTCTAAAACTGACTAACAGTGAAAGCCGTTAGTAGTTTTGGTTTATTTTTCGTAATGATATAGTTGGAAATCATACCATATGCTATTCTCACGGGTAAAGTCCAGAGTGTTACCATAGACGATTTGATCTTTTCAATATCTTCATTTTTTAGTGCGGTATGAAGATTTTCCAGTTTTTTCTTATCAGATTTGCTAAGTGTCTTTGTTAAAATAGAATATACCATTGAATGATCACGGCTGTGAATTTCATATTTTTCTACAACTTCATATGCTTGTGGCTATAAGAAAAATGCCTGTGTCTGTTCATTATCATGGATATAACCACCCCCATTATCAACAACACCATTCCACTCAAGTTGGCGCATTAACTTATTCCACATTACTTCCGATTTTGGATAAAATAAAGAAGCCTGATGAAGATTTTCCCATATGAAACCGAATGGTGTATGTTTCTATGTGTCACTTGGTTCAAAGTCCAAATCGTGTCGCTGTGTTATATTTTTTAACTTTTCAATATCTTTCTTGTATCTATATTCCGAGTATTCTTGGGCAATGACCATTGGTTTTGTTGCACGAAGAATGAAGAAATATTTTCTGTCTGATGCAAATGGAAACTTAGATGAAAATTGTCCAATGCTATGATCATCTTTCATCCGCGCTGCAAATGGTTTAATTGGATAACAATATATACCAATTGGCGTACCGTATGGTGATTGTGGGTTAATACCAACTTTTGGAAGATCAGTGAACGTTATGAAGTAATCATCACCCGCATTCTTATATTTCAATAAAGTTTGTGCAGGTGATAGGCGCTGCTGTGATGGATGTGTTGCATTGCGCCTTGCTTCTGTTATCTCATAAAATCGCATAACACTTATCCTAAATTAAACAACGGTCCACGAACAACCGTTTTACCATTTTCTTGAATTATACCGTTATTTAATGCAACAATACGGTCTGGATTCAAATCACGATTGCGTACCCCGTTAGTAAAGAAAAGATGTGTTTCAACTGGAGTATCACCATACACTTCATATATTGCAGCCATGCGGTGGCGTCCCTCGTGTGTTGAAATATGTGGTAATTTTTTGAAATCACCTTTTTGCCATTGTTCTGGTAAACGGACAATTAAAAATGGGGCACCAAAAGATTTACCATTTTCAAGTGCATCTTTGAAGAATGATATATCAGAATTTCCCATTGGTGCTGCAAGTTTCAAGAATATAGAAGGTAGCATTCGGACTCGCAAACCAAAGTAATCAATTTCGAGATTATTAGGAACCGCACCAATACCATTTTTGTTATCTATGTGAACTTTTTCTGTTAAATGAAATAATCTCATTTTATGTATCCATTTTCCGTTGCCCATTGAATTACTTCTGGGGAAAATTTGGTAGCTGTTTCATACACCACATATCCATTATTTTTTATAGACGCCATTTGAACATCTTTATCCGGATTTTTAATATAAATAATTGCATGACCATTTTGTGTCACTGCTGCCAATTGAACATCTTTATCCGGATTTTTAATATGTTTAATTGAATATTCATCACGTTTTACTGCTGCCATTTGAACATCTTTGTCTGGATTTCCAATATACTTAATTGCATGACCATTTTGTGTCACTGCTGCCAATTGAAAATCTTTATCCGGATTTTCAATATACTTAATTGCATAACCATTTTGTGTCACTGCTGCCAATTGAACATCTTTATCCGGATTTTCAATATACTCAATCGCATGACCATTTTGTGTCACTGCTGCCAATTGAACATCTTTATCCGGATTTTCAATATACTCAATCGCATGACCATTTTGTGTCACTGCTGCCAATTGTAAATCTTTGTCTGGATTTTCAATATACTTAATTGCATCTCCATATTTCCCCACTGCTGCCAATTGAACATCTTTGTCTGGATTATTCATATACCTAACTGCAAATAATGGATGTTTGGGGGCCATTTTACTAAAAAACTTACTAAGAACTGGATGCCCATTCACAAAAAATTTCAGTTTATCTTGTGGTATGTCTCTGTTTAAGGAATCCATATATTCGTATTCTTCAAAGTGAAACTGATACTTATCACCCGATTTGTCAATCCATACGTATAACTTACCCTATGAATTGTATTCATCAAACATGTTATCTTTTCGTGCAGAAGTACACCATTTTGTACCAGAACCAATTTCACATGATGCAGCCTCCGTCTTTGGTACCATTAGTTTCCCGTATGCACCAGAATATAGAACATCAATGTCATCCATATGTTCATAATTTAAATTTGTATCCGAGGCATTACCAACATCAACTTTTGTCACTTCATCAATCATGGCTTTAAGTGAATTCCAGTCATACTGGCCCACATCAACCGATTTACCTTGTCTGGAAATTTGTGTCTTCAATTTTACAAATTTAGATAGTGTATCATTTACACGACCCCCATCTTCAATGCGAAACAGGCCATAATTTTTTGCAAGCCATGGAACAAATTGTTTATTGTTTGTTGGGTCTATTTCTTCTAATTTTCCCAAAACGGCATCCACCTTTGCATCTTCATCTTTACCAGACAGTTGATCATTGAAAAAATTATCTTTTGCAAGACCACTCAAAATATTTGACTTCATCTTTGATGCTGTTATTTCACGTTTGTATTCCATTAGTGGAATCTAATTATTTTCAGTTACCCACTGATACAATTCATACAATCTCATTTTATTTTACCTCCGAAAATATCACGTTCAGTGATAACTCTAAAACCGATACCATTTTGTTGTGCAAATATGCGAGCAGCTTGCCACTTGGCAGTATTAACCATAACATCCATTTTTTCTTTTTTTGATTTTGCAGCTTCCATTACTGATTGGCGTAACGGTTTTACTTCAACTATTTCAATATGCTTTTTTCCAAATTTGTCAATATACGTCACCAAATAATCAGGAAAATAATTTGACATGACTGGTTTGCCAGCTTGTGCCTATTTTATGGGATGATAATATCTGATAGAAATTGTTTCACTCTACCATGCAATGATATTTGGGTTATTATCAAAAAAATGTGCAACCTTGAATTCCCATGACGACAGACAACGTATTGGCAATTTTCCATTATATTTTTCAGGAAATCGTGGGGTATAGAACCCCTGTGTGAATTTTTCTGGATTTGGAAGATGATGCTTCAAAACAATCTCCCAATAGCGGAAGATAGGCTTGACGTAAGACGACTTGCACCTTGTGAAATGATACCAGATGCAACTGGTGTGAGGATACCCAACCCAACACTATTAAGCGCATTGCCCACAAAATTAAGGGCCGTGGGGGCAAGGGTTTGGTTTATGAAGTTCCTACCAATGTCACCGATAGTTCGGCCTATAAAGCTGCCTACATTGCCTGTAATGATGGCATTGAATAGTCCACTTGTAAGATCAATATCCAACCCTCTTCCAACAGTTCTGGTTTGAAGATATCTAAAGTTTCCAGTGGTACCACGTTGAAATGGCAATCCAAGTTTAGAAGAAATCTATGCGGTAATTGGCTGTGAAATGGCTGGATACGTGATACCTTCCATACTGAATGTCATTGATACTTCATTCATTGCTGAAACTTCCATATCATTTGACCCAAATGCAACTGTATCAATTCTTGGATTTTGAAGTTTGTACATGGTGTAGTAACTATTGTAGAATTCATAAATCTCAATAGATTCAAAAAAATTCTGATCGGCAACACCATTACGAAGATTATAACCAAAAGTATTGGTTAAGTTTCTATTTCGTGTTGCTGCTGGTGTCCAACTATTGTCTGGAACATTCATATCTTTATGATAGAAGTCGTTATAGTCTTTCATTAACTTTAGTGCGACTTCATCGACCGTATCTTGAAACGTGACTGAAATATTTCCATAATTTATGCCAGTAGTCACAATACGTTTTTTATTGTATTGGTTTAATGTGGTATTTTCATATTGGATATTTGGTCTATCTGCACTTTTGAGAATGAAACCAAGGCGTTCTTTAACATTCCGCTGTGATGTTAGTCGTTGGCCTGCTGGTGAAATATTGAATTGAATATAGAAGTTGAATTTCGGTTTTGGTAAAATGTAATGATGGTCTGGCAAAATCTTGTAAAGATTTGCAGCATAATTGTGCTGGTTCCATGTCAACAATTGCATACCAAAATACTCCTATATTTCTATAGGAGTATTTAATCATTCAATCAAATGTATCCATTTTCCTTTGCCCATTGAATTACGTCTGGGGAAAATTTATCTTCGTTAGTATCATCATAGCCATTGTTTTTTATCGACGCGATTTGAACATCTTTGTCCGGATTTTCAATATACTCAATTGCCCGACCATTTTGTGTCACTGCTGCCATTTGTACATCTTTATCCGGATTTTTAATATACTGAATTAAATCCCCATTTTGTGTCACTGCTGCCAATTGAACATCTT
>QXGG01052403.1_pt1 | contig 22722 bp, 24 predicted proteins | sample 1982491 | NCBI WGS metagenome assembly QXGG01 (sample SAMN09924614, study PRJNA488089) | Wastewater metagenome, whole genome shotgun sequencing project. | isolation source: South African research farm wastewater | place: South Africa: Irene, Agricultural Research Council, Animal Production... | reverse complement strand
GACACCCTGTGCCAGCCCGAGGTCGACTGGCAGGTGCTGCGCGAATACCAGAAGCAGCGCGTGTGCACCCTGCTCGACCCCACCCGCGACCCGCTCGGCAAGGGCTTCCACATCATCCAGTCCACGATCGCGATCGGCTCCGGCGGCGTGATGGGCAAGGGCTGGATGGACGGCACGCAGACCCACCTCGCCTTCCTGCCCGAGCGCCACACCGACTTCATCTTCGCCGTGCTCGCCGAAGAGTTCGGCCTGGTCGGCGCGCTGGTGCTGCTCGCCACCTACGTCATGCTGCTGCTGCGCGGCTTCCATATCGCCGCCAATGCGCCCACCCACGCCTCGCGCCTGCTCGCCGGCGCGATCACGATGATCTTCTTCACCTATGCCTTCGTGAACATGGGCATGGTGAGCGGCATCCTCCCCGTGGTGGGCGTGCCCTTGCCGTTCATCAGCTACGGTGGAACCGCGCTCGTCACCCTGTGTCTGGGTATCGGCATCCTGATGAGCATCCAGCGCAGTCGTTTTGCCGACAAGAACTGAAGGCCAGAGAACATCATGAACTCCGAGCGCTCCCCATTGCCGGCCGTACGCGCGGGCGTGCGTCCATTCCCCGACCGGTCCCCTGCCGTGCTGCGCCGCACGGCGCTTGCCCTTGGCCTGGCCTGCGCCGCCGTGCTGCTGTCGGCCTGCGGCTCGACGCCCAGGCGCGATGCCGACGAGGCGAGCGCGCCTGCGCCCGACACGACCACGCCTTCGGTTACGCGCCGTAGCGGCGGTGGCTACTACAAGGACGACGGCCCGGACGACGAGGTCCCCGACAACCTCGACGCGATCCCCGATGCCGAGCCGCGCGACGAGCCGCTGCACCGCTTCGCCAACCGCCCCTACCACGTCATGGGGCAGAGCTTCGTGCCCGCCACCGAACTGCGCCCCTTCCGCCAGCGCGGCCATGCGAGCTGGTACGGACGCCGCTTCCACGGCAACCCGACCTCGAGCGGCGAGCCCTACGACATGTACGCGATGACCGCCGCCCATCCGACGCTGCCGATCCCGAGCTATGCGCGCGTCACCCATCTGGGCAACGGGCGCTCGGTGGTGGTGCGGGTGAATGATCGCGGCCCCTTCCTGCGCGGGCGGGTCATCGACCTGTCGTATGCCGCCGCGCACAAGCTCGGCTACATCAACGCCGGCAGCGCGCAGGTCGAGGTCGAGCAGATCCTGCCGAGCGAGGCGCCGCTGATGGCGGCCACGCGCAAGGTGCCGCCGCTGCGCGCACGCGCCAACGAAGGCGTGGTGGCGGCCGATACCCCGCGGCCGGAAGCGCGGACGCTGGCGCCGCTCGCCCAGGCCGCGCCTGCCGCTGCGCAGGCCGCGGCTGCGCCGGTGACGACGGCCTCGGCGGTAGCTGCGGCGCCGGCCTCAGTAGCGACCTCGGCGACGGCCCCGGTGGCGAGCGCCGCGCCCGCGCCCGCCGAATGCGGCCCATCCCCCGCCTGCGGCGCCGCCGAAGGCCTTGCCCCGCCGATCGCGTCGGCCAGCGGCGGCATCTTCCTGCAACTGGGCGCGTTCTCGTCCTACGCCAACGCCGAGGGCTTCCGCGACACGGTGCAGGGCCGGGCCGGGACGCTGGCCAAGCGCTTCGAGCTGTTCGCCGACGGCGAACGTTTCCGCCTCCACGCCGGTCCCTACGAGTCCATGGATGCCGCGCGCAATGCGGCCGATCGCATGGGCACGCTGCTCAAGCTCAAGCCGCTGGTGATCGTGCGCTGATGCGCTTGCCGCCGGCGTCGGGTTGAAACAAAGGCTTTCGACTTTTGGCCCATCCGGGGGTGCCGCCTATAATCGGGCACTCCCGCTTTTCTTCAATTCTCCCCAGGTTTTTCCAATGCGTTTTCTGATTGCCGTACTCGTTTCGCTGTTTTCCCTGAGCGCGCTGGCGCAGTCGGTGCCCGCGCCGGCGCTCGCCGCCAACGCCTGGGTGCTGGTCGACCACGCCACCGGCCAGGTGCTGGCCGGCAAGGATCCCGATGCCCGCATCGAGCCGGCCTCGCTGACCAAGCTGATGACGGCTTATCTGACCTTCGCTGCGCTCAAGGCCGGCACGATCACGCCCGACCAGGTGGTGCCGGTGTCGACCAAGGCGTGGCGCATGGAAGGCTCGCGCATGTTCATCGAGCCGAACAAGCCGGTCACCGTCGACGAGCTGATCCGTGGCGTCATCGTGCAGTCCGGCAACGACGCCTGCGTCGCGCTCGCCGAGACCATCGCCGGCAGCGAGGAAGCCTTCGCTGCGCTGATGAACCGCGAGGCCCAGCGCCTGGGCATGGTCAACACCAACTTCACCAACTCCACCGGCCTGCCCGACCCGCAGCTCTACACCTCCGCCAACGATCTCGCGCGCCTGGCCGCGGCGATCGTGCGCGACTTCCCCGAGTACTACAGCCTGTATTCGCTCAAGGAATTCACCTACAACAACATCAAGCAGCCCAACCGCAACCGCCTGCTGTACATGGACCCGACGGTCGACGGCATGAAGACCGGCCACACCAGCAGCGCCGGCTATTGCCTGGTGTCGACCGCCCAGCGTGGTGAGCGCCGCCTGATCTCTGTGGTGCTCGGCGCCGCGTCCGACACCGTGCGCGCGCAGGAGTCGCTCAAGCTGCTCAATTTCGGCTTCCAGTTCTACGAGACGGTGAAGCTGTATGCGGCCGACCAGGCGCTGGCGCAGTTCCGGGTGTGGAAGGGCCAGATCAACGAATTGCCCGTCGGCTTCACCCGCGACTTCGTGATGTCGCTGCCCAAGGAGTCGGCCGACAAGATCCAGGTCACGCTCGAGAGCCGCCAGCCGCTGGTCGCCCCGATCGAGAAGGGCCAGGAAGTCGGCACGCTGGCCCTCACCGTGGATGGCAAGCCCTACGGCCAGTATCCGGTCCTTGCGCTGCAGGACGTGCCGGTGGCGGGCTTCTTCGGCCGCCTGTGGGACGCCATCGTGATGTTCTTCAAGAGCCTTTGATCCTTCCCGGGAGGACGACGTGATCACTGCCTATGTCGATGGTGCCTTCCTGCCGCTCGCGGAGGCGCGCGTGTCGCCGATGGACCGCGGTTTCCTGTTCGGCGACGGCGCCTACGAGGTCATCCCGGTGTATTCGCGCCGCGCCTTCCGCCTCGACGAGCACGTCGCGCGGCTGGGCAACACGCTGGCGGCGATGCGCCTGGCCAATCCGCACGGCGCGGACGAATGGAAGGCGATCATCCTCGAGATCGTCGCCCGCAACCCGTGGGACGACCAGTCGGTGTACCTGCAGGTCACCCGCGGCGCCGACACCAGGCGCAACCACGCCTTCCCCGGGCCCGAGGTCAAGCCCACGGTGTTCCTGATGAGCGAGCCGCTGGTGACGCCGAGCGCCGAGCAGCTCGCCACCGGCATCGCCGCGGTCAGCGCCGCCGACATCCGCTGGCTGCGCTGCGACCTCAAGACGGTGTCGATGCTCGCCAACTGCCTGCTGCGCCAGCACGCGATCGACCACGGCTGCATGGAAACCGTGCTGTTCCGCGACAGCTTCCTCACCGAGGGCGCGGCCTCCAGCATCTTCGTGTGCAAGGACGGCGTGCTGCTGGTGCCGCCCAAGAGCCACCTGATGCTGCCCGGCATCACCTACGACGTGGTGCTCGAGCTTGCCCGCAGCCACGGCATGAAGCACGAGGTGCGCGAGGTGCTGGAAGCCGAGGTGCGCAGCGCCGACGAGCTGTGGATGACCTCGTCCACCAAGGAAGTGCTGCCGATCACGTCGCTCGATGGCCGCGCGGTGGGCGACGGCAAGCCCGGACCGATGGGGCGCCAGATGTACGCCTGGTACCAGGACTTCAAGAACACGGTGATGCGCAATGGCTGAGCAGCAAGGCGCGCCGACGCGCCAGACCCTGATCGAATACCCGTGCGACTTTCCCATCAAGGTGATGGGCGCGCGCGTCGATGGCTTTGCCCAGGCGGTGATCGAGGTGGTGCTGCGCCACGCCCCCGACTTCGAGCCCGCCGGCGCCGAGATGCGGCCGTCGAGCAAGGGCAACTACCTGGCGGTGACCTGCACCTTTCGCGCGCTGTCGCAGGTGCAGGTCGATGCCATGTATCGCGAGCTGACCGCGCACCCGATGGTCAAGGTGGTGCTGTGATCGTCAAGCGCCTCGGCCTGGTGGAGTACGCGCCGGCGCTCGAGGCGATGCGCCTGTTCACCGCCGGGCGCACGAACGACACCCCCGACGAGATCTGGCTTCTGCAGCATCCGCCGGTCTACACCCTGGGCCAGGCCGGCAAGCCCGAGCACCTGCTGCAGAACCCCGCCGACATCCCGCTGGTGCACATCGACCGCGGCGGCCAGATCACCTATCACGGCCCCGGCCAACTGGTGGCCTACCTGCTGCTCGACCTGCCGCGGCGCAAGCTCAAGGTGCGCGAGCTGGTGCACCTGATGGAGCAGGCGATCATCGACACCCTGGCCGACTACGGCCTCACCGCCGTGCGCAAGGACGGCGCGCCCGGCGTGTACATCGCCGGCGACAAGATCGCCGCGCTTGGCCTGCGGGTGAAGAACGGCTGCAGCTACCACGGCCTGGCGATCAACGTGGACGCCGACCTCGCCCCCTTCGGCTGGATCAACCCCTGCGGCTACGAAGGCCTCAAGACCATCCGCATGAAGGACTTCGGTATCGACACCAGCGTCGAGGCGGTCGGCGAATGCCTGCTCGGCCACCTGCAGCGCCTGCTGCCGCCGCGACGCCCGACCCCGGCGCCGGACATTGGGGAAACCGATAACGCGAATCCGCCGGCCGAGCCTGCCGCCGCGGTCCGTGCCGGGTCATAATCGCGTCCCTGGCCCACGACCGGCTCGAACACCTTTCCCACCGGAAACCCACAGAGAACAGCGACCATGGAAACCCCAGCGCGCAAGCAGCGCGGCGCCGACAAGACCGCCCGCATCCCGATCAAGATCGTCCCCGCCGAACGCCTCAAGAAGCCCGAGTGGATCCGCATCAAGCTCGGTGCCGGCCAGGAGGCCGAGCGCTTCAACGAGATCAAGGACACGCTGCGCGAGCACAAGCTGCACACCGTGTGCGAGGAAGCCTCCTGCCCGAACATTCACGAATGCTTCGGCAAGGGCACGGCCACCTTCATGATCATGGGCGACATCTGTACCCGGCGCTGCCCGTTCTGCGACGTCGGCCACGGCCGCCCCGAGCCGCTCAACGCCGACGAGCCGAAGGATCTCGCCAAGACCATCGCAGCGATGCGCCTCAATTACGTGGTGATCACCTCGGTGGACCGCGACGACCTGCGCGACGGCGGCGCCCAGCACTTCGTCGACTGCATCCGCGAGACGCGCGCCGCCTCGCCGAGCACCCGCATCGAGGTGCTGGTGCCCGACTTCCGCGGCCGCATGGAGATCGCGCTCGACATCTTCGACGCCGCGCCGCCCGACGTCATGAACCACAACCTCGAGACCGTGCCCCGCCTCTACAAGCAGGCGCGCCCGGGCTCGGACTACGCGTACTCGCTCGAGCTGCTCAAGCAGTTCAAGGCGCGCCACCCCGAGGTGCCGACCAAGTCCGGCCTGATGGTCGGCCTGGGCGAGACCGACGACGAGATCCTCGAGGTCATGCGCGACATGCGTGCCCACGACGTCGAGATGCTCACCATCGGCCAGTACCTGCAGCCCTCCGGCGGCCACCTGCCCGTGCTGCGCTACGTGCATCCGGACACCTTCAAGATGTTCGAGACCGAGGCGCTGAAGATGGGCTTCAAGAACGCCGCCTGCGGGCCGATGGTGCGCTCGAGCTACTGGGCCGACCAGCAGGCGCACGGCGCAGGCGTGGTGTGACGTGGCGGAGGGCCGGATCGGCATCGTCCCGGCGCTGATCCTCGCCGCCGGCATCGCCTTTGCCGGCATGCAGGTGGCCAAGGGTATCGAGCGCTTCCGCATGGCCGAGCGCACCATCACCGTGAAGGGCTTGGCCGAGCGTGACGTGAAGAGCGACTTCGCGGTGTGGACGCTCGCCTTCCGCCGCGCTGAAAACGAGTTCGGCCGCGTGCAGCAGGCGCTCACCGCCGATCGCGAGCGCGTACTGGCCTTCCTGCGCGAGCAGGGCTTCACCGACGACGAGGTCGAGGCGCGCCCGCTACAGGTGCAGGATCTGCTTGCGCGCGAGTACGGTTCGGAACGCGTCGCGCTGCGCTTCAACGGCCAGGGCCAGGTGGTGGTGAAGTCGGCGCGGGTCGACCTGGTGGCGGCGGCATCGAACCGTGTCGACCCGCTCATCGAGGCCGGCATCCAGCTCGGTGGCGAGGGCGCCGATGGCGCGCCGCGCTACCAGTTGCGCGGCTTCAACGACATCAAGCCGATGCTGCTCGAGGAGGCCACGCTGAGCGCCCGCGAGCAGGCACGCAAGTTCGCTGCCGATGCCGGCGCCACCCTGGGCCCGCTGCGCAGTGCCAACCAGGGCACGATCCGCATCCTCGACGATGACGGCTCCGAGATGGACAGCTCGCGCACGATCGGCAAGCGCCTGCGCGTGGTCAGCACCTTCGAATTCACCCTGCAGTGACCGCTACGGAGTGAGACGCGGCTCGCGCACTCGGTATCCGCGTCGCACTCGTCCGTTTGCCTGTGCGGCGTGAAGTCCGCAGCGAGCCCTGTCTGCCAGGCGCGCAGCAGATTCGCACCTACGGGCAGCCCTTGCACCCATCCATCTGCGCGTTGAGGAAGATCGCCTGGTCGAGGTTGGCGCCGGTGAGGTCGGCGTTGCTGAGCTGCGCGCGCGTGAAGTTGGCGCCCTGGAGGTTGGCGCCGACGAAGGACGCGCCGCTGAGCTTGGCGGCGCGCAGGTTGGTGCGCGGCAGCTCGGCGCCGTCGAAGCGGGTGCGCTCGGCGCGCGCGTTGGTCAGGTCGGCGCCGCCGAGCTGGGCGGCGGACAGATCCGCGTCGTGCAGGTCGGCGTTCTGCAGGATGGCGTTGCGCAGGTTCGCGCCCTTCAGGCTGGCACCGGTGAGGCGCGTGCCGCGCAGGTTGGTGCGCAGCATCGAGGCCTCGTCCAGCGTCGCGCCGACCATCTCGGCCTGCGAGAAGTTTGCCTCGTTCAGCGTCGCGCCGCGCAGCCTGGCGCCGGACAGGTCCGAGCGGGTGAACTGCGAGTTGGCCAGATTCACCCCTTCGAGATTCGCCCCGTTCAGGTTCATGTTGGTGCACAAGGTGCCGCGGCGGATGTCGCAGCCGCCGATGTTGCCCGCGCGCTGCGCATCGGCGGGTGGCGCGGGCAGGGTCAGGGCGGCGGCGGAAAGGGTGAGGAGCAGCGCAGGGCGGATCAAGGGCATGGCCGGTCTTGTTCTGGTTGGGTCGATGATCCGACAGTGGGAAATCAGGCCGGTTCGGCGAGCAGCTTGTCGATCAGCGCATGCAGCGTGTCGAAGTCGGGTTCGCCGAGGATCTTTTCGACAATCTCGCCGCGCCTGTTGAGGATGAAGCTGGTCGGCGTCAGGCGCACGTCATCGAAGCTGCGCGCGATGCTGCCGTCGCGGTCGAGGACGAAGGTGAACGGCAGCGGGTTGAGCCCGACGAAGGCGCCGACGCGGGCGGGCGGGTCGTAGTCCATCGCCACGGCGATCGTGCGGTAGCCGCGTGCCTGGAACTTGTCCTGCATCGCCTTCAGCGCCGGCATCTCCTCGATGCAGACGCCGCAGGTCGTCGCCCAGAAATTCACCAGCACCACCTGCCCGCGCAGGTCCGCGGTGCGAAAGCTCTGCCCCTGCAGCGTGGTGAAGGCGACATCGGGTGCAGCGGGCTTCTGCGTGGCTACGACGGTGCCGGCGACGGCGAGGACGAGGACCGCTGCCGCGGCCAGGATCTTGAGTTTCATGACGCAATCCGGATGGGGTCGTTGCCGGCGCGAACGCCAGCGAATGCGCGGCGATTGTGCGTGAGCCTCCGTAACTTGTCACCCGCAGCCACGAGCTGCCCGATGGTGAGTGATCGGACAACAAGCATGCGGCAGGTACCGAATGGATTGCGCGCAAGCGACTCCATGCCGACGCGTTGATCGCGGTGCCGGCAGAGCGCTCGGCGCCCGATCTGTAACGGTGGCGACCCCACCGCGGGCGATCGACTAGAATTGCAGCCCGCCACCCGCCCGGGTGGCTTCGTTTTTCAGTGCCGCCACGATGTCCGCCCTCCTCAACGCGCCCCAGCGCGAAGCGATCCGCTATCTCGACGGCCCCTGCCTGGTGCTGGCCGGTGCCGGCAGCGGCAAGACGCGGGTGATCACGCACAAGATCGCGCACCTAATCAACGAGTGCGGCATCAGCCCGGCCAACATCGCCGCGATCACCTTCACCAACAAGGCCGCCAAGGAGATGCAGGAGCGCGTCGCCCACATCATGGGCGGGCGCGTGCCGGGCGGGCTCACGGTGTGCACTTTCCACGCGCTGGGGGTGCGCATCATCCGCCAGGAGGCCAAGCACTGCGGCTTGAAGCCGCAGTTCTCGATTCTGGACGCCTCCGACACCGTGCAGATCGTCTCGGACGTGGCCGGCGACAACGACAAGGGCATCGCCAAGCAGATGCAGTGGCAGATCTCGTCGTGGAAGAACGCGATGATCACCCCCGAGGAGGCCGCGCAGCTCGCCGACAACGAGATCGCCTCGGTCGCCGCCAAGCTCTACAAGGAATACGAGCGCACGCTGCGCGCCTACCAGGCGGTGGATTTCGACGACCTGATCTCGTTGCCGGTGCGCCTGTTCGACGAGCACCCCGAGGTGCGCGAGCGCTGGCAGAACAAGCTGCGCTACCTGCTGGTGGACGAATACCAGGACACCAACCGCGCGCAGTACCGGCTGCTCAAGCTGCTGTCGGGCGTGCGCGGCGCCTTCACCGCGGTGGGCGACGACGACCAGGCGATCTACGCCTGGCGCGGTGCCGACGTCGAGAACCTGAAGCTGCTGCAGCAGGACTACCCGAAGTTGAAGGTGATCAAGCTCGAGCAGAACTACCGCTCCTCGCGCCGCATCCTCGAGGCCGCCAACACCGTCATCGCCAACAACGAGAAGCTCTTCGACAAGCGCCTGTGGTCCGAGCACGGTCAGGGCGAACAGATCGTCGTCACCAACTGCCGCGACGCCGAGCATGAGGCCGAGTGGGTGGCGACCAAGATCGCCGCGCACAAGTTCGAGCACCGGACCCGCTTCAGGGACTACGCCATCCTCTATCGCGGCAATCACCAGGCCCGCCTCATCGAGCAGCAGCTGCGCAACCACCGCATCCCCTACGTGATGTCAGGCGGGCAGAGCTTCTTCGACAAGGTCGAGATCCGCGACCTGATCGCCTGGCTGCGCCTGCTGGTCAACGAGGACGACGACCTCGCCTTCATCCGCGCCATCACCACCCCGCGTCGCGGCATCGGCGCCGCCACGATCGAGGCGCTCGGCGCCTATGCCGGACATCGCCACACCAGCCTCTTTGCCGCGGTGTTCGAGGAGGGGCTGACCCAGCACCTGAATGCCAAGCAGCTGCAGGGCGTGCAGGAGTTCGCCGCCTACATCAACCGCCTGCAATACCGCGCCCCGCGCGAGCCCGCCGCGCAGCTGCTGGAAGACCTGCTCGGCGCGATCCGTTACGAGGCCTGGCTGTTCGAGCACTGCGACACCCGCGAGGCCGAATCCAAGTGGAACAACGTCCGCGACTTCGTTGGCTGGCTGGGTAGGAAGGGCGAGGAGGACGGCAAGAACCTGCTCGAGCTCACCCAGACCATCGCGCTGTTGTCCATGCTCGACAAGGAAGATCCCGACTTCGACGGCGTGCAGATGGCCACCCTGCACGCCTCCAAGGGCCTGGAGTTTCCGCACGTCTTCCTGGTCGGCGTCGAGGAGGGCCTGCTGCCGCACCAGAGCAGCATCGACGAGGACAAGGTCGAGGAGGAGCGTCGCCTGATGTACGTCGGCATCACCCGCGCCCAGCGCAGCCTTAACCTCACGTGGTGCGAGCGGCGTAAGTCGGGCAAGGAGTTCCGCTCCTGCGAGCCCAGCCGCTTCATCGCCGAGATGGGCGGTGACATCAGGATCAACGATCGCAAGACCGCGCAGCCGGTGTCCAGGGAAGAAGGCAAGGCGCGGCTGGCGAACCTGATGTCGATGTTCGAGAACCGCGACAAGGCGTGAGTCCAGCTGCCGGCGTCTGCCGGGGTAGCAGACAACAGAAAGGCAGCCTCGGGGACTGCCTTTCTGTTGAAGCGACCGCGGTGTCGTGGTCGTGCGGCTTACTGCGCGAGCGGCGGCTCGGTGAACTTGGCGCCCGCCAGGTTGGCCAGGTAGGCCACGGCACGCTTGACCTCGGTGTCGGTCAGGTCGCTGCCGCCGCCGCGCGGAGGCATCGCGTTCTTGCCGGCGATGGCCGAGGCGGTCAGGCCGTCGTGACCCAGCGCGAGGCGCGGCGCCCATGCGCCGGCATCACCGGTCTTGGGCGCGCCGACTGCGCCCGAATCGTGGCAGCCCGCGCAGATGGACTTGACGATCTGCTCGCCGGTGCGGCTGCCGGGTGCGATCTTGACGGCCTGAATCTCCACGCGCGCAACCGGCTGGATCAGCTTGGCGGTGAGTTCCGGATCGACCTTGCTCTGCTCGCTGCAGCCGGCCAGCAGCGCGGCTGCGACCAGGGCGACGGCAGGCATGGCAAGGCGGGCGGGGCGCAGGGTGCGTTGGTTCGGCATGCTTGAATCCTTTGGCAGAGAGTGGCGCGAGACAGGGTCTGAAGCCCGGATTATAACGACCTGAAAACCTTTATGGCAGTGCGCCATGGACTTTATCCCGGAACGCGGCTATGCTTGCCGGCCTCGTTTGGGTGTATATGCCCGACCAGTGCAGCGCCCGTAGCTCAGCTGGATAGAGTACTGCCCTCCGAAGGCAGGGGTCGTGCGTTCGAATCGCGCCGGGCGCGCCAGAAAATTCAATGGGTCAGGTCTTCACGGGCTTGGCCCATTTTCTTTTCGGCCCACGCGCCCCGTGTCGATGGCGGGCGACAATTTGGAGATTTCATGCGGGATTACTACGCCCTGCTGGGTGTGACGCCGGACGCGAGCGCCGATGTCATCAAGGCGGCTTATCGAAAGAAGGCCGCGCACTACCACCCTGACCGAAACCCCTCCGCCGATGCGGCTGCGCGCTTCCGTGAAGTCCAGGAGGCCTACGAGGTGCTGGGCGATCCGGCTCGCCGCGCCGATTACGACGACAACCGCCGCCGCAGCCTGCTTGCCGATCCGCTCGAGACGGCCAGGGGGATGTTCGGCGATTTTCTGGAGCGCGTTCAGCGTGATGCAAAAGTCTGAGTTTTTCGATGCCCTGTCCTCGATGTACGAGGCCGAACTGGACGATCTGTTGAGCGACAGCGATGGCAAGAACGTCCTCGCCCGGCGCCTGCAAACGAAGCGCGAGCAGTTGTCGGACTTGCTGCCGATGATGGACTGCGCACCGGAAATGGTCGCGCCCATCTTCTTCGAGGCCTTCTCGTTCGCCGCGCCGGGCGCAATGGAGGCGGTGCTGAGCACCGAGCCCGATGACGGCGCGTTTCCCGCCTGGGCGGCGCTCGCGTCGAGCATCACGGTGGCCGCCTGGGCGCAGCCGATCGCGGCTCGCGTGCTCGCCGAACCCGGCGGCGACACCTTCCTCGTCCTGGCGGCAGCGCTGGAGTTCCTGCGCCTGCACGAGGCCAGCAAGGGGCGCGCGGCCCCTGCGACCGAGTCCGAGGCGCGCGCGCGTCGCGGTGACGATGACGGCGACGACGACGGTGACGATCAAGACCTCGCCGAGTCCGGCAACAGCTGGATGAGCGAGCAGGGCTTTGACGCGCTCGATGCCTGATCCGAAGGAGCAAGAATTGACCCATCCCGCAATCATCAAGACCTCGGCGCTCGTCAATGCGAGCGACCTCGCTGGTGCCGAGCGCACCCTGATGGCGATCGCCGAGCATGAGGGTGACCACGCCCTGGTCACGGTGCTCGAAGAGGTGCCGCCGAAGGATCTGCTCGCCATCATGCGCGAGTTCGACGCGTCCCGAGAGTCGGCAATCAATCTGCTGGTCACGCCCGAACAGTTTGCCCGGGCGGCGGTCCTCGACGCGCGCTACGGCGAGGCGTCGCATGATCGCCTGCGCGGCATGATGAACGCGATCCTGTACCGCGACCCCGAGGGAACCGTCGATTTCCTCGATGCCCTGGGCGCAGAGCCCGGTGGGCTGCGCGTGCTGGCGAACTATTTCAGCGAGCACCGGGACGAGATCCGGGCATTTGCCCACACCGGCAATTTCCGCGAGGGTGCCTACGGCCGCATGCATGAACGCCCCGATCCCGAGGACGAGGCCATCGACATCAGCGAGCGTGAGGATGTGTTCGCCGCCCCCGAGGGCTTCGATCCCGACGCTGCACCCAAGGTCAGGCGGGTGGAGATCGCCGATCACGACTGGATGGAGACGGCCTGGGTGCTGCGCTACGAGGCGACCGAGGTGTTCGAGGACCTGCTGTACACCTTCGACCGCGACGAGGAGGCCGAGCTCGAGGCGTTCGATGCCGTGCTCGGCGGCACGCCCCAGCCGCCGCAGACGCGGGCCTCCGTCGACGAAGACGAGGAGTCCGCGCTCTGATGGCAGCCAGCGCACAGGCGGTCACGACCCTGGATGCGCGCTCCTATCTGGAGCGCGCGCTGGCCCATGGTTTCACCCAGGGCGTGCTGGGCGGGACGCATCGTGCCCGGATGCAGGAGGAGGGCGCCAAGGCCCTGGTGCAGATCGCCAACCACTTCGGCACCGCCTACCTGCGCGCCAACCTGGAAACCGCGCGGGTCCGTTTTGCGAACCTGGCGAGCCTGTATCTGGAGGACAAGTTTGGCAGCGACCTGCATGCGGCGGCCTGTTCCCTGCGCGACAACAGCCTGCTGTCGCACTCGCGCGGTGGCTCCGAGCTGCTCAAGCAGCTGCACGCGATGCCCGAGACGACCCTGCTGATCCGGGAGGCGCCCACGGCCGACAGCCAGCGTCAGTTCCTGGATGAGCACAGTTTCGCCAGCCCGATGACGGCCGCGACCTATCGCGCCCACCGCGCCACACGCGTGGAAAACCAGCTGCGCGTCGCCTTCGCGCTCTGGATCGGCAACAAGCTGGGCGCCGACGCCGCCGGGCTCTCCCTCTCGTCCGCCGAAGAGGTGCTGCGCTCGGCCGTGCTGGTCTGCCATGCCGGACTCGACCCGCTGCGCCTGCCCACGCGCGCGCTCATGGCCCGCCTGATCGCCGAGCTGCGCAAGAAGAGCTTCAAGCCGCAGCCGCAGCGCTGGCAGCGGCTGCTGCACGACGCGCCCCCCGACTATCAGCGCATCGGGGAAGTGATGCTGGAGGACTTCTGCGCGCGTCTGCTGCCGCAGCTGAAGTCGAAAAAGTGGACGGTCGAGGAGGTGATCACCGGGGCCGGGGCGGGCAACTTCTTTGTCGATGACAGCCTCGACGAGGATCTGGCCCACTACGAGCAGATCGTCGCCGCCGAGTGGACCCAGGCCACCGGCGGACGCAGCGACCCGGACACGCTGGCCACGGTGTTCCTGCGCCTCGCTGCGGGGCTTCCGCCCAGGCCGTCCCTGCTGCTGCGCGAGGCCAGGGCGCTGATCGGCGCAGTCCGTGCCCAGGGTCTCGATTCCGCGGCGGTGGTGAGCTTCATCGAGACCTGCGCGCCGCTCGGCAAGCAGGAGGGTCTGCTGCAGATGTGGCAGGGCGACCTGATGCCGGAGGCCGAGGTCCAACTCGCCGACCCTGAGGGTGACGACACGAAGATGGTGCGGGCCCTGAAATACCTGCGCGAGTGCTGCATCGCGAACTGGAAGTCGGCCGGCGCGTGAGCGGGGCGTGATCGAGCGCACGCCGGCCACTCGGTTGTCGCCCGCCCCTCAGCGGCGCAGGAAGCGCAGCCAGGCCGCGATGTTGAGCAGCGCCATCAGCGACTGGCCGACGTAGGTCAGCGCCGCAGCCTCGAGGATCTCGCGCAGCGCCAGTGGCGCGTAGCCTTCGGCGTGCTGCAGCGCGTGGCCGACCTCGTGCGCGGCGACCGCTTCACACCAGACCGAGCGCGCCCGCCGCGGCGCCGACTGCGATCATCCACATCGGCGCCAGCTTCGTCTTCAGTGTCACCAGCGTGGTGAGCGCGATCAGCACCAGCGCGCCGGGGCGGTGTGCGGGGTCGCCGATGAAGGGCAGCGCCAGCAGCCAGCCCGCGGCAAAGCTCAGGCCGACCGTCACCGGCGCCAGTCCGGCGGTGAACGCGCGCACCGGCGGTGTGTTGCGCCGGGTCGCACCCCAGCGGCTCACCCCGAGCGACAGCAGCGTCGACGGCAGCAGGATGCCGAGCAGCGCGGCAGCGGCCCCTGCCAGCCCGGCGACCTGGAAGCCGAGCACCGGCACGAACAGCACGTTGGGCCCGGGCGCGGCCTGGGCGAGCGCGATCGCGGTCGTGAAGTCGGCCTCACCCAGCCAGCCGCGCTCGACCACGAGGTAGCGCTGCATCTCGGGGGTGGTCGACATCGCGCCGCCGATCGACAGCAGCGACAGCATCAGGAAGCGCAGGAAGAGCTCGAGCAGCTCGCCCGCCGGGAGCGTGTTCATCATCGGGTCGATCCGGGTTTCAGCTTCCGTCCATCAACCGGGCGTGTCGGGGCCACGGCTGCCGGGCGGGGCTTGCGGCGTGCTCGGAAAATCGTTCGGGACATCCTTCGTGCGCGCGGCCGCCGCAGCGCGCAGCGCAATGCGCCAGCGCGCCAGGCCCCAGCCGCTGAGCCCGAGGCCGATCACCACCCAGGCCAGCGGCACGCGGAACACCGCGATCGCGATCAGCGTGGCCAGTCCGAGCAGGGCGCACAGCGCGGGTCCGAGCACGTTGCCGCGCAGGGTGGTGAGCATCTTCAGCGCCATCGCCAGGATCAGCCCGGCCGCGACCGCGCCCATGCCGCGCAGTGCGCCGGCCACCGCCGGGTGCTGGGCAAGCTGCTGATAGCTCGCCGCCAGCACCAGCACCACGAGCAGCGGCGCGAGCAGCATCCCCGAGATCGCCGCGAGCGCGCCGCGCAGGCCGAAATAGCGGTCGCCGATCATCAGCGACAGGTTCACCACGTTCGGGCCGGGCAGCAGCTGCGCGACCGCGTACAGCTCGACGAACTCGTGCCGGCTGAGCCAGCCGCGGCGGTCGACCAGTTCGCGCTGGGCGACCGCGAGCACGCCGCCGAAGCCCTGCAGCGCGAGCAGGGTGAAGGCGATGAAGAGCGCGAAGGGTGAGGCGGGGCGCGCGCGCGGTAATTCGGCTTCCAGCATGGGAGAAGGGGCGCTCATGACGTCTGTCCGCCCCTTGCTGCGCGGTGCGTCCCTGTGGGGGCTGCAGCCATGGGCGTCGTGGCGGCCCGCGTCAGCCCCGCACCCTGCCACTGCAGCCGGCGTTCGGCGAGGTGATAGTCGGCAAGGGTGAACAGCGCGCCGCCGATGTCGGCGGCCACATAGCCCATCAGGCTAAGGCGGGTGACGCGGAAGGGAAGCTGCGGGGTATCTTCGAGCGCCCGGAAGCGCGTGGCGACCTCGACGGTGGGCCAGCTGTCGGCATACAGGCCGACGGTGACGTGCGGCACGTAGCCGCCCTGCGGACCGTCGGTATGCAGGCAGCGCCTGAGTGCGGCGAGCGCACCGGTCGAATCCTGCACGCTGAGGAAGGGGGCCGAGGAGAAGCTCTCGAGCCCGCCGATGCCGAGCTCGAACACCGGGGGGGCGCTGGCCTGCAGTGCAGCGAGCTGGGTGGCGATCAACGCGTCGTCGAACTCGTCTTCCGCGCGCAGCGGCCCGGTGGCCGGGAATCCGCACAGCGCGAGCGTGATGTGGGGCTGGCGCACATAGCCCTCGAGCAGCAGACCGTCGAGCGCGCGCTGCGCCGCGGCCACCCGTGCGCGCAGCGGTGCTGTGTCCACGTCGAGCGCCCACAGCAGGTAATGCGGGCGGCCGCGGTGCCATTCGTGAAAGTCGCGGCGCTCGTTGCGCAGGGTGTGGGGCTCGGCGAGGAAGCGCTGGCGCAGGCGGGCGGGGTCGGTCATCGGGCGGTGGTCGGGGCGGGGCCTTGGCAGTACAAGCGGATGCGGCGCGTTCGGCCCCCACGGGCGTGTGTGAAGCGAAGGGGTAGCGTGATGCGCCCGTGCGCTGCGGGCGGCTAGAATCAGCGCATGAACACGAACCCGATTGTCCCGGAAAACGATCCGGCCCGCATGTCCGGCGCACAGGCTGCGCCCCTTGCCCATAAACCTTCCACCGTCGACAGGTTGACGGTGCGCGGGCTGGAATATGCCGTGCGGCGCTGGGGGCCGGCCGATGCGCCGCAGCTCTTCCTGCTCCATGGCTGGATGGATTCATCGCCCACCTTCCAGTTCGTGGTCGACGCGCTGCGGCGCGAGTGGCAGGTCATCGCCCCCGACTGGCGCGGCTTTGGCGGCAGCACCTGGCTGGGCCACAGCTACTGGTTCCCCGACTACTACGCCGACCTCGAGGCGCTGCTCGCGCACTACGCCCCTGCGGGGCCGGTGAATCTGGTCGGGCACAGCATGGGCGCGGCGGTGGCCGGGGTGTATGCCGGGCTGCGCCCCGAGCGTGTGGGCCGGCTGGTGATGCTCGACTTCCTCGGCCTCAACCCGGCGCCCGAAGCGGATTCTCCCTTCCAGCTGCGCAAGTGGCTGGACGCCCAGGCCGCCGCGCCGCGCCTGCCCACGCACGCCGACCACGCTGCCTTCGCGCGCCGGCTGCGAACGGTCAATCCCCGGCTCGACGCCGCGCGCGCCGATTTCCTTGCCCGCCACGTCGGACGCGCCGCCGCGGATGGCCGGGTGGAGATGGCCTGCGATCCCTGGCACAAGGTCTCCTCGCCCTTCGTGTATCGCATCGAGGACGTGATGGCGTGCTGGCGGCTGGTGCGCGCGCCCACGCTGATGCTGTTCGCCGAGCAGGGCTATGTGAATGAGCGCTTCGGGGATGAGCCGGAGGAGTTGCAGCGCCGGCTCGCCTGTTTTGCCGACCTGCGCGTGGTCACCATCGCCGACGCGGGCCACAACCTGCAGCACGACCAGCCCGAACAGGTGGCGGCCGTGCTGGAGGACTTTCTGTGCGCAGGCGCTTAATCAACCCGCCCCTTCACTGCGGGTCCTGTCACCCACCGTGACCGGCGGGGGGCACCGGACCGTGCGCGCTACGGCGCGCTGCACGACGCGCGTGTCGCCAGCGCATGCGGCCAGCGATGGCGAACTGATCGTGGTGGCAGTGGACGGTCGCGCGGCGCTCGACTGCGCGCTCAGTCGATCCAGCGCGCCACCAGCGCGCCGACATCGACGCGGGCGCGCAGCCGGGCCGCGAGCAGATACAGCCCGCCGAGCTTGCGGTGCAGAAACAGCGCATCGGCGGGCGGGGTGTGCCAGAAGTCGCGTTCCATGCTGAGCTTGAGCCCGGCGTCGCGCAGACGGACGGCGAGGTCGCTGGTGCCGAAGTCGTAGGCGCCGGCGTGGCGCAGCGGCTCGCAGGCGATCTGGAACAGGTCGATCACCGCCTCGCGTTGGTGGGCGCGGATGTTGTCCTGGAAGTAGCCGATGGTCTGCGCGGCCTCGCCCATCGCCGCGCGGTCGCCGCGCAGGGTGCCGGCCATCAGGCGGCGGTAGGCCTCGACCACGGTCTCCGGGTAGGCGCGGGTGGCGCCGAAGTCGAGCAGCACCAGACGCCCGGTGGCGGGGTCGAAGCGGTAGTTGGCAAAGTTGGGGTCGGTCTGGATCAGGCGGAACTCGAACAGCTCGCGAAACAGCAGCCCGATCAGCAGACTGGCGACGCGGTCGCGCAGCGCCGGTTCGGCTGCCTGCGGGTCGGCGAGCGACTCTACCGCCACGCCGTCCACCCAGCTCATCGCCAGGATGTCGCTGCGGGTGAGCGCCGCCACCGCCTGCGGCAGCACGAAGTCAGTGTCTTCGGCGAGCAGGCTGCCGAAGCGCTGCAGGTTCTCGGCTTCGCGCCGGTAGTCGGCTTCTTCGTGGAGCTGGCGCTTGGCCTCGGCGAGCAGCGGGGCGAAGTCCAGCTCCCTGGGCAGCAGGCCCGAGACGCGCAGCAAGGTGGCGACGTTGTCGACGTCGCTGTCGATGCTGCGGCGCACGCCCGGGTACTGGAGCTTGATCGCCAGCTCTTGGCCGTCGTGGGTGCGGGCGCGATGCACCTGGCCGATCGAGGCCGCGGCGCAGGGCGTGAACGAGAAGCGCGCGAAACCCTGCTCCCAGCCCGGCCCCCAGTGCGTCTCCAGCACCTGCACCACCTGGCTCATCGGCATCGTGCGCGCATCCTCGCGCAGGCGGGCGAGGATCCCGGCGAGCTCGGGCGGCAGCAGGTTGCCGGCGTCCATCGACATCAGCTGGCCGACCTTCATCGCCGCGCCGCGCAGTTGCGCCAGCTGGTCGGCGACGCGGCGGGCATTGGCCGGAGTCAGCACCAGCTCGCTGACCCTGGGCCGTTTGCCGGCGACGAGCTGGCGGGCGCCTTCGGCGAGCATGCCGCCGGCCACCCCGGTGGCGAGCGAACCGAGGCGGGCGAGGCGCGACAGACGACCGCCGGGGACGGCGCTGGTGCGCGGGGCGTGCGTGATCGTGGGGGTCTCGATGTTCATGGTCGCGGCGTCCTCGGTGTGGGGGTGGTGCGGGGCTTCACCCGCATGCTCGCTCAGTGAAGCAGCTGGACGAAGGCGCCTACGATCAGGCTCAGGCAGGCGACCGTGGTCAGACGCAGGCGCAGCGGCAAGTACCACGCGGGCAGTTCGGCGTGGCGGGCGAGGCGGCGATCCTGGGCGTAATGCAGCACGAAGCCTGCCACCAGCAGCACGGTCGCCTCCACCGGCACCAGCAGCAGCGCGGGCCAGGCGATCAGCGAGGGCACCACGCTCCAGAGCATGGTGCGCACCCGGCGCGTGTCATCCAGGCTCGGCAGCGCCATCGCGAAGCCCCAGTGCAGCGCACACACGAAGCTCAGGATCACCGCGCCGTAGGCGTAGAGCGCATCGCTCCAGGTCAGGCTGTGGTGGGCGTCGAGCAGGCTGACCGGTGCGAGCACGAGGAAGGGGATCAGGCCGCCGTAGCCAAGCCATTGGGCGGTGCGGCGGAGGGAATCGGCGTGAAGGGGGCTCATGGGGACGATCGGCAGGGTCGGGGGGCAGGCCTGGGGCGGAGGGACTTTCACTGTTCGTCTTTGTCCTGGACGAAGCGCTGTGGATGCAGCGCCTTGCTTTCGGGTAAAACTTTACCTTCAGCCGAATGCTAGTAATCAAAATATGTTTTGTCCAGGACAAAAGGAGTATATTTACAGCCGTTGATCGGGCTCTGCCGAGTCGACCTCCCTTCGCCTGTCTGCCGTGGATGCCATCATGAATCCTCCTCTCCACTATGCCGTGGTCGGCGCCGGGATTGCCGGCTTGAGCTGCGCGCGCGTGCTCGCCGACGCCGGCATCCGCGTGACGGTCTTCGACAAGAGCCGCGGTCCCGGCGGGCGCATGAGCACGCGGCGCGGCGAGGGCTGGGCCTGCGACCATGGCGCGCAGTACTTCACCGCGCGCGACCCGCTGTTCCAGGCCGAACTCGCGCGCTGGCAGGCCGCCGGGGTGGCGGTAGGCTGGCAGCCGCGGGTGGCGGTGTTCGACGCCGAGGGCCGGCGCGCGGGCGGCAGCGCACAGGCGCGCTACGTTGGCACGCCGCGGATGACGGCGCCGGCGCGCCACCTCGCCGCCGGCCTGGATCTGCGCGTGCAGACCACGGTAAATGCGCTGCACTGTTACGAACATGGCTGGGAACTCGGCACCGCCGAGCGTGGCCTGCTGGCCGAAGCCTTCGATGGCGTGCTGCTCGCCGTGCCGGCGCCGCAGGCCCTCCCGCTGCTGCAGCCGGTGCTGCCCGCCATGGCCGCGGTGGCCGCCGGTGCGCAGATGCAGGGCTGCTGGGCGCTGATGCTGCGCTTCGAGGCGCCGCTCGCGCTGGATTTCGACGCCGCCTTCGTCAATCACGGCCCGCTGCGCTGGATCGCGCGCGACACCAGCAAGCCGGGCCGCGAGGGCATGGAGACCTGGACCCTGCACGCGAGCGCCGAATGGAGCGAGGCCCATATCGAGGACGGCGCCGACCACGTCGCCGCGGCGCTGATCGCCGCCTTCTGCGCGCTCGGCGGCGCGGCGCCGCTGGCGTGGGTGGCCCAGCGCTGGCGCTATGCAATCACCGAGTCGGCGGTGGAGGGCGGCTGCGCGTGGCACGCCGGTTCCCGCCTCGGGCTGTGCGGGGACTGGCTCAACGCGGGCCGTGTCGAGGGCGCCTGGCTCAGCGGCCATGCGCTGGCCGAGCGCGTGCTGGCGAGTGTGCGCGATGAGCTACGGGCTGGTCTGGTTCAAGCGTGACTTCCGCCTCGCCGACCATGGCGCGCTCGCGGCGGCGGCGCGCCATGGTCCGGTGCTGTGCGTGGCGATCGTCGAGCCGGCGCTGTGGGCGCAGCCCGATGCCGCATGCCAGCATTACGCGTTCATGCTTGAGAGCGCGCGCGAACTGCATGCCGAACTGCGCGGCCGCGGCGGTCGACTGCATCTGATGGTGGGCGAGGCGGTCGAGGTGCTCGACCGCCTGCATGCGGCCGCGCCCTTTGCCGCGCTGTACTCGCACGAGGAGACCGGCAATGGCGCGAGCTATGCCCGCGACCGCGCGGTGGCGGCCTGGTGCCGGGCGCGCGGTGTGCGCTGGCATGAGGTGGCGCAGTTCGGGGTGGTGCGCCGACTGGGCGATCGCGATCGCTGGCAGGGGGCGTGGGAGGCGCATGTCGCTGCGCCGCAGGCGGTGCTGCCGACGACGCTGGACTTTGTCCCGCTGCCAGTGGACTTGCTGCCGGCCGCCGGTGCCGCCTGGCCGACGCCGGGCGTGATCGTCGCTGCGCGCGCACCCGCGGCGACGGCGCTCGGCCTCGACCCCTTTGAGCCGCCTGCCCGCCAGCGCGGCGGCCGGCGAGCGGCGCTCGACGCGCTGGCGAGTTTTGTCGATGCGCGCAGCGGCCAGTACCGCGGCGGCATCTCCTCGCCGCTGAAGGCGCCCACCGCCTGCTCGCGGCTGTCGCCCTATCTCGCCTGGGGCTGCCTGAGCCTGCGCGAGGTGGTGCAGGCCACCCGCACCCGCATCGCCGCGCTGCCCGCGGGTGACCGCCGCCGCGCCGGGCTGGCGGCCTTCCTCAGCCGCTTGTACTGGCACTGCCACTTCATGCAGAAGCTCGAGACCGAGCCGGCGCTGGAATTCCGCAACCTGCACCGCGGCTACGACGGCCTGCGCGAGCCCGACTGGAACCCGGCGCATTTCGATGCGCTGGTCGCCGGACGCACCGGCTGGCCGCTGGTCGATGCCTGCGTGGCGATGCTGCGCGAAACGGGATGGATCAACTTTCGCATGCGCGCGATGCTGGTGTCGGTGGCGGCCTATGCGCTGTGGTTGCACTGGCGCGAGGTCGGCCTGTGGCTGGCGCGCGCCTTCCTCGACTACGAGCCGGGCATCCACTGGAGCCAGCTGCAGATGCAGTCGGGCACCACCGGCATCAACACCACCCGCGTGTACAACCCGATCAAGCAGGCGCGCGACCACGACCCGCAGGGGGTGTTCGTGCGGCGCTGGCTGCCGGCGCTGCGGCGGGTGCCGGATGCCTGGCTGTTCGAGCCTTGGCGCATGCCGGCGGAACTGGCGGCGCGCCATGGCTTGCGGCTGGGAGAGGACATCGCCTTGCCGGTGGTGGATCTGGAGCTCGCCACGCGCGCGGCCAAGGCGCGGGTGCATGCGCTGCGTGCGCAGCCCGAGGTGCGCGCAGCCAAGGCGGCGATCGTCGAGCGCCATGGCTCGCGCAAGCGCCCGCAGGGGCGGCAGCGCAAGGCGGTGGTGGACACGGCGCAGCTTGAGCTCGGGTTTTGAGGGAGGCGCAGCCAATGGGGATGCGAAAGAAGGCCGATCTGCCGACCAAGCTGTGTGCGAGCTGCGGGCGGCCGTTCGCCTGGCGCAAGCGCTGGGAGAAGGTGTGGGACGAGGTCCGCTACTGTTCGGATCGCTGCCGGCGCGCGCGCTCGGGCATGGCCGATCGTGCCCGGGGGACTGCCTGATGGGCGCGTGGGGCCGTGGCAAGGCGAAGACTTTCCTCATTTCAGGGTGATTGCCGATGTCGTCGACAACCGTGATCCATTGGTTCCGCAACGATCTGCGCCTGGGTGACAACCCGGCGCTGGTCGAGGCCTGCACGTCAGCCGGGCGCCTGCTGCCGGTCTATTGCCACGATCCGGCCGCTGCTGCGCCGACGCGCTGGGGCTTCGTGCGCCGCGGGCCGCATCGACGCGCCTTTCTGGAGGCGGCACTGGGCGATCTGGATGCGGCCTTGCGTGCGCGCGGCAGCCGCCTGCTGGTGGTGCACGGGGCGCCGGCGGACGTGCTGCCGGCGCTGGCGCGCGCGGTGGGGGCGCAGCGTGTGGTGTGCGAGGCGATCGCCGCACCCGAGGAAGAGGACGAAGTGAGCGCCTTGCGTGCCGCGGGGCTGCAGGTGAGCGCAGTGTGGCAGTCGAGCCTGCTCGACCCCGCGGCGCTGCCGTTCGCGGTGGCGCGCCTGCCCAAGGTGT
>QXGG01358067.1_pt1 | contig 22818 bp, 18 predicted proteins | sample 1982491 | NCBI WGS metagenome assembly QXGG01 (sample SAMN09924614, study PRJNA488089) | Wastewater metagenome, whole genome shotgun sequencing project. | isolation source: South African research farm wastewater | place: South Africa: Irene, Agricultural Research Council, Animal Production... | reverse complement strand
GTTCAATCCGGAACTCGCGACTCGAACGGTTGCGGCACCGAGTGCACGTGACCACTCTTCGACCTCGTTGCTGTCGCAGACGACGATCCGTTGGCAGTTGATTCCCCGGTCGAGAACCCTCTCGGCACACAGCCGTGCCAACGTCTTGCGGTTCCATGCGGACATGACGCTGCTCAATCGGCTCTTCGCCGTATCGAAATCGCGCACGGGCACGACGAGCACGCTGGAGGTCACGCTGCGAGCCTAGAGCGAAGGGGTCGGACACCCCGAGGGAGCCGGTTACGCTCGCTCCCAAGCCGAGATGCAAGGGGGTGGGCGATGAAAGTTGCGGTCATTGGTGCCGGATCCTGGGGAACGACCGTGGCGTCTCTTGCTGCTGCGAACACCTCCACTGTGCTGTGGGCTCGACGGCCGGCCCTCGCTGAGCAGATGCAGACGACGCGTCACAATCCGGAGTACCTCAGCGCACATGCCCTTCCCGACTCCCTCGAGATCACATCGAATCTCCAACGTGCCGTGGCTGATGCTGATGTCGTGGTGATGGGAGTTCCTTCTCACGGATTTCGCGAGGTTGCGTCCGATGTGGCGGCCCATATTCGCCCTTGGGTCCCGGTCGTGAGTCTGTCCAAGGGTCTCGAGAGAAGCTCGCTCAAGAGGATGAGCGAAGTCATCTCCGATGAGATTCCCGGGCATCCGGTCGCAGTTCTGACAGGTCCGAACCTCGCTCAAGAGATCATGGAGGGCCAACCTGCAGCTGCGGTCGTGGCCATTGCCGACACGGTGATCGCAGCTGAGCTGCAGCGCATTTTCACTCGTCCGACACTTCGCGTGTACACGAACCCGGACGTCGTCGGCTGCGAGGTATCAGGCGTCGTGAAGAACGTCATCGCCATCGCTTCGGGGATGGCCGCCGGCATGGGATTCGGAGACAACACGCGCGCCACTTTGATCACACGAGGTCTGGCCGAGATGACCCGTCTGGGCTTGGCAATGGGCAGCGATGGCTTCACCTTTGCCGGCCTTGCGGGCATGGGAGACCTGATCGCGACATGTTCGTCCAGTCAGAGCCGAAACAATACGGTTGGACGGCGTCTTGGTCGAGGTGAGTCGATCGCAGACATCACGGCATCGATGACGCAGGTTGCAGAGGGCGTGAAAAGTTCGCCGGCAGTGCTGGACCTCGCTCGTCGATACTCTGTCGAGATGCCCATCACCGAGCAAGTGGTCGCCGTGTGTCATCAAGACCGCAGCGCTGCCGAAGCTGTATCGCTCCTCATGCAGCGTCGCCGCAAGAGCGAAGTCGATTGAGATCTACATGAGTTCACAGACCGGATGGACAACGGGCCTTCTCGGGCACAGCTGGCGTGCGACGGTGACTCCATGGGGTGCTGTCCATCCGTGGGACGGGTCCGGGCCGCTCACATGGGCGATTGCCGCTGACGACCGGTGGCACTTCCCCGAAAGGGAGACATCGGTACGCCAGACACTTCTGTCGGGAACACCGGTTTCCGAGACCCGTGTTCGAGTGCCCAATGGCGATGTCGTACAACATGTCTGGTCCGCTTCGTCGACAGAGGGCGTTTCGGCAGTCGTCATGGAATTCATGAACGACTCTCCGATGCCACTTGCCGTTTCTCTCAGCCGCGACGATGTGGTGACTCCGCGGTCGTTCCATCGCCTCAGTGAGATCCAGCGTCCGTGGCCATCGGAAGATCGCGGAATCGAACGACCCGCACTCGTGGTCCCTCTCGGACATCGTGCGCGGATTCGAGTTGCGCTGTCGATGACTGGAACCATCGCCGATGACCAGATCGACTCACTTCCGGATTGGGAGACCGTGGTGCGCGGATGGAAGAGCATCACAGATCGCGCTTCGCTCGTCGACATCGCCGAACTCGTGGACGCTGTCCCTCTCGAAGATGTGGTGCGCCGACGCCGAACTGAGATCGCCCTCGAACCGCCTGAGCTTCTGGGTCGTTCTGTCGAGGCGGCTGCGACATGGACGCTTGCACATCGGGAACTCGTGCGGATGGGATTGGCCGAATCGGATAGCCCCGACTTGGCCTCTTCACTCGAGCGACTCCTGCGTCATGTGCGCAAGAGCCGGCGAGTCGAGGCGAACGTCGCTGATGCGCTGCGTGCGGGAGCTTTCGTGTTGGGCCATTTCGATGAGCGTGCGCTCGGCGATTTCACGAATGCCGTTCAGCGCTCCTTGCGCAAATGCGGTTTCGACACTGGCGCAGAATTCGATCTGGCGCGGGGGCTTCGAGCACTCCCAGGTTCGACACGAGGGTCGATTCTCGATGGACGAAGTGATGAGCAAGACCTGATCGGAGCGATCGAATCGGACATTGCCGAGTGGTCGGCGGCTGACGAGGTGACGTTGATGCCCGATGGTTTCGACGCAGCACGTCTCGGAGTCGACTTCGAAGCTCACCGTCTTCCGGCCGGTCCAGGACGCTCGATTTCATTGGCGGTCCGCTGGCATGGTGAAAGACCTGCGGTCATCTGGGAAGTCGACGGGCCTCCTGGATTGCTGCTGCGCAGCGGCTCGGATCAACTGTGGTCGAGCGTCGAGAAGTCCGGAGAGGCCTTGTGGCGTGTGCCCGCAATCGATCCTGTGGCGCGCTGAGATCGACTGGTTCAGGACCGGGATTCGAGCACGAGACGCAGGCCGTCGAGACGGGACCGCACAGCGGTCTCGACGTCGGGATCAGTCGTTGTTCCGTCGGGAGAGATTCGCTCGGCACCTTTGACGAACAAACCATTCGGTTGGTCGACGAGAGTGTTGCCGAGCAAGGTCAGAACGTGGGTGAGTTGCTCCGACATGTGTTTTCCACCGGTACTGGCCGAGCTGCTCACGAGGCTGATCGCCTTGTTGCGCAAGGCATGTTGGCCGGGCGGGCGAGAGGCCCAGTCGATCGCGTTCTTGATGAGAGCAGTGGGGCCGAAGTTGTACTCGGGTGCGGCGATGAAGAGACCGTCACAGGCATCGATCAGGGCTCTCCAGTCCTTCACGGATGTCGGCGTCGAAGCGGGGTCTTCGAGGTCCGCGTTGTAGAACGGCAAGGAGCCGATGATGTCGGTCGTCACGATGTCGATACCGAGTGATGGCTCAGCCGAGGCCAGACGCTGAGCCATCCGAACCAAACCTGTGTTGGATGATGCTGCTCGCAAACTTCCGGATAGTGCCAGCACGGTGTAGGACATCACACGAGTATGCCTGCCCGAGTGCCGATACTTCACGGGTCAATTCGGTCAAGATGGTCACGTGCACGCACCGATCCGAGTGGCTTACACATTCGAACAGTGCTGGCACAGAGTTCCTGCTGGAACTGCCACGTCGGCGATCCGGGCTGCGATTGCCCTGGGTGACGAGCCAGATATCGAACTCGTCGGAGTGGCAGGTCGGCATCGACGTGTCCCGGACCCGACGTTCGCGCCGCCGATTCCGGTGACGGCGCTTCCGCTGAGCGGTCGGTATCTGTACGAATCGTGGTTGAGATTCGGTTGGCCGAAAGTGGAAATGGCAACGGGTCCGATCGATCTCGTGCACTGCACCGGCGTCATCCCGGCCCCGTCGCGAGCGCCCATGGTCGCAACTCTTCACGACGTCGCGTGGCGACATCGCCCCGATCAGTTCACTCGCCATGGGGTCCGAGTGTTCGAGCAAAGTCTTTCGGTGATCCGCGACCGGGCGCGACTCGTTCTGTGTCCCTCGGCGGTCACCATGCTCGACGCAGAGCGAGCTGGTATCGGTCCGGATCGACTCCGACTCGTCCCGTGGGGAGTGGAGGCTGCACCAGTGTCGGAGGCTGATCGCACCGCAGTCCGGGCGAAGTACTGCCTCCCCTCGCAGTACCTCCTGTTCGTCGGGACGCTCGAGCCCCGCAAGAACCTGCGTCGATTGACCGAAGCTCTCGACGTGGGTGAGACCGATTTGCCGCTCGTTGTCGCTGGCGCGCACGGGTGGGGCGACAACGTGTCCGCGAATGCAAGTCGAGTCCAGTTCATCGGGTTCGTGCCTGATGGAGATCTTCCGGCTCTGTATTCCGGTGCAGCTGCCTTTTGCTATCCGAGCGAACGCGAAGGATTCGGAATGCCGGTGCTCGAGGCCATGTCATACGGCGTACCGGTGGTCACGAGTCGGGGCACATCGACCGAAGAAGTCGCCGGAGGAGCTGCTGTCCTCGTGGATCCGTATTCGGTGGAAGACATCGCCCACGGCATCGCATCGGCATTGACCGAACGAGCGTCGTTGTCGGCAAAAGGACTTCGTCAAGCCGCTCGTCATCGCTGGTCAGAGACGGCGCGACTCACGGTTCAGGCCTATCGAGAAGTTGTCGGTCGATGACAACGCTTCGGGCCGAGGGACGCTCTCCAAGAGTTGCCGTGAACTTGATGTGGTGTCGGCCGGGCCGAGTAGGAGGAAGTGAGGAGTATCTGTGTCGGCAGTTGCTCGGCCTTCCAGAACACACTTTCGATGTCTGCGTGTACGCGCCGAAGGGATTTCGCAACGCTCACTCCGACGTGTCCGAGCGTTTCGAGGTGATCGAGATGTCTCACGATGCCGAATCTCGATCACGACGAATCATCGAGGAATCGACGTCGCTGCTGTGGCGAGCTCGATCAGCGGACCTCGTCCACCATGGTGGCGGAACCGTTCCTGTCCTGCGGTCCCATCCAGTGGTCCTCACGGTCCATGACCTGCAATATCTGGCGTACCCGCAGTACTTCGGAAACTCTCGGCTTCGCTACCTCCGTTGGGCGATGCCGCGCGCCGTGCGGGCTGCTGATGTGATCACCGTGCCGACGCAGTTCGTCCGTGAAACGATCGTGGCGAACTTTTCCGTCGACGCCGATGACATCGTCGTCGTTCCGCACGGCATCGAACCGGGATTCGGCGCCGGTGCTGCGTCCGAAGAAGACCTTCGCTTTCGATACGGACTCGGTGACGGTCCGATCGTCGTGTATCCGGCTGTCACTCACCCCCACAAAGGCCACGACTTCCTGCTCGACGTGCAGAGCCGATGGTGGGCAGCTGCGGGAATCACGCTCGTTCTCATCGGCGGAGAGGGAGCCGAAGAAGTCAGCGTGAGGTCTCGGCTGGCAGATCCCACGCTCGGGCGAACAGTTCGACGTCTCGGACGTGTTCCGTCGCAAGACCGCGACGGCTTGATCAGCATGGCGAAAGCTCTCGTCTTTCCGAGCAAGTACGAGGGTTTTGGGGCACCGGTGATCGAGGCAATGGCCCTCGGAGTGCCCGTGATCGCGAGCGACCGGGCCTGCCTTCCCGAAGTCGTCGACCGGGCTGGACTCGTTCTCCCCTTGGATGTCGAGGAATGGGGCAGCGCACTCGATGTCGTCGAGGCGCGTCGAGCCGATTTCATCCGTCTCGGACGAGAGCGCGTTCAGTGCTTCACTGCATCGGTTTCCGGGCAGGCTCTGGCAGAGGCATACCATCGCCTGACAAAGTGATGAACCGACATCGTGAATCGAGAGACTGAACGCATGATGGAGATGATCGACGTGTCGGAATCGAACGGCCTTCGTCTCGTTGTCGTGTGTCCTCACTTCGATCCGGACACTGCCCCGACAGGAGTCGTGATGACTCGTCTGGTCGAGGAGTGGGCTGCCCTCGGCCACGAGATTCACGTGGTCACAGCCTTGCCGTGGTACCGAAATCATCGTGTCGAAGACGAATGGCGTGAAGTCACATGGAGACGGCGTACGACAGCGACCGTCTGGGGATCAGTGACGAGATTGAATCCCTTCGCAGGGGAGGACAAACGCAACATCTTCAGGCGCGCATTGGGTTTCATCGGCTTCACGGTTCTCAGTGCATGTGCAACGTTCTCTGTGACTCGCAATCGCCGTGTCGACGCAGTCTTCGTGATGTCTCCACCACTCACTCTCGGTCTCGCGACGAAGCTTGTCTGCTTCCTTCGCCGACTACCGATGGTTCTGAACATTCAAGACGTCTTTCCTGATGCAGCGATCGAAACGGGTGTGATCTCCAATCCTGCTGTGATCCGTCTGGCCAAACTGCTCGAGCGCTGGACGTATCGAGCGAGCGATGCCGTCACTGTTCTGTCGGATGACCTCGGCGACAACGTTCGATCGAAAGTGTCGTTCTCCATGCAGGGAAGAGTCGAAGTGATTCCGAATTTCGTCGACGTGACTGCCATCGTGCCTCTCGATCGGTCGACGGCGTATCGCGCCGAGCTCGGGGTGGGAGATCGATCGGTCGTGATGTATGCGGGCAATGTCGGCTTCTCTCAATCGCTGGATCTGCTCGTCGGCGCCGCGCGGGAGATGCCCGATGTGGCATTCGTGATCAACGGGTCGGGGAGTGCCCGACGTGATCTCGAAGCTGCTGCGAGGGGGACGCCCAACGTGCTGTTCGGAGAGTTCCAACCCGTTGATCGACTAGCTGAGGTCTTGAGCACGGCGGACCTCCACGTGGTTCCATTGCGGACGGGACTGGGTCGAGTCAGTGTCCCTTCGAAGACTTATTCGATCCTGGCGGCCGGTCGGCCGATCTTGGCGTCGATCGATCCCGGCACGGAAGTCCCGCGATTGCTCGAACGCTCTGGATCTGGAATCACGGTGCCGCCGGACGACTTGGCGGCTTTCGTGGACGGAGTGCGCGAACTTCTGGCAGATCGGGACCGTTTGCAGGAGATGGGCCGGCGCGGTCGAGAATTCGTCGAATCCGGGGTGTCTCCTCGTGCCGTGGCAGAACGCTATGTGCAGGTGCTTCGACGATCGAAGGCGTGACACCCGACTTCGGCGCTCGAGCCGAATTCACCAGAGCGCGTCGCGCCATCGAAGAGGACTACGAGTAGCCTCTCTTTCTCGTGGGTAAAGCATCATCAGCCAAGAAGGTCGCCCGACTCGCTCAAAAGGGCAAAGGTCGCAAAGTTCGTTTCCAGGGCGGCACGCTCTTCCCCGCCGCGATGGTCGGCATTGCGCTGTTGGGCGCCGGTCTCATCGTGTACTCGCGAGCGTCGATCCCCGATCGCAATGTGGCACCCACGATCGAAGACCACTGGCACGCGTCCTACGGCTTCTACGTGTGTGACGATTGGCTGCCCGATCTCCAGGGCGCAAAAGAAGAAGCCGACAGTGCTGGCTTCCCGGTCAATGACGAGTATCGGCGAACCGGAATCCACAGCCACGACGACGGCGTGATGCACTGGCATCCGTTCACATCTGCAGCCACCGGTCGCAACGCCAAGTTGGGTGTTTTCTTGGACGTGTACGGCGTGAAGATCTCCGACTCCAAGCTCGAACTCCCTGAGGATCAGGGCGGAGGGGTGTACGAAGAAGGCGTCACTACCTGCAAGGACGAGTCCGGCAAGGATGTCGAAGCGCAGCTGGTTGTGTACGCGTTCGATTCGTACGACAACCCGGATCAGTACTCCACCTACATCACGAACTTCAAGGACATTCGACTCGAACGTGATGCGATGGCATTCGTGATCGTCTTCGCTGCTCCGGGAACCCGACCGGGACTGCCTCCGTCTGCAGCGGATCTTCCGGAACTTGGTGCCGCCGACAGCGGCGCAACCGGCCAGCCGACGACGACCGTCGCAACGTCTGACTCGACGCCGGCAGATTCGACGGGTGAATCGACAACGGTTCCTCCGAGCGCCGCTTCGACGACAACTCTCGGCTGATGAAGGCGGTGGTCTTGGTCGGGGGCTTCGGCACTCGGCTGCGCCCGCTGACTCTGTCGATTCCCAAGCCCATGCTTCCCGTCGGCCACAGGCCGATGGTCGAAAATCTCGTGCGCATGCTCGCTCGCGCAGGTGTGAGCGAGGTCGTTCTCGGGCTCGGATTTCGACCCGAGCCGTTCATCGAGGCGTTCCCCGATGGAGAGTGCGCGGGAATCCCGCTGCATTATGCAGTCGAACCCGAGCCGCTCGACACGGCAGGCGCGATCAAGTTCGCGGCCGAGTCGGCGGGAGTCGACGAGACGTTCGTCGTGGTCAACGGGGACGTGCTCACCGACCTCGATGTTCGAACTCTCGTGTCGTTCCATCAGCGCATGAACGCCAGAGCAACTCTTCATCTGACACCGATCGACGATCCGTCGTCGTATGGAGTGGTCGTGGTCGACGACGTCGGACGTGTTCGACGTTTCGTGGAGAAGCCGGCTCCGGGGACCGAGCCGAGCCGCATGATCAATGCAGGAACCTACGTCTTCGAACCCGACGTACTCGACATCATTCCATCTGGGCGCAAAGTGTCCGTGGAGCGGGAGACTTTCCCCCTGCTGGTCGAGCGCGGCGAGTTGTTCGCTCTGGCCACTGACGATTACTGGATCGATACGGGTCGTCCGGAGACCTACCTGAAGGCGAATCTGGACATTCTCGATGGACGTCGCTCGGCGTTCAGCGTCGAGATGATCGCCACGGGTGCAGACGTCTCGACTGGGTCCGAGGTGTCGCACAGTCTCGTCTCGAGCGGGTCGCGGGTCGAGCGCGGAGCCAGTGTTGTCGATTCCGTCATCCTTCCAGGGGCGATCGTGTCCGAAGGAGCTTCGGTTCGATCCTCGCTCATCATGGGTTTCGTGGGTTCGAATTCATCGGTCACGGATTGCGTCATCGGATCCGAGGGTCGGGTCGAGCCGAATGCGACAATGACCCATGCCCGAGTTCCCGATTCCGCGAGTTGAGATTCGGAGATGAGCGCAGACGTGCCATCGCCGAAGTCTCCGATGGTCATCGGGGGCGCCGGTTTCATCGGGTCGCATCTGGTCGATCGACTGTTGTCGGAGGGGCTCCCCGTCGAGGTCGTCGACGATCTGTCGACCGGCTCGCTGACGAATCTGGCGACTGCCCGGTCGATGAACCTGTCGGGCTCGCTGCACATCCACACGCTGGATGCAGGTCTGCCTCAATTCACTGATGTCGTACGATTGCGTCGTCCCGACGTCATCTATCTTCTGTCGACGTTGACGCCCAGCCAAGGAGATCCCTCTGGCGCAGTGAGATCCTTTGCAGTTGCCGTCTCGGTGCTCGAAGCCGCCCGAGCCGGGCGCGTCGACAAAGTCGTGGTGACGCTGCCCGCAGCCGCCCTCTATGGGGAAGTGCCCGCTCGCGAACTTCCCGTGAAAGAGGATCGGGAACGCCGTCCTGTCGGAGTACCGGGTGTCACCGCATGGGCGATCGTCGACTTGTTGGAGATGTATCGACGCGATCACGACATCGAATTCACAGTTCTTGCTCTTCCGACCGTTTATGGGCCTCGGCAGTCCGATGAGGGAAGTGTCGTCGCAAAATTTCTGTCCGCTCATCGTGATGGAACCAAGCCGGTCATTCATGGAGACGGTCGTCAGACCAGGGACTTCCTCTTCGTCGATGATGCGGTCGATGCTGCAGTTCGATCTCTCGGCAAGGGTGGGGGACTTCTCTTGCACATCGGCACAGGAGTGCAGACGAGCGTTCGAGATCTGTGGGCCTCGATCGGAGGTGATCGGCCAGTGGAGACCGAGCCGAGGCAACGTCATGATCTCGACCGGATGGCACTGTCATCGTCGCGCGCTCGGCTTCATCTCGGCTGGACGTCGTGGACCCACCTTGCCGACGGACTTGCGATCACACGGCGGAATCGGAACTCCGAGACAGGCGGAGCCTGACCGCAGTCAGCGAAACAGGTCCTCGTTCGCCGGCCGGACGATTTCGCTGATCGAAGAGGGTCTCAGCCATGAAGGGTCGATGCCGCGCACCACTGCGACCGGGATACCGGTCGATTTGCCCATAACCAATTCGGCGGCGGAAGCGATCTCATCTGCGACGCAGACTTCGGTGACTTGCATCGTTCGACCGAGCGCATCAGGAGTCCCGCGCAGGTCCACGACGGCGGCGATTCCGGCGACTCCGATGGCGACATCGGTGAGCCCGCGTCGCCAAGGGCGACCGAACGTGTCCGAGACGATGACGCCGACCTCGACGCCGAGTCGGGCACGGACGATGTCGCAGATTCGACGAGCTGAACGATCGCTGTCGATGGGGAGGAGTGCAGCCCAACCTTTTTCGACATTGGACAGATCGACGCCGCTGTTGGCGCAGATGAATCCGTGCTGGGTCTCGGTGATGATCAGGTCGCCACGCCGTCTCACGATGCGAACTGCTTCGTCTTCGACCAGAGACTTGTGGGAGAGAGGGTCGTTCGGATCGATTTCGACCATTCGCCCTTCGGCTTTGGAGACAATCTTCTGCGTCACGACGAGAACATCACCGTCGGCGAGCGGCCCATTGGGTTCTCCTGCACAGGCCTCGGCAATGACATCGCCGAGTTGAACACCTGGTGTGATCTCGGGGATGCCGAGGACGCCCCAGGTGCACAAACGATGGTTCGTCGAATCAAGTTCCATAGCGAGTCTCCCCGAATTTCATTTCGTCGTTCACGTCGTTCATTTCGCCGACTCGATGGCAGTACGTGCGAGAAGTCGAGCGACGTGCACATCGTCCATCATGGTGTCTGTCACGATGCAGCGGAGTCCTTCGTCTTCGACGGCATCTTTCAAGTGGGCATCCTCGGAGTCGATGATCAGGGTGCTGCAGACGTTCGAATACATGCGGGCAACGCCAACTGCTGATGGCTCGAAGCCGAGTTCGTGCATCATCCGATTCGCTGGCCCCTTGACTGTCCTGCCGGCGATGATCGGAGAGATGGCAACCACATGTGCCCGTTGACGCTCGAGCATCTGATCGACGCCGTTCAGCGCCCGAATCGGACCGATCGACACGATCGGGTTGGATGGGGCAATCACGACGACATCCGCTGCCTCGATCGAGTCGAGGCACGTCGGTGTTGCCGATTGTGCTCCTTCGAAAGCGATCGACCGCACGGGGACGGAATGGCGTCTCTGGACGAAGTACTCCTGGAACGAAATGTGCCGAGGAATGCCATCGTCGAGAATCTCCACGATCGTCTCGACGCGGTCGTCGGTCATGGGGACGAGGCGAACCCCGATGTCCCATGCGTGCGCGATCTCAGCTGTCACTTCGCCAAGAGTCGCTCCTTCCGCGAGTCGAGTCGTGCGATACAGGTGCGTGGCCATGTCGCGGTCGCCGAGGCCGAACCAGGTGCTCGCAGCTGCAGACGACGGCGGACGTCGGCTCTCGTAGCGGCGGAGTGCATCGAGCATGTTCCACGATTCGTCGCGCAGACCCCATTGTCGTTCCGGGTCGATTGCCCCCGCCAGGGTGTAGGTGATCGTGTCCAGGTCGGGGGAAATGTGCAGACCGTGGAGACGAGAATCGTCCCCCGTATTCACGATGGCGCTCACCGCGGATGGCGGGACTTCCAGCACGAGACCGCGCAGAAAGCGAGCTGCACCGACACCTCCGGCGAGTACGCAGATCATCGGATCATTCTTCTTCATTCACGACTTTCTACGCGGATCCTCGGCGAGCGATCGGTAGAGGCCGATCAGCGAATCGGCAGTCGCAGCCCAAGAAAATGCTGTGCAGCGCGTCGATCCCTTGTCGATGAGAGAGTCTCGGAGGGCATTGTCGGAAAGGATGCGGTCGATCTGGGTGGTCATGTGCTCGACGTCGTGGGAATCCACCAGGATCGCTGCATCTCCGGCAATTTCCGGAATGGATCCGCACGTCGAACCGAGGAGCGGAACCCCATGTGACATCGCCTCGAGAATCGGAAATCCGAATCCTTCGTCGAGAGAGACATAGGCGACCATTGCTGCATGCCGATAGAGCTCGTTGAGCTCGCGATCATCGACTCGACCGAGAAGAACGATGTGCGATCCGACGGCGCGGTCGAGATGCTCGATCGTCGACTGGACGGCGTCGAAATCGTCGCCGTGTCCTCCGGCGATCACCAGTCGTACTCCCTCTCGAGAGGCATGGCTGCGGGAATAGGCCTCGATGAGACGAGGGAGGTTCTTGCGTCGCTCGATGGTTCCGACAGAGAGGATGAAGGGAGCGTCGAGTCGAATTCGAGAGTTCGCAGGTGCACCCTGAGATTTGTCGATGCCGTCGATGCCGTTGTCGTTGTCGTTGTGGTTGATGTTGTTTCGTCGCGGGGCGCCCAGATGGATCACGTGGATGCTGGCATGCGGGAAGATTTCACGGAGATGCTCGGCAGTTACATGTGATGACGCGTGGACGGTTGCCCCCGAATCGATGTTCCGACGGAGAACGTGCATTGCCCGGCGGACCACCGGAGAGCAAGCGTCAGGATGACGCAGAGCCCATGTGTCGTACACCGACACGATCCTCGGACAACGTACTGGGGGAACGACATAGTTCATTCCGTGCACGATGCGCGCCGGGGCCAAGTGGCGGTCAGCCCTCGGATGGTTCGATCGCGCCCAGGCCTCCATTGCGAGGAATGCTGGATATGGAAGGCGGCGAGTGCCCGAGCGCAATTCGGCGCGCCGGCTGACGACATATCGCAGCACTTCGATCTCGGAGGATCTTCGTTCGAACTCCGTGAGGATTTCCGAGACTGCTCGTCCGACGCCAGTTCGGGAACCGTACAGAGGTCCGGTGTCGACAGCGACCGTGAGCATTGATCACAGCGTAGGTGGCAGACCGTAGCATGGGCTCTCGAATCGGAATCAAGGAGCAGTGGATGCCTCGAGCTTTCATTACAGGAGTGACCGGACAAGATGGTCAGCACATGGCCGAGTTCCTCCATGCAAAGGGCTACGAAGTGTTCGGCATGGTCAAGGGTCAGAACAACCCGAGGATGGAACTGTTGCGCGACGAGTTCCCTTATGTGAATGTCGTGCCCGGCGATCTTGCCGACCTTCCGTCGCTGGTGAAGGCCATCGAAGTGTCCCAGCCCGATGAGGTGTACAACTTGGCCGCCATTTCGTTCGTGGCGCTGTCGTGGAACCAGGCCGAGCTCACGGCCAATCTGACGGGTACGGGCGTGCTGAGAATGCTCGAGGCCGTTCGCATGGTCGGCGGCGACCACGGCAATCCGATCCGCTTCTATCAAGCTTCGTCATCGGAGATGTTCGGCAAGGTCAGAGAGATACCCCAGTCCGAATTGACGCCGTTCCACCCCCGCTCCCCGTACGGCTGTGCGAAAGTCTTCGGTCATCACATCACGGTCAATTACCGCGAGAGCTACGGACTGTGGGCGTGCTCCGGAATTCTGTTCAATCATGAAGGACCACGACGCGGTGTCGAGTTCGTGACGCGCAAGGTGTCCAATGCGGCAGCACGTATCCGGCTCGGATTGCAGAACGAGTTGGTCATGGGGAACCTCGATGCGAAACGTGACTGGGGTTACGCCGGTGACTACGTCAAGGCCATGTGGATGATGTTGCAGCAGGACGAGCCCGATGACTACGTCATCGCCACCGGCGAAACTCACACCATCGAAGAGCTCGTGGAGTTGGCGTTTTTGGAAGCGGGAATCGGCGACTGGCGCCCGTACGTTCGCCAGGATCCCAAGTTCTTCAGACCAGCAGAGGTCGATCTTCTCATCGGCGATGCTGCCAAAGCTCGCGAGAAGCTCGGTTGGAAACCCGAAGTCGACTTCCCTTCACTCGTGAAGATGATGGTTCGCCACGACTTGAGGGTCGAAGCGGCCAAAGCAGGCCTTCCCCCTGTGAATTGATTCGCCGGGTCGTGAGCAGACAACTCATCTGACGCGTCGACTTGACTGAGTCGATCGACCGTGACGTTGGCTCGGCGAATCAGGACTCGAGCGGACGATCGGACAGTGCGTCGCTGAGCGAATCCATATCGACGGTTGCACCCGATTCCAATTGCTTCCGCAATGCAGTCGAGAACACGGCCAGAGCGGCGAGTGAGCTCGCCACGAGTCCGATTTCGACTCGGAGGTAGAGATCGTCAGCGGAAAAGGCCACACCGATCAGGAATGTGATCATGCCAACCAGCCATCCGATTCCGACAACTGCATGGCCGTGGAGGGCGATCACTGCTTGGGCCGTGGCGAGAGCGACCATGTAGACCGCGCTGCCGAGGGCGAGCAATGTCAGAGTGCGTCGATCGAGTCCTCCGTCGTACACGAGGTCGAGAACAGGTGGACCGAAAGCGAACGAACCCAGCGTCCCGAGAATTCCAACTGCGATGACCACGATCATCAGTTGTCGGAATCCTCTCTTGAATTCGGTCAGGTCCCCTTGCGCAGCAAGACGGGCCAGACGAGGGAGCAGTGCAGCCTGAACGGCCTGGAACAGGAACAGGGGAACGCGTGACAGCAGAACCCCGTTTCCGAACCGAGTGACCTTCTCCGACTCACCCGCTTTGGCGAGAATGTCGATCGCGATCGGGCCTGCGTTGACGAGACCCGCACCCATGAGCGACCCGAGCAAGAGCCAGCCGAGGTTCGGGGTCACTTCGGTCCATTGCGCCGGCGGACCCGGATCGGTGCGCAGTCCGCCAGAGAGCCACACGATGAGCACCCCGCTGAGCGGGGACAGGGCAACCAGAAGGGCGTAGGCACCAACATTGTCGACACCGGTCTGCCACAAGATGATGCATCCGACGACTCTGACGAACCCGTCGGATCCCATGACGAGTCCGTAGGCGGCGAAACGACCCTGGCCGGAGCAGATCCCGCGTGCGAGGTGAGTCGGCGCATAGGACAAAAAGGCAACGATCAATGCGGCAGATACGAGTCCATAGCCTTCGAAGAACTCGCGGGTCGCAAACGAGCTGAGTCCTGCCATGAAGGCGACGATCACCCCGGCGATACCGATTCCAAGGGGGACGACGCGTGCGACGACAGGACGTCCGCCGTGACCGAGGGCGCGGCGATGTGCGAGGGCTCGCCCCATTTCCTGCTCGAGCGGCAAGAAGAAGCCCGGAGCGAGAACGAACGTCGCGAACCACAGAGCGACGATCGGTTTGAAGTCATCTTTGCCGAGGGCTTCCTGCCCGACTTTGAAGAAGGCGTAGCTGGACAGGCCCGCGACGAGAAGCCCGCCGCCGACGGCGAGGGTTCCCTCGGGGAGAGGTGTCCTGGGTTGTGACGCGTCGACCAGCGTCGAGTCCCCTGATGGAGATGGGTCCACGTCCTTCAAGGATCTTCACCCTAGTCAGAAAGGCGTGTTTGAAGCCTGAACCAGGTCCTTCGACCTTTGCGAAAGCCAACTTCGTGACTCCGGGCATCCGAGCGGCGAGGACTAATCTTGCTCCACCGTGGTGAATGTGATGGCTGCTTCCTCTTTCGCCGGCGACACACCCTCTGGCATGCAGCGACCGCTTGCCCCGGGAGTTGTGGCGACGGTTCTTGTTCGGCATCCGTCTCCACTGCTCGACGATGTTCTCGCATCGTTGGCTGGGCAGGATTATCCGAATCTGCAGATCCTGATCCTCGTGGCCGAGGCGGATCCGTCAGCAATGAACTACATCGCCAGTGTGGCGAAGTCCCGCCTTCCCGGAGCTCACTTGCGCCAGATCGCTGGCGATCCCGGGTTCGGTCAGGCGGCCAATGCGGTTCTCAAGTTGGTCGAGGGAGCAGACGGCTACTTCTTGTTCCTGACCGACGAGGTGGCTCTCGCTCCAGATGCCGTGCGATTGCTCGTCGAAGAGGCGTTTCGGTCGAATGCCGGCATTGTCGGACCCAAGCTCGTCGAATGGGACGATCAGCGCCGGCTGGTGAACGTCGGCTTCGAATGCGACCGGTTGGGTGAGGTCGACACCGGCATCGAACCGCATGAAATGGACCAGGAGCAGCACGACGCCGTGAGCGACGTCTTCATGCTGTCATCGGTTTGCCTGTTGATACGCGCCGACCTCTTCCATGCGCTGCGAGGATTCGAGCCCTCGATCGCCTCCAGCGGCGAGGATCTCGACTTGTGTTGGCGAGCCCATCTCTCAGGAGCACGGGTCATGGTCGTTCCTGCGTCTGTGGCCCGTTACAACGTGGAATTCGCCGTGGCACGCACTCCCTTCGATGTTTCATCGGAGCGGGAAAGAAATCGCGTCTCGACGGTTGCCAGTCTGACCGGCCTGGCCCGACTGCCGATCGTCGTCGTTGCGATGTTCCTTTTCGGTCTCGGGGGAGCAATGTGGTCGACGGTGCGCGGCCGGACACGCCGTGCGCGCACCCAGCTCGCGGCCATCGGAGGCCTGATCGGTCAATTCGGCACGATCGCCGGTCGTCGGAGAAGAATTCGACGTCTGCGACGAGTGCCCGATGGGGAGATCGCCGGACTGCAGGTGCGCGGCAGCATCCGCTGGCGGCGCATGCGACGCAAGCGGGAAATGCGAGGCGAGTCGGGGACATCGGCCGATGGACGCACATACGATGCGCTCAGCACGAATGCAATGATCGTCGGCTTCGGACTCGTCGTGCTGTTCTTGCTCGGCGGTCGAGCGATCGTGTCGTCGGGTTCGGCCATGGTGGGGGAGTTCCTGCCACTCGATGCTTCACCGCGCGATCTCTTGTCGTCCTATGCGAGCGGCTGGTGGGATCGAGACCTGGGTTCGGCGTCACCTCAGCCGACGGCCAACGGTCTCCTTGCCTTCTTCGGTTTCGCACTTTTCGGCAACATGGGCTTGCTGCACACTCTCGTCACCATCGGGTTGATACCGCTCGGCTGGCTCGGTGCGGCGCGTCTTTTGTCCATCATCGACCATGAACGGGCGCGCTTGACAGGCATCGTCGTCTACGCGGCGGTTCCTCTCCCGTATGCAGCAGTTGCTGCAGGTCGTCATCAAGTCCTCGTTGCCTACGCGGCGATTCCGTGGGCTCTCCATTTCCTGCGAGCGTTCAGCGGAATTGGAGGACCGGTGTCGGATGAAGACCGACGTGATGTGGTCGCGCAGCTCACTCTTTCGCAGCGAATCGCAGCAGTCGCCAAACTCTCTCTTCTCATGGCCGTCACCATGGCGTTCAGTCCGGTCGTCGTTCTGGCAATCCTGACGTGCGTGATTCTTTGGCTGCTTGCCGCAGCTCTCGCAGGAGGCTCAGTTCGAGCAGCAGGATTCGCCGTCGCGGCGGTCACCACTGCAATCAGCACCGCCGTCGTCTTGAACATGCCGTGGAGCATTCGATTCCTGAGCTCCGATGGCTGGTCGATGATCGCCGGGGTCGACTCCGCCGGCGGCCGAGAACTCGGGTGGTGGAGTGCGATGCGCTTCGGCATCGGACCGACGACTCTTGGCGGGTCGATCTTGCTGCTCTATGTGCCGCTGATCGTTGCACCGATCATTGCCCGTCACAGCCGGTTCATCTGGGCGTTGCGCGGTCTCGTCCTCGTCATCGGCGGCGTCGTACTGACGACATTGAACGAATCGGGAAGACTGCCATTTCGTCTGGCGGACAACGGAGTTCTCTTGGCGATTGCCGCGATGGGGCTATCGATCGGTGTCGCAGTCACCGTTCTCGCTCTCGGAGTCGACGTGCTGGGCGGACGATTCGGCTGGCGTCAGCCCACGGCAATTCTGTCTCTGATCGTGATTCCGGTCGGTGTGTTTCCTGTCGTCACGGCTGCGGTGACGGGTAAATGGAATCAGCCTTCCACGACGTTGTACGCACAGGTGGAGGAATTGATCGGTGATTCTTCGGACGGCGATTTCCGGACGCTTGTGATCGGCGATACGCGGCTCGTCATGTCGGGAAGCCACGATCTCGGCAACGGACTCGCGTATTCGCTGTTGAGCAACTCGCGGGCGACTCTCGTCGATCGCTGGATCCCCGAGCCTCGGGATGTCGACAGGTTTATTCGTCCTCAGATCGAAGCGGTTTCCAGGCGAGCGACCTTGAGAGTGGGGCGCATCTTGGCACCTCTCGGAGTTCGCTACGTGGTCGTTCCCCTGATCGATCGGGTCAATTCGACCAGTTCTTCGCTACTTCCGGTTCCGGGCGGACTCGTGGAGGCTCTCTCGAGCCAACTCGATCTCGAGAAGGTGTACAGCCCGCCGAGCATGGTCATTTTCGAGAACGCTCAGTGGATTCCGATCTCCAGCATTTTGACCGCATCGACACTGGAGGCGAGCAACACCGGAGGGGCATCTGCTCTCGTGTCGTCGGAGCTGTCCGGATCGACACCGATCCTTCTCGGATCGAATGCGTGGAAAAGTACGACACAATCCATCGATGCAGGTCGAGTCCACTGGGGCGTTCCTTACAACTCTCAGTGGAAGTTGCGAAGCGGCGGTCAGTCCATCGACGCGAAACCCTCTTTCGGCTCGGTCATGTTCTTCGATGTCCCCGAGAGCGGGACGGTCTCGCTCGTCTACGAGGGATCGATATCCCGACAGATCTGGATCGCGATCCAGGCGATCTTCTGGGCTGGAGTTCTCTTCGCAGCGATCCAGCCGCGTCGTCGACGCCGTCGCCGTGTGATGCACACTGTCGATGACGGCCCGGTTCTTGCCTTCGGCGACATTCGGGAGCGTGACACGTGAGAATCGGACCCATGGCGATTCGCCGGCTCCTCAGTGGACTCGTTCTTCTTGCCGGCATCGTGGCGAGTGTTCTTGTGGCGCGCGCCGAGACAACCTCCGAGCCACCGGTGTTCGCAACCTCGTTTCGGCCGGGGACCCCGGCGATTCTCGGAGATGAAACGTCGATCACATCGACATGGTTCTGCGGCGGCACGTCAGCGCTCGGTATGAGCCCGGAAGGCGAATACGGGGGAGAGATCGTCATCACCAATCCCTCAGAGGCCGTCGCGACTGCGCTCGTGACGATCCTGACGGTGGATCAGCCGCCGATCGCTCGAGTGCTCACGATCGATGCCAGGACGCGCGAAGTCGTCGACATCGACGAATCCGTGAAGACTGCCTACGCGTCGGCGTACGTGGAAATCGACAGTCCGACATCGAGCGTCGAACAGCGGGCAATTCATCCTGCAGGTGTCGCAGTCTCGCCTTGTGCCAACCAGACCTCGGCAGAGTGGTACTTTCCGGACGGATTCACGGCGTCGTCGTCCGATTTTCGAATTCTCATATCCAACCCCTATCTGACGCCATCGATCGTCGACATTTCCGTTGCAACTCAGGACGGGCCTCGGTCTCCATCGAATCTGCAGGGCTTCGTCATCCCGGCCCGATCTCTTCGGGTCCTGAACATCGCACAAGTCGGGTTCCGCGACGAAAGGGTCGTTGCAGTCTCGGTGAAAGCGAACTCCGGTCGTGTCGTGGCTGCCAAGTATCAGCACTATTTGGGAACTGGCCGACTCGGACACGTCATGACCTTGGGGGCTCCCTCGCTGTCGGATCAATGGTGGTTCGCCGATGGCGAAAAAGGGTCTGGGGTCACGGAGAGCTACATGATTCTCAATCCGACGACACAGACCGTGACTGCCGATGTCGTCATTCTCGGAATCGATCCCGAGGTTGCTCCTTTGGCTCCAACGTCGGTGTCGGTTCCTCCTGGTGAGGTCGTTCTCTTCGATACATCCACGATTGCCGGGTTGCCCGACGGGTCGCACGGCGCAGTGATCACGAGTCGCGACGGCGATGCGATCGTCGTCGAGCGCATTCTCACTCGTCCGGTCGACGGAACGTTCGCGACGACTGCAGTGATCGGAGCGCAGAGAGGGTTCTTGTCGAGCAAGTGGAGAGTGTCGGTCGGCCCGAGCCTCGGAATCGAATCCGCTCTGGTCGTTCTCAACGCATCGGGCGGACCGTCTGTCGTGCGCGTCTCCGTTCTCGGGCCCGGAGGCAAAGTGGAGGCATCGAACATGGGGAGCTCAGAACTGCCTGCGAACGGCATTCTGAGGCTCGACATCACAGACCCCGATCTGATCGGGAGAGCTTTGGAGATCGAAAGCGACCAGCCGATTCTGGTCGAACGCAGATTGGAGCGGAACTCGTCGCTGCGAGGTCGAACGGGTTCGCTGGCGCTTCCCGAATGAACGATCGGACGAATGCTTGAACATGGGAAACCTTGTCATCGGTCTTGCAATTTCCGTCGTCGTCGGCCTGGTCGCACTCGTTGCCCGCTCCCGTCGACGCGTGGACGTCCCGACTCAGCGCACCTTCTCCGTTCCGACACAGATCGACCGTGCAGACTTCGGTTCACCGAACGAAGAATGGCTGGTCATCGTTTTCACGTCGTCGACATGTCATGTGTGTGCCGACGTCTCGGCCAAGGCGCTTGCTCTCGCAAGTCGACATGTCGCCACACGAATCGTCGACTACGGGGATCGACGCAATGTGCACACTCGATACGGGATCGACGCCGTCCCAACTCTGGTGATCGCGGACTCGAGTGGCGTCGTGCTTCATCATGTTCTCGGTCCGGTGACCGCAACTGATCTCTGGGCGGCGGTGGCTCGGTTGCGCGACGGAGGCGATCCGGCCGAATCCTGTTGCTCCGAGCACTGATCGGTGCTCGGCTCGGGAGATGGTCAGTCGGCGACGCCGGCCACCGTCGGAGCGGGACCGTCGAGACCCTGTTGAATCAGTTCTGAGACCGTCGCCCCGTCGATGGTCTCCTTCTCGAGGAGCGCTTGTGCAACGAGGTCGAGGCCCGCACGATGCTTTTTCAACAGTTCGGTTGCCCGAACTTCCTGCTCGCGCAGGATTTTGTTGATCTCCTCGTCGACGAGACGGGCAGTGTCATCGCTGTACTCGCGGGCTCCTGTCATCAGGTCTTCGCCGAGGAAAACCTGCTGCTGGGAGTGCCAGGCCATGGGCCCGACGCGCTCGCTCATACCCCATTCGCGCACCATTCGTCGGGCGAGACCGGTGACCACTTCGAGGTCGTTGGAGGCTCCAGTCGTCTGCTGGGAAAAGACGATCTGCTCGGCAACGCGACCTCCGAGCGCCATGCAGATCTTGTCCTGGATGTAATCCTTCGAATAGCTGTGGCGTTCCTCGGGCAGCGTCTGAGTGACACCGAGTGCCATGCCTCGGGGGAGGATGGTCACCTTGTGGAGCGCATCGCCATTGGGGAGGACAGCAGCCAGGATGGCGTGGCCGCCCTCGTGGTACGCAGTGACTCGCTTCTCCTCTGCCGACAACATGAGCGATTCGCGGCTTGCTCCCATCATGATGCGGTCACGAGCAGATTCGAAGTCGATCCGCTCGATCTGCGATGCGCCTCGGCGTACTGCAAAGAGAGCAGCTTCGTTCACGAGATTGGCAAGATCAGCGCCGCTCATGCCGGGCGTGCCTTTCGCCATGGTTTCGAGATCCACGTCGGGTCCGAGGCGCTTGTCGCGACTGTGAACCTTCAGGATCGCGATTCGCTCTTCACATTCGGGAAGCGGAACGACGATCTGGCGATCGAATCGGCCCGGGCGCAACAGTGCGGGGTCGAGAACGTCCGGCCTGTTGGTTGCAGCGAGAATGACGATTCCCTCAGACGTCTCGAACCCGTCCATTTCGGACAGCATCTGGTTGAGGGTCTGTTCGCGTTCGTCATGACCGCCGCCTAGTCCAGCTCCGCGCTTGCGGCCGATCGAGTCGATTTCGTCGATGAAGATGATTGCTCGACCCATCTTGCGAGCCTGTTGAAAGAGATCGCGGACTCGGCTGGCGCCGACACCGACGAACATCTCCATGAAGTCCGAGCCGGTGACGGACAAGAAGCCGACGCCGGCCTCTCCTGCAACTGCGCGCGCGAACAGCGTCTTTCCGGTCCCCGGCGGACCGACGAGCAGCATGCCCTTGGGCACGCGTGCACCGATCTCTTTGAACTTCTCGGGCATCCTCAAGAAGTCGACGACTTCACGAATCTCGGTCTTGACACCTTCGTAGCCCGCGATGTCTGCAAACGTCGTCGAAGGCCGGTCGGCGTTGTAGGTCTTGGCGCGGCTTCGACCGATCGACATCATCGACCCCATCTGGCCAGCGGCTCGACGATTCATCCACACGAGGAAGCCGATGATGAGGATGAAAGGAAGGAGTAGTGGAATCAGACTCACGAACCAGTTGGTCTGAGGAGTCGTCGGCTTGAAGTCGACACCTTTCGAGCGCAGCAGTTCGCGGTCGCTCTCGTTCGGGAATCCGGGTGGGGCAGTCGTGGAGAACTTGCTTCCATCGGTGAACGTCCCCGAGATGGTCAGGGTCGTGTTGTTGAGATTGACCTCGTCGACCTTGCCCTCTTCGACCTGCGAGATGAACTCTTCGAATCCGAGGTTTTCGCGCTCTTCACCGGGGAGCAGTTGGGGTCCGAAGATGAGGAGCAGGATGATGCCGAGGAGGATCCAAGGGGACCAGCGCGGCATTGCGGGTCGACCGCTACCGGCCGCGCCGTTCCCGCGTTGAGGGGCTTTCGCGTCGAAGTCGTGCACGGGCTTGGGTTGGCCGGCCTTCTTCGGCGAGCGTCCGACACGACGCCCTGTGTTCGCACCGGGAGGAGGCGGCGGGGGAGGCGGAGTTGACTCACTCATGTGCCCATGCTACGAGCCAATTTTGGGGTCGTCGCATCGGCGGGTGCTTCATCGGGCACAGAAGCAGGGGATATCCACCATCGGAGCCGTGCCATTTCGTACCGTTGCCACGTGCGTATGTGTACTCGGAGCGGATGTCGCGAATCTTCGGAAATCTCACTCGAGTTCCATTACGCAACCTCGACCATCTGGATCGATCATCTTGCCGGAGAGCGTGAGCCGAACGTCTACGAATTGTGTGCCAAACATTGGTCGCGATTCGCTCCTCCGAGCGGGTGGCAGCTCGATGACCGAAGGCGAGCAGAAGTGTTGCCGTTCGTCCACCGTTTGGCCGGCTGACGATCATCGTGGGGTACACCCGGCCGGCATCTCCGATCCGTTTCACGGTGGCCGTCGCCTTCTTGGCGTGGCTGTTGGCCTACGTCGCCGCACTTCCTCTGCAGGCCGCTGCCCTTGCGATCACCGGGTATGCCGGCGAGGATCCCGATACGTGGCCGATATCGATG
>QXGG01149128.1_pt1 | contig 22852 bp, 15 predicted proteins | sample 1982491 | NCBI WGS metagenome assembly QXGG01 (sample SAMN09924614, study PRJNA488089) | Wastewater metagenome, whole genome shotgun sequencing project. | isolation source: South African research farm wastewater | place: South Africa: Irene, Agricultural Research Council, Animal Production... | reverse complement strand
TTCTTAGTCTGCACCGATAGTGCGCCACCGAGAGTGTTTAAACCAAAAACCGGATTCGAACCGGGGATGAGTGAAATACCCGCAATCGCATTGCTGGGGATCAAATCCCAGTTAATCACATCACCGAACGGCTCATTGACTCTGACACCATCCTGAAACGCGGACAGGCCCTGCGGCGTACCCAGCAAAGGCGAAGCAGTAAAGCCGCGAAAAAGAATATCGGGCTGATAGGGATTGTTTTGCGTCTCGTTAATACTGACACCCTGCAGATTGAGATTCATGTAATCGGCAATACTTAAGCTGCCTTGTTTCTGCAACTCCTCACCTTTTACTACTTGCACATTCGAGGGTATTTTTTCGATAGGCAAGCCTACGCCTTGTAACGGCGTCGTACTGATGACCTCAATCTTGTCGGTACGATCGAGATCCTCGGCTGCAAATGCTGGCGATGCCGTGAAGGTGCCCGCTACAGCAACTGCCGCCAGTTTCAAACGGTATGGATTAGAGTTTTTCATATAATCTCCCCAGATTATTTATGGCTTAAAGTGTTTTAATAGCATCAAGATTTATGCCAGAAACGGCGATGAGAAAATAACTCAATAAAATCAATGGAAACTCTGCGGAGAATGAGGAAAAAAGCAGAGTGTAACCGCCAAATATGGTTGTATACAACCATATTAATGGCTTATATGGTTGTATACAACCATATAAGCCAGATTATATCGTGATCAACGGTTGAATAAACGTCAGACGCTCTGCAGCAATTTCCGTGGCGGCTGATTGATATAGCCACGCATACCGAGCCATGCTGCGAACGGCACCAGCAGGGAAACACTGACCAGCGCGATTAGCGCCAGCAGCAGATTGAACCGATAGGGAATGTTAAGGATGGAGGTGCTGACATACCAGGCCAGTGCACTTGCGGCCAGTGTCGCCACCAGCCCGGCCAACAGGCCGATGCAGGCGAACTCGGCGAGGCTCGCGGCGATGACCTGCCGCCTCGAAGCGCCGAGCACTCGTAGCAAGGTGGTCTCCCGTACACGCTCCTCGCGCGTGGCGACCAGCGCGGCATATAGCACGGCCAGACCTGCCAGCAGGCTGAAACCGAAGACGTATTCGACTGCATGCGTCATCCTGACCATGATGCCGCGCACCTGTTCCATCAGCGCCGCGACATCAATCACGGTCAGATTGCTGAATTCGCGCACCAGCGCATTGAGCGCCTGATCACGCCCCAGCGGCAGATGAAAACTGGTAATGTGGCTGGCCGGAAAATCCTCGAGCAACCCCGGCGGCATGACGGCAAAGAAATTGGCACGCATGGTATCCCACTCGACCTTGCGGATACTGGTCACCTGCACCTTGAGCAGGGTGCCGGCGATGTCATAGGTCAGCCAGTCGCCCATTTTCAGGCCTAGCGTCTCGGCCAAGTCCTGCTCCAGCGACAACTGCGGCTGCCCATGCTCTTCAGGGGTCCACCATCGCCCTTCCAGCATCTGGTTGTCGGCTTGCATGTGCGCCGCCCAGGACAGATTGAATTCGCGTTCAGCCAGCCTGCGCGCGCGCTCATCTTCGTATCGACTGGTTTCCAGCGGCATGTCGTTGACAGCAATCAGACGGCCCCGCACCATGGGAAAGACTTCGGCATCGTCGATGCCGGCCTCGGCGAAAAACGCCTCCACGCCGGCGATCTGGTGCGGCTGGATATTGATGATGAAACGATTTGGCGCATCCGGAGGCAACGAGGCCTGCCAATTGCCGAGCAGATCGCCACGAACCAGCGCGAGCAGGATCAGCGCCATCAGCCCGAGGCTGAAACCGGTCACCTGCGCCAGCGCCATGCCTGACCTGCGCTTGAGGCCGGCCACGCCGAGTTTCCACATCGCCCCCTTGCCTTCCGGTAAACGATGCAGTAGGCGCTGACCGAGCCATGCCAACAGGGCGATGACCAACAGCAAGACGCTGAAAATCAGGATGGTGGCAGTACCCAGTCTCAAACTACCGGCATACCAATAGATCATGCCGGCAATCACGGCGACTGCCGGCAGAAGAGCCGCCCAGCCTTGCCGCTTCGGATCTCCCAGATCGCGACGCAATATGCGCAGGGCCGGCACATCCGCCAACCTCGTCAAATGCGGCCAGACCACGGCCAGCAGGGTCATGAACCCCAACAAGACCCCCGTCAGTACCGGCCACCAGCCGGGCGCCGGCAGATTCTCGAGAAACAGACTGCCTGCCAGCCCTGCCAGTCCGGCCTGTGCCAGATATCCGAGCAAGACACCCAGCACACTGCCAAACAGGCTGATGATAAAAGTCTGCCAGAGCAGTATCTGCATGATAAGACGGCGCGAGGCTCCAAAGCAGCGCATCAGGGCATAGGCATCCAGACTGCGTTGCACATAGGGCAAACTCGCCAGAAACATGGCGACGATGGCCAATATGACGCTGACCATGGCCGAGAGTCCGAGGAATTGGTCGGCCTTTTCCAGCGCACTGCGGATCTCCGGCCGCGCCGCGGAAACATCCTGCACCCGTTCGCCCTTGCCGGCATTGGCTTGCGCCCATTCAGAATAGGACGCCATCTCCTGGGCTTCCCCCGCCACCAGGAACTGGTATTTGACGCGGCTACCGTACTGAACGAGGCCGGTCGATGGCACATCGTCCAGATTCATCATCAGCCTTGGAGCGAAGCTGAACATGTCGCCGCCGCGGGATGCCTCGCGCTCCAGAATGGCATCGACCCGCATCTCGCGCTCGCCGACTTCCAGCCGGTCGCCGACGCCGACTTCGAGCAACGCCGCCAGTCTCGGTTCCAGCCATACGCTACCGAGGGGTGGAATGTCGGTTGCTGCTCGCGCGCCTTCGCTGACACCGGCGATCACCGCCTGATCGGAGATGACCAGTTCCCCGCGGAGCGGAAAGCCTTTGCCGACCGCCTTGATCTCGGCCAATTGGCTGAGTTCTCCGCGCACCACCATGCTGGGGAACTCCATGGTCTGCGTCGACGCCAGCAGCCGGCGCTGCGCTTCCTGTCGATAGGCATCATGCAATGGTTTGGCGGATGAGATCAGCAGGTCGGCGCCCAGCAGCATGCCGCCCTGCCGGGCCAGGGCATTTTCGACACGGTCGGTAAAAAAGCCGACGGCAGTATTCGCTGTAACGGCCAACACCAGCGCCATAAACAGCACACGCAAATCGCCGGCCGACCATTGACTCCTGAACTGGCGCCAGGCCAGTGACAACGCCATCATGCCGGAGCACCCGCCGGTACTGCAGCCTGTTCCGTCAGCTTTCCATCGCCCAGCAAGAGGCAGCGTTGGCAGCGGGCGGCCAGCGCATTGTCATGGGTGACCAATATCAATGTGGTACCTGCCGCCGCATTCAGTTCGAAAAGCAGGTCGATGATCTGCTGTCCGGTCGCCGCATCCAGATTGCCGGTCGGCTCGTCAGCGAACAGAATGGCAGGCCCCGGCGCAAAGGCGCGGGCAATGGCAACGCGTTGCTGCTCGCCACCGGACAATTGCTTGGGATAATGCGACAACCTCTGCGCCAGGCCGACACGTTCCAATGCAGCGGTCGCCAGCACCCTGGCATCTTCGCGCTCAGCCAGTTGCAAGGGCAGCATGACGTTTTCCAGCGCCGTCAGAGATGGCAGCAGCTGAAAGGACTGAAAGACAAAGCCCATCTCACGGCCGCGCACCTCGGCGCGCCCATCTTCATCCAGGCTGCTGAGCTCGGTGCCATCGATCAGCACTTTTCCGCCCGTGGGACTGTCCAATCCGGCGAGCAGCCCAAGCAAGGTCGATTTGCCCGAGCCTGAGCGGCCGACGATGGCCACGCGCTCGCCATGGGCGACCGCCAGATTCAGATCCTGCAATATCGTTAATCGAGCCTCGCTACTGCTAACATGTTTGCTCAAGGCGACGGCTTCAACAGCAAAAGGTTTATGCATGCTTAAAAACTTTCAATCCAGATTCATTCGGTTTTTTCTGATCATGGTGATGTCATTGATCATGACGGCCCTACTGGCCGGCCCGGCCACTGCCGAAACCGGTGCCAGAGTGCTGGTTTTCGGCGACAGCCTGTCCGCGGCCTATGGCATCCCGCGCGAACAGGGCTGGGTCGCCCTGCTGCAACAACAACTCGACCGGCAGGCGCACAGGCGCGAGGTCATCAATGCCAGCATCAGCGGAGAAACCACGAGCGGCGGCTTGACCAGGCTGAATCAGCTGCTCGACCAGCACAGGCCGGAACTCGTCATCATCCAGCTCGGCGCCAACGACGGTCTGCGCGGCTTGCCGGTGAGCGATATGCGCCGCAACCTGTCGGCCATGATCGAGCTCTGCCAGAAATCCGGCGCCCGGGTCGCTCTCATCGGTATCATGATTCCGCCTAACTATGGCCCCCGCTATACGCTGGAGTTCAAGGAAAGTTATCCGCTACTGGCAAAAAAATACAAACTCCCTCTCGTACCCTTCCTGCTGGACGGCGTCACGGAAACCCCGGAATTGATGCAGGATGACGGTCTGCACCCGAAGGCCGATGCACAACCAATGATTCTGCAAAACGTCTGGAAAGTGCTGGCACCCTGGTTCAAGTCCAGCGCGGCCTGATGCACACACGAGCCGGCAGCGACGCCGGCTAGCCGCGACACCAAGTGACGACCAGACCCGTCTCCTGCGGTTCCGCATGCAGACCTGCTGCTACGCCGATACCGGGCACCGCAGCCAGTTCATCATCCAGGTAGACGAGCGGCAAGCGCTGACGTTCCCAGGGCGGCATGTTGGCTTCCTGCAGCAGATGCTTCAGCGTACGCGTCGGTCTTTGCGGATGTGGCTTGAAACGCTCGCCGCCCTCGCGGCTGACCACGCGCAGCTTGTCGACATTCAATCGCTCGCATGCGATGCCTGCCCCCAGACTTTTCTCGAAATGCAACCGGCTGCCATCCGGCAGCGCCAGAACCGGCTGCCCCGACCAGAGCAGGGAAAACGGCTGATTGTCGCCATGGCTGTCGACATACACCGAGTCCCGGTAACGCTTGATATGCGCTTCATTGCCCAGCTTGATGCTGATGACGGCATCCTCCCGAGCACTCAGTAGCTGCGTCAGCATATCGGCCAGCCGCGCGGCGCTGGGCATCTCCAACCGCTGCAACGACAACCACCAGCGCAGCAGGTTGCGGGCACGAGCTTGCGAGATCCGCCGCAAACAGCCCAGCGGCAACCTTTGCCTGAGCTCCCGGATGGACAACGCACTGCAGGCGGCATCGATCTGCGCCAATTCATCCAGCAGCATGGCGCTCTCCGCCATATGGCCGGCAGTCCTCGCCAAGACCTTCTTCGCACCCGTGAAGCGCGTCTCGATCAGCGGCAACAGTTCGTGCCTCAGATAATTGCGGTCGTAGCGGAGATCCTGATTACTCTCGTCCTCGATCCAGTCGAGGTTGCAAGCGACAGCGTACTGCTGCAATTCGGAGCGCGAGTAATCCAGCAGCGGCCGCAGCAACCGTCGTTCGCGATCGAGCACGGCCATGGCCGCCAACCCCTTGACTCCCGCCCCCCGCAGCAACTGCAGCAGCAAGGTCTCAGCCTGATCGTCCTGATGATGGGCCAGCACGATGAAATCGGCTTCAGTTTCGGACAGCGCCTGATAACGGGCGCGGCGGGCGGCGGCTTCCACCCCGTTTCCTTTGTCCGCAGCGACGCGCACATGGGCGACACGCAACGGCACATCGAGGGCGGCGCAGGCCTCTTCGCAAAAACGCGCCCAATCATCGGCATTGGGGCTGAGACCGTGATGCACGTGCAAGGCGTGCAAATCGAATCCGAGTTCGCCGCGTAAATTGGCAAGCAGGTGTAATAGAACGCAGGAATCGAGGCCGCCGCTATAGGCCAGCAGGAGTCGCTGGCCCGGACGGATGAGTTCGCTTAATCGGGCAGTCAGGCCGGCGACCAGCGGGCTGCTGCGGTTGGTCGCAGCCATGGTCGCGGCTACAGGTTTTCTGACGGGGTCGCGCTGATCAGCCAAGGCAGGATTCAGCCCGCGGTCGCATTACTTGACGCCGGCCTCTTTGAACTTGCCGTAACTCATGAGCTTGTCCACACGCGCTTCCAGGAGATGCGGAATCGACTTCACCTGCAGGCGCGCCAGTTCGTCGATCAATGCGCGGCGCAGCGTCTGCATCATGGCATCCGGATCGCGATGAGCACCGCCCATGGGTTCGGAGACGACACGGTCGACCAGGCCCAGGGCTTTCAGGCGGCTGGAGGTGATCGCCAGCGTCTCGGCAGCGACTGAAGCCTGTTCGGCGCTCTTCCAAAGAATGGAGGCACAACCCTCCGGCGAGATGACCGAATAGGTCGAATATTGCAGCATGATCAGATGATCGACCACGCCCAAGGCCAGGGCACCGCCGGAACCGCCTTCGCCGATGATGACGCCGATAATCGGTGTCTTCAGTTCTGCCATCACATAGAGGTTGCGGGCGATAGCTTCGGATTGACCGCGCTCTTCCGCGCCGATGCCAGGATAGGCTCCCGGGGTGTCGATCAGCGTGATGATGGGCATGCCGAACTTTTCCGCCAGCCGGTAGAGCCGCAGCGCCTTGCGGTAACCTTCCGGCCGCGGCATGCCGAAATTGCGGTACTGGCGCTCCTTGACGTCGCGCCCCTTCTGATGGCCGATCACCATGACCGGCTGACCTTCGAAGCGGGCGATCCCGCCGACGATGGCCGGATCGTCGGCATAGGCGCGGTCACCGTGCAACTCCTCGAAATCGGTAAACAGACCGTTGATGTAGTCCAGCGTGTAAGGACGTTGCGGATGACGGGCGACCTGCGAGATCTGCCAGGCAGTCAGCTTGCTGTAGATCTCCTTGGTCATGGACTGATTCTTTTCCTGCAATCGACTGATTTCCTCGGAAATGTCGACAGCGGAATCTTCCTGCATATATCGCAGTTCTTCGATCTTGGCCTCTAGTTCGGCGATTGGTTGTTCAAATTCCAGAAAACTGGTTTTCATAGCGTTACCTTTATTGCGTATGTCTCGAATTATAGTGGATTCGCATCCGCCTCTGCCAACCTAAATGCAAGGAATCCGGCTAGTTGTACAACACGCGGACGTTGTCCTCGCTCAGCCAGCGGCGCAATCCGGCGAGCAGTTCATCGTGCAGCTCGACCCGCCAGGAATCGCCCAGCATCAGTTCCACGCGGGCGCCATCGTTATGGTATTCGACCTTGACCGCACAGCCCCGGCGTTCTTCTGCATTCTCGTGGCGACAGTATGGCGCCAGCAGCTCTTTCAGCTTGCCCGCATCCGACTGGCCGTTGCAGGAAATCTTCAACATACTCGCATGCGCGCTTCTGGCAGAGGGCAGATCGTAGAGTTTACGCGCGTTGACGCGGATGCCGCCGCTGAAATCATCGTTGCTGACACGGCCTTCGACCACCAGCAACATGTCCTCCTTCACCAGATGCGCGTTCTGGTTGAGCAACTCGTTACCGACAACGATCTCGATGCGCGCGGTGGTATCGTCCAGCGTCACGATCGCCATCTTGCCGCGACTGGTCATGCGGATGCGGATGCCAGTGACGACCCCGGCCAGCAACTGCAACTGATCCTGCGGCGTCAGGGTAGCCAGCGTAACTCGCACGAAACTCGACAACTCTTTCTGATAGCCGAGATAAGGATGGCCACTGAGATAGAAGCCCAGCGCGGTCTTTTCCTGCTGCAGGCGCTCCGCATCGCTCCATTCATCCACTGTCGGCAACACATGCGCCATGCTGTCCGAAATGGCGCCGAAAAGGCTGTCCTGGCCACTGGCCGCCCCGCTCTGCTCGGCGGCGCTGATGGCCAGACTGACTCCTGCCAGCAAGGCGGCGCGGTTGGGCTCCAGTTTGTCGAATGCGCCGGCGCGTATCAGAGATTCGATGACGCGTCGATTGACCTTGCGCAGGTCGAGGCGCTGGCAGAAATCGAACAAATCCTTGAACGGACCGTCCGCATCCCTTGCCGCGAGGATCACTTCGATCGCGGCGAGACCGGTGCCCTTGATGGCGCCGAGACCGTAGAGTATCTGCCTGTCGCTTACCGGCTGAAAGCGGAACTCGCTCCGGTTGATGTCCGGCGGCAGTACCTCGACGCCGTTCTGCAGGCAGTCGTCATGGAAAACATGGACATTGTCCGTATTGTTCATGTCCGCCGACATGGTGGCGGCAAGGAAAGCCGCCGGATAATGCGCCTTCAGGTAAGCCGTGTGATAAGCCACCAGCGCATACGCCGCCGCGTGGGACTTGTTGAAACCGTAGCTGGCAAACTTCTCCATCAGATTGAAGACTTCTTCCGCCTGGCGCTCGCTGGTACCGTTCTTGACCGCGCCTTCGACGAAGATGGCGCGCTGCTGGGCCATTTCATCCGCCTTCTTCTTGCCCATGGCGCGGCGCAGCAGGTCGGCGCCGCCCAGGCTATAGCCGGCCACGACCTGGGCGATCTGCATCACCTGCTCCTGGTAGACCATAATGCCGTAGGTTTCCTTCAGCACCGATTCGGTCGCCGGATGCGGATATTCGACACGCTGCAGGCCGTGCTTGCGCCGGCAGAAGTCAGGAATCAGGTCCATCGGACCCGGCCGGTAGAGCGCCACCAGCGCGATGATATCCTCGAACACGTCCGGCTTAGCCTGCTTCAGCATGTCCTTCATGCCGCGCGATTCGAGCTGGAAGACCGCGGTAGTATTGGCAGCTTTCAACAGATCGAAGGTCGGCTTGTCGTCGAGCGGGATGGTCTCGAACGCCAACGGCTCCTGCCCCAGCGCGGCGCGCTGCCGGTTGGCATGTGCCAGCGCCATGTCGAGGATAGTCAACGTGCGCAAACCGAGGAAGTCGAACTTGACCAAACCCACGGCTTCTACGTCGTCCTTGTCGTACTGACTGACGACGCTTTCGCCGCCAGCCTGACAGTAGATCGGGGAGAAATCCGATATCTTGCCCGGCGAGATCAGCACGCCGCCGGCATGCATGCCGACATTGCGCGTCAGCCCCTCCAGCCGCAGTGCCAGCTCCATGAGCTCACGCACTTCCTCCTCCTGCTCGAAGCGTTCCTTCAGCTGTGGTTCTTTTTCCATCGCCTGCGGCAGCGTGATGCCCAGTTCGTTCGGGATCAGCTTGGCGATACCGTCGACGAAGTTGAACGGCAGGTCAAGCACGCGCCCGACATCGCGGATCACGGCCTTGGCCGCCATCGTCCCGAAAGTGGCGATCTGCGACACCGCATCGAGTCCGTATTTGTAGCGCACGTACTCGATCACGCGGTCGCGGCCTTCCTGGCAGAAGTCGATATCGAAGTCGGGCATGGACACCCGTTCCGGGTTGAGGAAACGCTCGAACAGAAGGTTGTAGCGCAAGGGGTCAAGGTCGGTGATACCGAGACTGTAAGCCACCAGTGAACCGGCACCGGAGCCGCGTCCCGGCCCGACCGGCACGCCGTTGTTCTTGGCCCAGTTGATGAAGTCGGCCACGATCAGGAAGTAACCCGGGAAACCCATCTGGATGATGATGCCGACTTCGAATTCGAGCCGCTGCAGGTACTCCGGCTGTCTGGCCCGGCGCACCTCGGGGTCCGGATACAGAACCTCCAGGCGACGTTCCAGCCCGGTCCGCGCCTGAGCGCCAAGATATTCCTCCAAGCTTTCCTGATTGGGGGTCGGGAATTGCGGCAAATAGTTTTTGCCCAGCGTCAGGGTCAGGTTGCAACGCTTGGCAATTTCGACGCTGTTCTCCAGAGCCGATGGAATGTCAGCGAACAGCTCCGCCATCTGTGCCTGTGTCTTGAAATGCTGGTCTGGCGTGAATTGTTGCGGGCGTCGTTTATCAGCCAGCACATAGCCCTCGGAAATGCATACCCGCGCTTCATGCGCCTTGAAATCGTCGGGTCCGAGAAACTGAACCGGATGTGTCGCCACCACCGGCAATTGCAGTTCCGCCGCCAGCGCCATGGCGCGGTTCACGTAGATCTCCTGCTGGACATGGCCGCAACGCTGCAACTCGATGTAGAAACGACCCGGGAACAGCTGCGCCCACGCCTGTGCCAGCTGGATGGCAGCCTGCTGATTGGACTGCAGCAGGGCCTGGCCGACGTCGCCTTGCATGGCGCCCGACAAGAGGATCAACCCCTCGGTGCCGGACGCTTGCAACCACTCCCGCTTGATTTCTGCACGCCCGCGGTGCTGGTTCTGCAGGTAGGCCTGGGTCAGCCACTGACACAGCTTCAAATAGCCGGCATGCGACTGACACAACAACAGGATACGGGAAGGCTGGTCTCGGTTGAGCGGGTTTTCCAGCCACAGGTCGCAGCCGACGAGGGGCTTGATGCCCTTGCTGCGCGCCGCCTTGTAGAACTTGATGGCCCCGAACAGGTTACCGAGGTCGTTCAGCGCCAATGCCGGCATATGGTCGCCGGCAGCCCGCTCGACATACTCATCGATGCGGACAGTGCCGTCCACAATGGAATACTCGCTGTGGCAACGCAGATGAATAAAGGAAGGCTGTTGCATACGGTGCAATTTTACCTGATTCGCACCACCAGTTAGTGCGCCAGCATGAAGGATTATCCGGCAACCGGATCAGGACGCGGGGCGCACCCTGATCCGAATGCTAGGCAGTGACAGCGGATTGGCTCAGCTGCCGGCCGATTTCCGCCAACAGATCGTCGTCCTGCACCGGTTTTCCAAGGAAGGCATTGACGCCGATCTCGCGCGCATGACTCTGATGCTTTTCGGCCGTGCGCGAGCTGATCATGATGATCGGGATACCGGCCGTATCGACATCGCCACGCACGTTGCGGGCAAATTCGAAACCGTCCATGCGCGGCATCTCGATGTCGAGCAGGATGATGTCCGGCCTGGTTTCCTGCAGGATCTGCAAGGCATCCATGCCATCCTTAGCAGTCACCACCTGGTAACCTTCCCGCTCCAGCGTCCGGCTCAGCACCTTGCGCATGGTCAGCGAATCGTCGACGACCATGACCGTGGCCTTGCCTGCTCCGGCCTGCTCCGTTTCCTGCGCACGGCTATGGCTGACCACGACGACTTCGCGGTTGGCCATCTGTACCGGATTGACGATCAGAATGATCTTGCCGTCACCCATCACCGTCGCACCGGTGATGCCGGGCACGCGCGCAAGCTGCATGCCGATCGGTTTCATCACCACTTCCTGGTTACCGATGATCTCATCGACATGCAGCGCGATGCGGTTGGTACCGCTGCGCAGCAGCAGAATCGGCGTATAAGCCTGCTGCTCGGGCTCAGAATCGGCCTCGCCGATCAGCTTGGAGAAATAATGCAGCGGATAGTCGCGCTCTGCCCAACGTATGGACTTGGCCTCGTAGGCGGCCGCCAGCGGCGCCGTTTTAAGCTTCTGCAACTGCTCCACCATGATGGATGGCAAGGCATACTGATGCGCGCCGGAACGAATGAGCACAACCTGCGCCACCGATAGGGTCACCGGCAGATAGATGGTGAACACCGCGCCGCGATCCGGCGAATTGAACACTTCGATACGGCCGCCGAGCGCCGTGATATCGCCACGCACGGCGTCGAGACCAACGCCGCGGCCGGAAATCTGGGTGATATCGGTAGCGGTCGAGAAGCCCGGTTCGAAAATAATCGCCAGCAGGCTTTGTTCCGTAGTTTCCTGATCCGCCTGGATCAAACCGTTCTGGATGGCTTTTTCCCGCACCTTGTCGAGCTTGATGCCGGCACCGTCGTCGGCGACGGTAATGACGATTTCGTCGTTTTCGCGCTTGATCTTGAGTTGGACGCTGCCTGCTTCCGGCTTGCCGTGTTTCTTGCGCTCCGCGGTCGCTTCGATGCCGTGACCGACGGAATTGCGCAGCAAGTGCTCCAGTGGTGCACCGATCTTGTCGAGCACGCTACGGTCGATATCCACCGACTCGCCGTCGATGGTTAACTCGACCGGCTTGTTCAACTCATGGGCGGTCTGCCGCACGATGCGATGCAGACGTTCGGAGATCACCGAGAACGGCACCATACGCACGTTCATCAGGCCATACTGCAGTTCGCGATTCATGCGGGCCTGTTGTTGCAATGCGGATTCCGTCTCGTCCAGATTGCCCAGCAACCCGTTCTGGATGGTGGAAACGTCGTTCACGCTTTCCGCCATCATGCGGGTCAATTCCTGCAGCCGTGTGAAGCGGTCGAATTCCAGCGGGTCGAAGGCTTCCTGCGTTTCCTGCAGCAGGGTCATGCGCGACTGCATCTGACTTTCCGTTTCGATTTCAAGTTCGCGCAGGTAGTTGCGCAAACGGAACACGCTTTCGGTCAGATCCAGAGAAAAATGCTTGAATGCCAGCATTTCCTGCTCCATGCGCGATCGCGCAATACTGACTTCACCCGCTTCGTTGATCAACCGGTCCAACACATCTGCACGCAAGCGCATGAACTGGGCACGGCGGCCACCGCCACGAGCATCCGGCGTCTCTGCACGGCGACCGGCAGCCGATTCCCCGGTCAACTCTTCCAGGAAAACACCGATCTTGTCGACATCCTGGAACAGCGCATCGAAATCAGCGGGCGTGACCTTTCTCTTCAACGCCTGAATCACACGGTCTTCCATTTCGTGCACGACGTTGCCCATCTCAGACTGGCCCGCCATGCGTGCACTACCCTTCAGGGTATGCAGCGCCCGCTGCATGGCATCCGGATGACCATTTTCACCAGGCGCCTTGCGCCACGCACGCAGCTCATTGCCGATCTGCGGCACCAGCTCGCGGGCTTCTTCCGTGAAGATCGTAAGCAACTCCTGGTCCAACGGACTGCCGACTTCAATGGAACTGCCGAGGTCAGGGATTTCGGCCGTTTCCGGCTGGGGTTCAGCAACTGGCGCCAGCACAGACTCCACAGGTTCCGCGCTTGCCGCTGTCGGCGAAACGAGGTTTGCTTCAGCCACCTCGACCACCTCCGCGCCCGCAGCGGCTTCCTCACCCCTGGGGGCTGCTTCGCCGGCTTTTTCCGTCGCTTTCTTCAGGGCCGTCAACAGCGCTGTCGCGCGTTTCGGCTCATCCAGCGCCTCCACCTTCTCCAGCATGCTGGTCAGCGATTTCACAACGTTGCCCAGCAAGGTCAACGATTTATCGTCCCAATCACCAGCATAGACATCCAGCCAGTTCTCCAGGGCGCGTGCGAGATCGGACAAGGCCTTGAAACCCGTCGCACCGGCATTGCTGGCAAGTGTATGGGCTGATCGCAACAAGGACTGCGGAGGTAGCCCTGCCGGTTTGGCCTGCAGCTTTGCAAACTCGTTACTGATGGTCTGCAGGTGCTGCTTGGCCTCGCCCAGAAAGATATTGAACAGCCCGCGGCTGACTTTTCTGGTACCGCCGATCAATACCTCAGCGGCTTCAGCAGCCGGCTTCTGCTTGGATGAACCGCTTTCCAGTGCCAACGCCTCCTGCTGCCACTCGACATAGGACGGCTCGCAGCCACCCTTTTCAAGCAACTCCGCCACCCAACCCGAGAATGCAGCGCTGGCCTTCTCGATGAAAGCCAGCTGATCCGTAGTCGGCACCACGTCGTTCTCAATGACGACATTCAGCAGTTTCTCCACCGCCCAGGCGACCTCACCAAGCGCATCGAGACCCACGGTACGGCCGCTCCCCTTGAGGGTATGGTAGCCGCGACGCACTTCGGTCAGCGCCGCACGGTCGGTTGGATTCACTCGCAGAGCCTGCATGTGCTGGGCAACACTGGCCAGCACTTCTTCAGCTTCGGCAATAAATATCTCAAGGATTTCAGGGTCGACTTTCTTTGCCGGCACTTGTGCAACGGCTGTCTCCTCCGTACGACCTTCGACGGCTTCCTTGCCAGCCGTATCCGGTATTTGCTGTACGGGTTCTGCTGTTGCAGGTTCGGCAACCTGCCGCCCCAGGGACTGTTGCTCTGCTTCCAGTCTAGTCAATGCTGACCCAAGCGCCTCGACCGATTCAGGCCGGATGCGCGGGAATTCGTCGACGAAAAAGCCCAGCATACTGAGACTTTCCGCCACTAGTTCGAACTGCTTCTGCTCCCCTTCGCTCACCTGCTCCGGGTATTCATGGAAATGGGCAACCACTTCGGCCGCGGTCGCGGCAATCTTGGTCGGAACCGGCATGTCCAGCATGTCGAATGCGGCGACCACCTGCTCCAGCGGCTTGCCGATCGCATTCAGCACGGCATGATCCGCAGGATTGCGGAAGAAGGTATCCAGCGACTGCTCGACCTGTTGCAGCGCGTCCTTGATCTGGCTCGCCATCGCCAGCAAAGTACTCTCATCGAGCTGCGCCGATATCGGTACGGCACTGACATCGCCGCGCAATATATCGCGCATGCGCTGACTCTGCGCCGCCATCTGTTGTACTGCCTTGCGATCGAACATCTGTTCGTCAGCCAGGACATCCTGCAACAGGTTCAGACTGGCTGCGACTTCCACATATACCTGCTCCGGATATTTCTCCGGAGTCTCCTGAATGGCCGATGCCAGACCATGCACGGTCTCCAGCAATTCTGGAAGTACCGGTTCGCTCAATTTCTGCGAATCGATCACGGCCTCGCCGAGTTGGTCAAGGAATGCCGACAACTCCTGTTTTTCGCCCTCACTGATAACCGACCAACTGTTCTTCATATTGGCCACCAGTTCCTTGAGCGCGGCGAAGATGGCGAGATCCTCGGCACTCAATTCGACCAGGGCGTTGGCCGAATCCTCGCCTGCAGGCAACAGGCTGTCCAGTTCGAACAGGGATTTGACCTGCTTGATACGTTCGCTCGCCGGTTCACTCTGCGCGATATAGAACAACAGATCGCGCAACAGATTGCCGGTAGGCTTGCTGCTGCCCTGGCTAAGATTGCGCAATTGCTGGTCAATCTGCCGGCACAGCAGTTTGACCGCATTCCGTTCGGCAATCGACTTCTGCGCCAGGGTCTCGGTGAAGATGCTGCTCAACCACCAGAAGGTCTTCTGTGCTGCCTGCTTCTGGGTCTTCTGGACATTGTCGAGCGCTTCGCGCATGGCAGTGAGACTGTCGTCACTGGCTGTCTTCAGCCATTTCAGCAACGCGTTCTGAAAGGCAGTCCGTTGTTTGGCAACAACAGCGGGTATTTCAACGTCGGCGATGTCCTCGGTAGGAATATTCCTGGGTGCACGGATGGAGGTATCCGGGAAAAACAGCTCCGCTTCTTCGACTGCCGATCCGTGCAACTCAGCCAACGACTTGAGCATGGGGAACAGCAGCATCGGCGTATCCGGTGCGCCGTCAAGCAGTCTTTGCAGGTAGTGGTCGAGCGTGTGGACTGCCTGCTTGATGGTATCGATAGTGTCGCTTGACGCCGGGACGAGATGCTGTTCGAGCTTGCCGATCAGTTGTTCGATTTCTGCGCAATAACGCTTGCACCCCTGCAACCCGACCATATCGAGCGCACCACTGACCTGGAACAGATGTGTCTTGGAGAAACGCAAGACCGAAGTATCCGCAGGATTGGCCGCGAATGATTCAAGATTCTCCAGCACGCTCTTCAGCGCCTGATCGATCTCGTCCTTGACCCAGGTAAGTGGCCCAATATCGAATTCTTCAGCCAAAATTACTCCACATATTCGTCATGATTCAGCACGCCACGCCCACCGGCATCAGGACAGCTTGAAGCCGGCCACAGAACCCCGCAGTTCTTCGGCCAGACCAGTCAACTGACCGATGGAACTGGCTGTCAGCTTGGTGCCTTCGGTCGTCTGCGAAGTGATGTTCTGAATCTGTTGCATGTTGCGGCTCACGGTAGCGGCCACTTCTGTCTGCGCAGCCGTGGCAGTGGAGATCGCGCCGATCAGTTGCGCCAGGTTGTTGGTAACGGTTTCGATTTCGTTCAGTGCCTGACCCGCCGCATCCGAGAGTCGCGCCCCTTCAACCACACCCTCCGTACTCTTTTCCATAGCTGCCACGGCACTGTTGGTGTCGGTCTGAATGGTCTTCACAATCGCACTGATCTGTTTGGTCGCTTCGGATGAACGTTCCGCCAGGCGCTGCACTTCTTCCGCAACCACGGTAAAGCCTCGGCCTGCCTCACCTGCCGATGCCGCCTGAATCGCCGCGTTCAGCGCCAGAATGTTGGTCTGCTCGGTAATATCTGAAATCAGTTCCACAATTTCACTAATTTCCTGCGAGCTTTCGCCCAGCCGCTTGATTCGCTTGGACGTTTCCTGAATCTGTGTACGAATTTCATTCATACCGGCGATCGTGTTCTGCACGGCCTGCGCGCCTTGTGTCGCCGCTTGCAGGGAGCGCTGCGCCACCTGGGCTGCCTGTCCGGCATTGCTGGACACTTCCAGAATCGAACGGGTCATGTTGTTGACCGCCTCACCGGTATCGACAATCTGCCTTGACTGCTCTTCCGCAGCGGCAAGCAGCGAGGTAGAAGTTTCCTGCGCCTGCGCGGTCGCCTGGTTCACCTGCTCGGTCGCCCGGTTGATCTCGGTGACAAGGTCCCGCAAGCTGTCGATCGTGTAGTTGATGGAGTCGGCAATCGCACCGGTGATGTTTTCGGAAACCTGCGCCTTTACCGTCAAGTCGCCATCGGCCAGGTCGCCCATTTCGTCCAGCAGGTTCAGAACCGCCTCCTGGTTCTCCAGGTTGGCCGCTTCAATACGTTCGGAACGCAGACGCTCCGCCTCTGCCTGTTTTCTACCGTTCAGCACAATCAGGATCAATGCTGTCAGACCGGCAACGAACGCCGCGAGCAGCCAGCGTACGGCCAGGCTGGATTGGTTGTGCTGATCGACGATGTCGCGGGAAATCGCAAGGATGCCGTCACCCTGTGTCGCAAGCCCCTCCAGCGCGCTCTTGTCGGTCACCTGCTTCATGCCGGCCGCCTGCGCGCGCAACTTGTCCCAGGCCGCACCCAGTTTATTCAGGTTCGCGGAGGAACCACCGAACGACTGCCCCATGGTGGCGATACCCTGAGTCACCCGGGATTCGGCCGCCTTGATGCGGCTCTCCGCATACTGGTCGCCCTGATTCAGCAGCAGTACATCGCGCACCATCTGCTGCACGAACACCTGCACGTCGCTGACGCCCTTGGTGAAATCCGCATCCTTGCGGGTTTGTGTAAAGCCGAGCACTGCAGTGACGACGCTGACAACAAATGCCAGCACGATGAAGATCGGAAGCAACCGCTTGCCGCCCGCTTCTGTCGAACTGGCTGGTTTAGAGCCCGGCTTGAACCAGGATTTCAGCTTTGCTACCAACTCGCCAATTTTTGCCTTATCGAGGGCCATCTGCATTACTCCCAAATATGAATTTTTATGTTAGTTCGTGATATCCGGCGTCAAGCCGCCACCTGCATGAACTCGTTCTGCATCAGCAACCTGCCGATATCCATTTCATGCCAGGTTTCGTTGTTTGCGTCTTTATACTGATCGATGTACCAGACTGCCTGCTCACCGATCTCATCCTGCTTATCCATTTCATCGGTGGAGCGCAAACCGATCAGACGCTCCACCAACAATCCGGCATTGACATCGAATTTTGGGTGAGCCAGCAGAATGCGGCTATTCGCATCCACTCTGGTCGCCGGGTAACCGAGATACGCAGCAAGGTCGCTCAATGCATAGAGATTGCCGCGGACATTCGCCATCCCCATGAACCAGGTCTGCGTCTGCGGCACGCGTGTGATTTCAGGCAGCGGCAGGACTTCACTGACGTCGTCCAGAGCGATCAGCCAGTTCTGACCGTTAATGCTAACCCCGAGTTTGGAAACCGCCTTGACACTGCCACCCTCGGCCGACTCTTTCAGGCGTGCAAGAATCTCCTGCTGATATGCATGGAGATTGAGCCTGGTTCTTGCCATCTAGCCGAGTTCCTTGATCTTGCCCAACAACTCTTCGGCAACGACCGGCTTGATGACGCTGTCCTTGGCACCTTGGCGCAAGGCCCACATGCGATCGGTGGCCTGCTCCTTGCCGGTACAGACGATGACCGGGATATGTGCCGTCTGCGGATTCTTGGAAAGCGCCCTTGTAGTCTGAAATCCATTGAGCCCCGGCATAATCACGTCCATCAACACCATGTCCGGTGGAGTTTCTTCCACCTTGGCCAGACACTCCTCACCGCTGTTGGCGGTTATCACTTTATAGCCTGCTGATTCCAGCATTTCGGTCAAAAGGAAACGATCCGTTTCGGAATCATCAACTACCATGATGGTTTCAATCGCCATAAGTTACTCCGCCTCTTGTGAATTAGAACCGGCGGACGCATAGGTTCTGACTGCGTCCACCAGCGACTCTTGGGTGAATGGTTTAGTGAGATACTGATCGGAACCGACCATGCGTCCTCGCGCACGGTCGAATACGCCATCCTTGCTGGATAGCATGATGACGGGTGTGGATTTGAAGCGTGAATTGCGTTTGATGAGGGAACAGGTCTGATAGCCGTCGAGACGCGGCATCATGATGTCGACAAAGATGAGATCCGGCATCTGACTGGCAATTTTTGACAGTGCATCGAAGCCGTCTTCTGCCAGTATGACTTCACAACCGGTCTGTTTGAGGAAGATTTCAGCGCTACGACGAATGGTGTTACTGTCATCGATCACCATTACCTTGACGCCATCCAGACTGTCTAGACTCACCCTGATCCCCTTTTATTATCGCCCCTCTGCCGTGACAGGGTAGCGTTTATAGTCGGCACTATTCTATATAGAGTTTCAAATCGTGTGCAACTTTGTAAAAAAATAATAGCATCAAGTTGTCAATCTTGTAACAAAGGGGTTAAATATACGCAGTTTTCATTGGAGAGGTTTTCTTCAGCACCCGCCGAATCATGCTGAAGCTGAATCATTACATATAACGACTATAGATAATAAAGCCGTGCCAAGTCGCGGCATCGAGGGAAAATCGCATGCTCATTCGTCAGGAATCCGTTTCTCCTAAAATGACCCTTAAAGATTTGCCGAGCGCATCTCCATTACCCAATGCCAATCTGGTAATGGTCTTCGGTTCGGTCAAACGCTTTTCCGAGGGCAAACTCGCCAGCTTCCTCAAGGAACGCTACCCGACCGCCCAAATCATCGGCTGCACGACTTCCGGCGAGATCAACCCTACAGGCGTCTTCGACGACAGCATACAAATCACAGCCATCCTCTGGGAAAAGACCATGCAACGCGTGGTGCACACAAAGATGAGCGGCATGCAGAACTCCTTCGAAACGGCCGCAGCGCTCGCCAAACAACTGCAAGCTGACAGTCTGCGTACCGTGATCGTCCTGTCAGACGGCCTCAACGTCAACGGTTCGGAACTGCTGCTCGGCTTCCAGAGCGTACTCGGCGAAACGCCTATCGTCGGCGGTCTCGCAGGTGACGGCGGCGCCTTCGTCAAGACCTTGCAACTGTTCAACGATACTATTTCCGATGGCCTGGTCATTGCCGTCGGTCTTTACGGCAACAATCTGGTCACATCCAGCGGCGCGCTCGGTGGCTGGAAACCCTACGGCCCACCACGCAAGATCACCCGCTCGGTCAAGAACGTCGTCTACGAAATGGACGGCAAACCGGCCCTGCCGCTCTACCGCATGTACATCGGCGACGCCTATGCCAAGGGCCTGCCCGGTACCGGCCTGAAGTTCCCGCTGGCCATCATCGAGGAAGGCAAGCGCGATGTCGAAAAGATCAGAACGCTGCTGGCCATCGATCCGGCCAACAACAGCCTGACCTTCGCCGGCAACGTGGAGGAAGGCGAAACCGTACGTCTGTGTCAGACCAATCACGACCGATTGGTGGAAGGTGCGGGCGGCGCTGCACAACTGGTCACCGGCGGCCTCAAGCCCGGCGTCACCAGTCAGCCCGGTCTCGCACTGTGCGTCAGCTGCGTCGGTCGCAAGGGCGTGATGGCCGAGCAGGTGTCCGACGAAATCAAGACAGTACAGCAGATTCTCGGTCCGCAGACCGCGCTCACCGGCTTCTACTCCTATGGCGAGCTGGCACCGCGCCCCAATACCACGGACAGCGTGCTGCACAACCAGACCATGACCATCGGCTATCTGACCGAGAATCTGCTGGGATGACAGACTAGACTTAAGCAACCAGACCTCTCAGGAAAACGCTCTCAAACGGGAGCGTTTTCCATTTGTACTTTCAATAACCCTATCCATGAAAAGGAGATCGCAATGGCAACCGTCACACTCAAAGGCAATCCGGTCAATATCGGCGGCAACCTGCCGCAACCCGGACAAACCGCACCCGATTTCCAGTTGGCAGATGCCAAACGCAACCTGCTTTCGCTCGCTGATTTCGCCGGCAAGCGCAAGGTGCTGAACATCTTCCCGAGCATCGACACGCCGACCTGCGCCACCTCGGTTCGCACCTTCAACCAGAAGGCCGGCGCACTGAACAATACGGTCGTGCTCTGCATTTCGGCCGACCTGCCGTTCGCCCAAAGCCGTTTCTGCGGCGCCGAGGGCATCGACAATGTCGTCACCCTGTCCACCTTCCGCGACACCGCCAAATTCGCCAGAGACTATGGCGTGCAGATCGTCGACAGCAGCCTGGCCGGCCTGACCGCACGCGCCGTGGTCGTCCTGGATGAAAACAACAAGGTGCTGCACAGCGAACTGGTCGGCGAGATCGCCGACGAACCGAACTACGAAGCTGCATTGTCTGCGCTGAAATAAGGCGGCATTGATACAAATGCCGCTGAAACCGGCGGCAAAAGGGGCGCTTAACAGCGCCCTTTTTATTCAGCGTCAGGTGCCTGCTCCGCGTTTACCACCTGTTTACTCCCGACTCGGTCACCCACCTGCTCAGCCGATAGCAAAAATCAGCACGACTTCACTTGTTAAACCGAATCTCATCAAGGTGATGCCGTTTTTTGCTAAGGCGCAATACCCACAAAAATTATATTGATATTGCATTCAATTGAATGGCAATTCACTCACGGTCGCAGAAAGGGCAAAGATCATGCAGCAGTCCAGGGAAGAGCGCTCACTCGAGCAGTTGACGAACGAATTGAAGAAAGGTCCGGAACACTGGAATATCGGCGGGGCATATGGCGGCTTTCAGCATGTGACCGCCGCCAAGGCTGCGCTGGATGATCTTGGCGTCGAAGGCATCACCTTCACCGTTTTCGACATGCATTTCGGCATGAAATGGGCCGGAGGCCGACCCCATGCGTTTGCCGGCGGCCAGACGAAGGAAACCTTCGCGCGTCTGGTCGAGGAGTACAACCGTCGCGGCATCCAGTTCAATCTGGTCTTCAGCAATCTGTTCATTGAAGAACAGCACCTCGGCGACAAACGCTGCAACTGGATGCTGGAGCATTGTCATCGCCCGGGCAACGGGGTGATTGTCGCCAGCCACGCTCTCGCACAGTACATACGGGAAAATTTCCCCGACTATCGTATCGTGCACTCGCTGACGCACTTCAACAAGGATCCGCAATATTACTACGACCTCGATGAACTCTACGACGTCTTCGTGCTGCCGCCCCACCTCAACTATCGGACACCCGTGCTGAAGGAGATGCTGGAAAAACTCGGCCCGGAGAGGATCGAAGTCCTGGTCAATGAAACCTGCTTCCGCGAATGCAATATCCGCCAGGAGCACTACGAACTCATCAGCAAAGCCTGCCTGGAAGACGACTGGGATCTTTGGGAGCAACTGTCCAACGGTTATTGCCAACAAGCGCACGCAGAGCGCTTCATCCGCATCGGCGAGGCCAAGAACGTCAAGCGCATCAAGAACTTCACGCTGTCACAAGAGGAAGTCGACGGCCTCAAGGCGCTCGGCATCCAGAACTTCAAGCTCGCCAACCGGCAAGTGCCGAACCAGCAATATGGCAAATGGATGGACCACTATCTGTTTGACCGGTTGGGCCTGTCGACGACGCTCTACGTCTACGAGAATTACTACAAGCCTGCAGCCTATTTCGCAGGGCGCTAGCGTAGCGTTCGATTCAGCTCATGCGGGGCGCAACACTGGCCTGCGTCCCGCACGGACTTGGGAGCGAAGAGCAGGCATGAAGGCTGACAAAGTACCCGTCCAACCTCGGGTCAGTCTTCGTATGCCGTATATTTCGCATTGCTGCCTTTCGCCTTCTCGACCGGATATTTGCGTGCATTGAGGTCGATCTTGCGGTTGGCAGCCTCGATCAGATCGATACCGGTGACTTCGGCGATGCGCAGCAAATAGACAAAGGTATCGGCCAGTTCGTGGGCGACCTGCTCGCGTTTGGTCTCGTCCAGTTGATGACTTTCTTCCAGCGTGTCCCACTGAAAGTGTTCGACCAGTTCCGCCGCCTCGACAATCATGGCCATCGCCAGGTTCTTTGGAGAATGAAACTGTTCCCAATCACGCTCTTTGACAAATTGATTGATTCTTGCACGCAATGCAGTCAGCGAATCGCTCATGATTTCTCTCTCCGGTTCGAGCCCGCCACCATCCTGATTTCAAACAACCGGCATTCCAGCGGACCGTTGAACAACGGTGTTCGCTTCGAGGGCGCGAGGCGCATCAGCTTGGGCAGACGCATGTCGTTGGTCAGAAAATAGGTGTTCCAGCCGGCGAAGCGCTTCTTCAGGGCTTCCGCCATTTTCGGATAGAGCGCCGCCAGCGCCTCGTCCTCGCCGATGCGGATACCATAGGGCGGATTGGCGATCAGAACGCCGCTTTCCGCCGGTGCCGGCACCTCAGCCATGTCGACATGGCTGAGTTGCACGGCATCGAGCAGCCCGGCCTGCTTCAGATTCTCGCGGCTGACACGCACGGCGCGCAAGTCGGCATCGCTGCCGTAGATCTTCTGGAAGCCGACCGGCTTCGCCCTGCCCAATA
>QXGG01012049.1_pt1 | contig 23007 bp, 20 predicted proteins | sample 1982491 | NCBI WGS metagenome assembly QXGG01 (sample SAMN09924614, study PRJNA488089) | Wastewater metagenome, whole genome shotgun sequencing project. | isolation source: South African research farm wastewater | place: South Africa: Irene, Agricultural Research Council, Animal Production... | reverse complement strand
TGCTCGATGCCGTCAGGCTGCACGGTCCCGTCACGGATCCGGTGATGCGCCAACGTCTCGCCGACATCTACATCGAACACATTTTGCTCGATCTGATTCGCATGCGGACGCTGTCGGCGCGGTTGCGGGGTGAACAACCAGGTCCCGAGGCGAGCATCCGCAAGGTCCTCGCCGACGAGCACGGCCAGAACGTCATGGAAGTCGCTCGGGATCTCATCGGCGCCAATGCCATGTTGGCCCATTCGGATTCGAGCGACAGAGACGGACATTCGGGACTCGGCGGAGGAGGGGGAGTGGGAACACGACCCCTCGAACACGCCGGCTGGCTGCACGGCTATCTCTTTGCCCGCTCTCTCACCATCGGTGGAGGAACGGGAGAGGTGCAGCGCAACATCGTGGCGGAGCGGGTACTCGGACTTCCCCATGACGTCGACGTGCAGCAGGGACAGACCTGGTCGCAGGCTCAGCGAGGTTCACAAGTAGCGTCGTGATCGAGTTTCGGAATCGACCGAATTCTGAACGGCGAACCTTGGAACATCCGGATCACGAACCACATCGAAGGAGAGTTCATTTCCCATGACGATCGACACCGCATCATCAAGCAGTTCTGCGACCAGCAGGCCGACATTCGACCTCCTCGATCCGGAGTTCTACAGAACCAACCCGCACGAGGCATGGGCGTGGATGCGCGCCAACGAACCCGTCTACCGCGACGACCGCAACGGATTGTGGGGCGTGACGCGCCACAAGGACATCCAAGATGTGGAACGACGCTCCTCGGTGTTCGTCTCGAGCCTCGGCTACCGCGCCAACTGGTCTCCTGACGAGATCAACATGATCGCCCAGGACGATCCTCGTCACCGCCAGCAGCGCATGCTCGTGCAGCCGCGTCTCAGTCACAAGGCCGTCGCCGAGAGGCAACCCCAACTCGACGGTCTTGTCGACGAACTGCTCGCAGCGATGATGCGCGAAGGTTCGACCGGCGTGGAAGTCATCGAAGCTCTGGCCGGTCAGTTGCCTGCGCGTACGACGTGCCAGTTGCTCGGATTTCCGGAAGAGATGTGGCCGCAGGTCAAACAGTGGAGCGAGCGCTTGATGCGGATCGACATGATCCATCGCGACGGAACGCAATTCTCCGAATTCATCGATGCCAACATGCAATTCGCGTCGGTTCTGGGCATGATCGCCCCTGAAAAGATCGAAGCTGCGGCCAAGGGATGTCCGATGAACGACTTCCTCACGGTGTGGCTGACCGAAGCCATCGATGGAGCAACTTTGTCTCCTGAGGCGGTCGTGCACGAGACGGGCTTGTTCATTGCCGGAGGAGCCGAAACGACTCGGACGGCGATCAGCCACGGTCTGCGCACATTCGTCGACCATCCGGATCAGTGGGAGGCGATGGCAGCCGATCCGAGCCTCGTCCCTGGGGCGGTGGAAGAGGTGCTGCGCTGGGTGACGCCACTGAACAACTTCTTCCGACGTGCGATCGTCGATTCGGACATCGCCGGCCAACACGTCAAACGCGGTGACCGAATCATTCTGCTCTATCCCTCGGCGAATCGCGATGAGACGGTCTTCGATCGCCCGTTCGAATTCGACATTCGCCGCGAGTCGAATCCGCACCTGTCGTTCGGGTTCGGGACGCACTTGTGCGTCGGCAGCAACTTCGCGCGCGCATCGCTGGTCACCGTCTTCACCAAGCTGTCTCAGGCGATCACGAATCTGCGCGTCGTCGAGGAGATCGATGTGGAGGCGAACATCTTCGCTCGTGCGGTGAAATCGTTCCGACTGGGCTTCGATTCGCGAGGTTGATACCCATGTGCGATCGTGATCTCCTTCGATCGGACATCGCGATTTGGACGGTTGGTAGGGTGGCTGAATGCGCTCCTCATGCTCGTCACGCATATCACGGCGAATCGTTCCTGTTTTCGTTGCTCTGACGACACTCGCTGCATGCGGCGACGACTCACAAGATGCGGACACGACCCCAGTGGCACCCTCCGAGGCCTGTCCCGCTCGTGAGCCGATCGAAGGACGTGCCTTGCGGATCGCGACCACAGTCGCCCCGATCACGAGCATCGCGGCCAACATCGCCTCGGGGACGACCACGGAGATCCAGGGCATCGTCCCCGAAGGCACGAACAGTCACACGTACGAACCGCCGCCGAGTGTGGCAGCCACGCTCGAATCGGCCGACATCGTGTTCATCAACGGGCTGGTTCTCGAAGAGCCGACAAAGAACCTCGCTGTTGCCAACGCCTCGGAGGGGTCGGTCGTGTGCGAACTCGGTACCGCGATCCTGCCGCGTGACGAGTGGATCTTCGACTTCTCGTTCCCCGAAGACGGCGGCAAGCCGAATCCCCATTTGTGGACCAATCCGCCGATGGCCCTCGAATACGCCGCTCTGATTCGGGACTCTCTGGCTGCTGCAGATCCGGCGAATGCAGATGCCTACGCCGCGAACTATGAGGCATTTGCCGTGAAGGTCGCAGCTCTCGACGAGGCTCTGCGTGGAGATCTCGAGACGCTCGACGTCTCGAAGAGGCAGTTGCTGACCTACCACGATGCCTATGCATACTTCGCGCAGACCTACGACTGGACAGTCATCGGCGCGATTCAGCCTTCGTCGTTCGAAGAGCCGACTCCCCGTGAGATCGCAGACCTCATCGAGCAAGTTCGTTCGACTGGTGTCACGGCGGTCTTCGGAAGCGAGGTCTTCCCGTCTTCGGTGCTCGAGCAGATCGGCAACGAGACGGGGGTTCGCTACGTCGATGTTCTGCGCGACGACGATCTGATCGGTGCTCCAGGGGATCCGGAGCATTCCTGGCTCGGCTTGATGAGATTCAACTACGTCACCATGATCGAGGCCCTCGGGGGGACAGCCGAGAACTTGAAGGCTCTCGACGTGACAGACGTCGGTCCCGACACGGCCGACTATCCGCAGTAGTTCTCGATGTCCGGATCGGCCCGACAGTGGTCATGACATCGATCACGACTGCAGTCATGACAGCTGTCATGGGAGTTCGCCGGCATTCGAGTTCTCGAATCCTTGCGCGCCGAGTGAATGTCGGAGAAGTCGTTAGGTTGGGATCATCAAGTTGGACATGGTGAATTCGTCAGCTCAATCGGATCCGTCCGAACTCATCCGTTTCGAACACGTCTCGTGCTCGTACGGCGGCTCACCTGTCGTCGAAAATGTCGACATCGTGGTTCGGCGCGGGGAGTTCCTCGGCATCGTTGGTCCGTCCGGTTCGGGAAAGACGACAGTTCTGCGAGCTCTGCTCGGATCGATCGCACCTGTGCACGGTCGAATCACGAGAGCACCTGGACTCCGCCTCGGATACGTGCCCCAATTGGAGACCGTGGACTGGAATTTCCCGGTCACAGTGGGCGAAGTCGTCGCAATGGGTCGACGCCAGAAGAAGATGTGGCCGACCTTGTCCGTCGCCGAGAGGTCGATGATCACGACAATTCTCGAACGTCTCGGGCTTGCCGGATTGGAGGGGCGACACATTCGCGAGCTTTCCGGCGGTCAGCAGCAGCGAGTCTTTCTCGCTCGCGCGTTGATGCAAAAGCCCGACATCTTGGTCTTGGACGAGCCGACGGCCGGCGTCGATGTGAGAACGCGCCACGAGATCCTGCACGTCCTCGTCGATCTCAACGAATCACCCCCTGTGGGAGACGGCATCACCATCGTCCTGACGACGCATGACCTGAATGGACTCGCAGCCCACCTGCCTCGTCTCGTCTGCTTCAACAGGACTGTCGTCGCTGATGGTCCTCCGAGCGATGTGCTACAGCCGTACTTCTTGGAGCGCACCTACGGGGCCCCCATGGAAGTTCTGTTGCATGGAGGAATGCCGGTCGTTCTCGAACAGGGCGGGGACGAGTTGCGCGAACGCCTCGGCCGCCGAGGTGCGTGAGACGACGTGATGTATGCCATGTCGAACTTTCCGATGATCGCAGCCGATCTTCTCGAGCCGTTCAACTTCGAGTTCTTCCAGCGCGGCTTGATCGTCGCCACCCTTGCGGGGGCGCTGTGCGGACTCATCGGCGTCTTCGTCGTGCTCCGCAACATGAGCTACATCGGACATGGCCTGAGCCACGCGGTGTTCGGAGGAGCAGCACTCGCCGCCGTCTTGAACCTCAACTACTTTCTAGGAGCAGGACTCTGGGGGCTTGCATCCGGTCTGATGATCGCCCAGGTGGCACGCAAGCGAATCATCGGCGCCGACGCAGCGATCGGCGTGATCACGACGGCATCCTTTGCCGTGGGACTTGCTCTCCAGGCGAGGTTCGGACAGGCGAAGAGAAGCATCGATGCCGTTCTCTTCGGAAACGTTCTCGGAGTCTTCAACCGGGACATCTTGGCGGTTCTCGGCGTCGGAATCGTGAGTGTCGCACTCGTCGTCTTGCTCTATCGACGTCTCCTGTTCACGACGTTCGATCCGGAAGTTGCAGGAGTCAGCGGGATCAGCGTTCCTCGGATGGAGGGTGTGCTGATGTTGATGCTGTCGGCGACGATTCTCGTGACTGTGCGCGTCATCGGAGTTCTGCTGATCTCGGCCCTGCTCGTCCTCCCAGCAGTGACGGCGCGAATGGTCACCAATTCCTTCGGGCGGATGCTCTGGCTGTCTCCCTTGCTCGGTGCGCTCTTCGGAGGAATCGGCATGTACGCGAGCTGGTACGCAGACGTGCCGAGCGGAGCGGTGATCATTCTCGCGGGAACTGTCGTCTTCATCGCCGTGTATTCATCGGTGGGTGTTCGACGCCGAGCCCGAGTCGCCGGGCTCGACCATCACGGCTCGACCCTACGCTCCGCGTAGTTCCCAGGTCGCGCCCGCGGGCGTGTCGTGCACGTCGATACCGATGTCGACGAGCCGATCTCGAACGAGATCGGACAGGTCGTAGCGCTTGTCTGCTCGGACGCGAGCCCGCAGCTCGAGCAATGCATCGACGAAGGGTGCGACGACAGTGCGCGGATCCTGGAGTCCGGATTGAGCGACATCTCCGAGGCGAACGATCATCGATCGCAACGTTGCACGGGCGTGGTCCACGTCGTCGTTCTGATGAGTGTCCGCGGACCATCGATGAATCGACCCTTCGAGGTCGAGAATGGCCCGGATAGCAGCATCGGCGTCCGCAGTTTCGAGAGCTCTGTCGAATTCGACCTGACAGGCAGCGACTTCATCGGCAAGTGAGGCGGCCTGCTGGGCCGGCTCGACGTTTCCTTCGATCCGAGTTGGCATCGCAGTCGACGACGAAGATGCGCCGGAATCGCGCAGCGCATCGATGGGAAGAACTGTTCCAGTCGCGTGGACCGTCGAGGTTCCCTTGATTCGGACCGTGACTGTTCCGTTGCCGACGACGGATGCAGTGTTCGCATCGAGATCGATGATCAATCCTGTGTGCTCGTCGATTCCGATCACATGGCAATCATCGGGGAGGAGGTCTTCCATGACGTGCAGACGGCGTTCTCCGAGATAGCAAAAGCGTGTGTCGTGATGGCCGCCCTCGGCATTGTCGAAATGGGGGATGATCGCAACATCGAGGCCGATCGACGACAAGATGTCGAGACCCTCGAGCCAATGAGGCTCCACTCCGACTTTGTAGATCTCGTACACCGGAACGGTGAATCGTCCCAGTGTCAGCGCAGCAGCAGACGAAAAAGTGACGATGCCGCCGTCTCGGATCTTCTCGGCGAGAACCTCGACGAGAGGAGTGTCCTTCCACTGCTGCAAGGCAAATGTGGGACTCCCGGGACCGGCGAAGACGTAGTCGGCCGCGCGGACCCTGTTCAGACCCTGCTCGACGGCGACATCGTCGACGGTCGCATACGAGTCAAGATCGGAGTCTTTGAGACGAGCGAGACCGGCGATCTCGAACGTGCGTCCGACGCTCTGGCGGAAATATTCGACGGCCTTTTGCGCGAGTTCGGATGCGTTCTGCTGGAACCCATAGGGCGTGTCGAGGACGACCCCGGTCGCATCGGATGCGAGTCTTGCGAACAGATCGCGATGAGGCTTGGTCATGGTCGGAGCGGTCTCGCCGGATCCCATGATGGCGATGATGCGGGTCGTGCTCATTTCAGAAAGCCTTCTTCGACGTGGGAAACCAGCACATTTGCGGTGCGCTCGGGGTGCTGAGCATGCAAGTCGTGATGCGCGGGTCGAAACCAATGGACTCGACCCTGTCGGAGTGCGCGCAGAGCAGTTTCGATCGCCGCCTCCTTGTCGCGTGTCCACGACACGTCACCTGAATCTGCAGGAAGGAACAAGACCGGCTGGTGGATGTCCGAAAAGAGAGCCGAGGGTCGATGTTCCCAGAGCTCGCGCAGAATCGTCATGTGGCGATCGAAGGTGAGCCACGGGCTGATCGTTCCGTCTTCGTGGTATTCGAAGTTGGACAAGGCACCGACGATGCCCGTTTCGGGCCAATCGCTGTTCATCGAGCGGATCGCACTCTCGAGTCGGCCGGCTCGAGAGCCGGCCAAACGAGGGGGCTGAAGTTGCCGAGAGCAATCGGACCACGACGGAAAAGCGCGAGCGAGTTCGATGATTCCTCCGTCGACCGCGACGCCGGATGTGAAGACTTCGGGATGATGTCGCAGTGCATGGACGGCCACGTTGCCGCCCCAGGATTGCCCGACGATCACCGCCCGCTCGAGACCCAAAGCTCGCAGGAGTTCCACCAGATCCTCGGCCACGGTGTCGAAGTCGTAGCCGATATCGGGCTTGTCGCTCAGCCCGTGACCGCGTAGGTCGACTGCGACAGAGGAGAATCCCTTGGCAGCGAGAACTTCTCCCACTCCGTCCCACATGCGCGCGTTCGATGCCAATCCGTGCACGAGCAAGAAGACCGGACTGGAATCGAGGCCTCCGCGGATCAGCGTGCGCAAGGAAAGTCCGTCGCGAACAGAGACCTGTCGGACGTGTGCGCCCATCACCGGGAAACGGTCGACAGGAGTGCTCATGGCTCTCCAGTCTGCCGGGTCGATCGGGGGTTGGTGTGCAACGATGGTGTGGCATGAGTGCCGGAGCCGCAGCGGGGATCGATCTCGAATCGAAGTGCGCGCAGTTGCGCGACGTCCTGTCCGAACTCGGCTCAGTCGTCGTGGCGTTCAGCGGGGGAGCTGATTCGGCATTTCTCGCAGCAGTTGCCCGCGAAGTCCTCGGTGCCGAGCGATCTCTCTGCGTCACCGCTGTTTCGCCGAGTCTTGCTCGAGCCGAGCACGATGACTGTCGAGCTTTGGCGAGCGAACTCTCCCTCAACTGGCTCGCTGTCGAGACGTCCGAGATGGAGCGTGCCGCGTATCGGGTGAACGATCCGGATCGCTGTTATCACTGCAAGGCTGAATTGATGGATGCCCTCGAGCCGATTGCACTGGCGAACTCTGCCAAGGTCGTTCTCGGAGTGAACGTCGACGATCTGGGTGACCATCGACCGGGTCAGCAGGCCGCAGCCGAACGCGGCGCGGTGTTTCCTCTGGTTCTCGCAGGCTTCACGAAAGATGATGTGCGGTCCGCTTCGAAGCAGATGGGCCTCAGAACATGGGACAAGCCGGCCGCTGCATGTCTTGCGAGCAGGATTCCCTACGGAACAGCCGTGTCCGTCGAGATCCTGAGCCGTGTCGATCGGGCAGAGGCGGCGCTGCATTCCTTGGGCTTCGCCCAGGTGCGGGTTCGCCACGACGGCGATGTGGCTCGCATCGAGGTCCCCGACGCGGACATCCAACGAGCAGTGAGTCTGAGGAACGAAATCGTGGCTCGGGTGACTGCGTCCGGGTACGCCTTCGTGACCCTCGATCTCGAGGGGTTCCGCTCCGGGAAACTCAATCGCGTGCTCGATACGGGTTCGTCCGCCAGCCGTCCGTGACCATAGGGTTCTGAGGTCGGCCGCGTCGTTGGCGGCCCGGGGAAGAGGTGGACGATGAAGTTGTCGATGATGCTCAACTACGCCGGCGGATTCCATGCCGCGGTGGACAAGGTGGTCGAACTCGAAAAGGCTGGACTGGACGTCGTGTGGGTCGCCGAGGCTTACAGCGCCGATGCCATCAGCCAGGTCGGCTATCTCGCAGCCAAGACCGAGCGCGTCGAAATCGGAACAGGCATTGTCAACGTGTACAGCCGGACGGCTGCGCTCATGGCAATGACGGCAGCGGGTTGCGACTACGTCAGCAACGGACGTTTCATTCTCGGACTCGGTGCGAGCGGTCCGCAGGTCATCGAGGGCTTTCACGGTGTGCCGTACGAAAAGCCCATGGTTCGAATCAAGGAGTACATCGAGGCGTGTCGCATGATCTGGGCGCGTGAGCAGCCTTTCCAGATGGACGGTGAAACCGTCAAGGTTCCGCTGCCGGACGGACAAGGAACTGGACTCGGCAAGCCTCTGAAGATCATCAAGCCCGGTCAGGAGATTCGCAAGGACATTCCGATCTGGTGGGCGAGCCTCATGGGGTTGAGCGTCGCTGCGACGGCTCAGTACGCGAACGGCTGGCTGCCGATCTTCTTCGATCCGGAAAAGTTCCATCAGGTGTGGGGTGACGATCTGAAGAAGGGAACTGCGAAGCGCGATCCGTCGTTGCCGCGGCTCGAGATCTCTGCGGGCGGCATGGTGGCGATCGACGAGTCGCTCACGGGTGACGCGCAGAAGAAGATTCTCGATTTCGCCCGTCCGAACGCGGCGCTGTACATCGGCGGCATGGGCGCGCGCGACAAGAACTTCTACAACTCGATCTGTCGCAAGTACGGCTACGAAAAGGAAGCCACCGACATCCAGGATCTGTACCTGTCGGGCAAGAAGGACGAAGCCGCGGCAGCGGTTCCGCACGAGATGCTCGCCAACACGAACCTCGTCGGTCCGAAGGGGTACATCAAGGAACGAATCGCCGCCTACAGGGAAGCAGGGGTGACCGTTCTCTCGGTCAATCCCGTCGGTCCCGATGCCGTCAAGACCGTCGAGACGTTGAAGGAGATGATCGGCTGATGGCCGACATCGGAGGTGCAGTCGTCAGCGGCTGGGAGCCCGTCCGCAACGCATTCATTGCAAACATCGACAGCGGTGAAGAGACGGGTTGCGCGGTGTCGGTGTATCACCGCGGCCGCAAAGTGGTCGACCTCTGGGGCGGATCGTTCGATGTGAACGATTCGAGACCCTATGACGAGGACACATTGCAGCTCGTGTTCTCGACGACCAAGGGAATCACTGCGATTGCTCTTGCGATGTGTGTCGAGCGCGGTCTGTTGTCCTATGACGACGCAGTGGTGAAGTATTGGCCCGAGTTCGCCCAACACGGCAAGGAATCAGCGACGATCGCACAGCTCGTCTCGCATCAATGCGGTCTGTACACCGTCGACGGAGACATCTCTCTGGCCGAGGCTCTCGATTGGGACGTCGTCACGTCGCGGCTCGCTGCGACCGAGCCGAAATGGCCGATCGGATCCACGCACGGATATCACGCACTCACCTACGGATGGCTCGCTGGCGAACTCGTGCGGCGCGTCGATCCATCTTCTCGCTCTTTGGGAGAGTTCGTCCGTGACGAGATCGTCGAACCGCTCGAGGCAGATTTGTGGATCGGCCTTCCCGAGCATCTCGAGGAGCGAGTTTCGCCCGTGATCGGAAGCCTCAATTCGGGAACGGACGAGATCGAAGACCCAGCGGTCAAGGCCATGATGGAGCAGTTCCTCGGTCCGAATTCGCCGGGCGGTCGAGCACTCAGCCTCAACGGGGCATTCTCGGTCGACGGAGCGTTCAACCGGCGCGATGTTCATGCAGCCGAAATCCCTGCTGCCAACGCGATCACCAATGCCCGTTCGCTGGCGCGGATCTACGCGGCAACGCTCGGATCGGTGGACGGTGTGCAGTTGCTCGAGCGCGCAACGGTCGATGTCGCGCGGCGCACAGTGACACCGCAAGGCGAGCCCGATGCATGTCTGATCATGCCGACGACTTTTGGTATGGGTTTCATGACCCATGGCCCGTTCTCTCCCTATGCGGGTCCCGGCTCGTACGGACATCCGGGAGCTGGAGGTTCCGTCGCGTTCGCCCACCCGGAGCGCGAACTGGCCGTTGCCTACGTCATGAACCAGATGGCGAAGAACTTGGCGAACGATGTTCGTGCCCAGCGGGTGTCGGATGCTGCAGCCGCGTGCGCAGATTCCGCGTCGCACTGACATAGACGAGACTTGCCAGCGCTGCTGCGATCGCGAACGCGCTGATCGCCTGGCGCACGCCGAAAGCCTCCGACACGACTCCGGCAAGCGCGCTCGTGACCGACAGCGTGAGCGTGACGAGAGCGAAGTCGCCGGCGAGTATCCGGCCGCGCACGGCATCGGGTGATCGAATCTGCAATCCGTAGGTGCTGAGAGTCCATTGGGCGCCGCCGCCGAGGTGAGCGATCGTGACGAAGACGGCAGTCAATGCGAGAGCAGGCATCCATGCCCCCAGCAGATAGCTGCCGCTGAACACGAGGCTTGCGATCCCGCATACGCGCAGGACGCGCGAGAGATCTCCTCCGGTGTAGCGAGCAGCGATCAGCGGTCCGAGACCAGAACCGACGCCGCGGGCTCCGATGAGCAGGCCCCGGGAGGCGTCTCCACCTCCGAAGACATCCGATGCGAGAACGGCCAATTGGCTGACGACTCCGGCACCGATGGCAAAGGTGGTCTTGGACAACATGAGCGCGAGAAGTACGGGATCTCTGCGAGCGTGGCCGAGAGCTTCGGCCATGTCTGCAATCGGCCGCATGCGCGACGAGGAGTGTTGGCGTTCGTTCTGCATGGGTGATCGCACCAATGCGAACACGGCTCCGGATGCCGCGAAGGAAAGGGCATTGGCCACGAAAGCCGCATCGCGTCCGAATGTTGCCGAGAAGACTCCGCCGATCGCGGCGCCGACGGCGAGCATGACACCCCACGTCGATCCGAGCAGAGAGTTCGCCTTGGAAATTTCGTCCTGATTCTTTGCGAGATTCGGAATGGCTGCTTCGGTCGAAGGTTTCACGAAAGCCGCCAGCGCCGAGATCGAACTCTGGCAGAGGAATGCGAGCCAGACGGTTCCACTGCCGACGAAAAGCAGCCCGAGCGTCGACACTGCCTGGATCATGGAGACGATGATCAGAATCTTCCGACGGTCGAATCGATCGACCATCGGACCGGCGATCGGCGATGCCAAGAACGACGGCAGCGAGAACGACACCATCACGAGCGAGACGAGAAAACTGGATCCCGTGAGGTCGTCGACGAGTCCGATGAGCGCGACGAAGCTGAACCAGTCACCCATGTACGAGATGACCTGGGCGATGAAGACTCGACGGAGGTCGTGGTTCGACCTCAGCATGTTCAGCATGGTGCGCGTTCCGAATTCGGCGGTTCGATATCAGCGGCGGACGCGCTGCATCGCGTCCATTGCGATTTCGGCTTCGGCGAGAATTTGCCGGACGAGATCGCCGGCAGGGATCAATCCATGGATTGCTCCGACTCCTTGGCCAGCTGGCATGAACTCACGTGTCACGTCGATCTCGGTCTCCGGGGGATCGCCCATGTGATTGGCGCCGGCCTGAATCGAGACGAGGACTTGTTCCGGAAACTTCTTCAGGGTCTCGGGATGTTCTTCGAACTGCTGGGTCCACTCGGTGCGAACGACTCGGCACGTCTTGCCCGTATAGGCGCGCGAGACGACTGTTCCGTCCTCGGGTATCTCGACGAGCTTGAGCTTGTAGGCCTCGGGTGCGTGCGCCTCGGGAGTGGCGATGAAGCGCGTTCCCATCCAGACACCGTCTGCGCCGAGGGCAATGGAAGCTGCCAGGCCTCGTCCATCGAACAGGCCTCCGGCAGCAACGACGGGAACTTTGTCGCCAACTGCGTCGACGACTTGGGGGATGAGGGCCATCGTGGCCACGGTTCCCGTGTGTCCGCCTCCTTCGGTTCCCTGTGCCACGACGAAATCGCAGCCGCTCGCAACCGCATCGACGGCGTGACGGACCTTTCCGCACATCGATCCCACGAGGATGTTGTTCTTGTGGAGCACGTCGATGATCTCACGGGGCACTCCGAGGCCCGCGACGAAAATGCGAGCTCCTCCATTGATGATGCTCTCGACATCGCGTTCGAGCTGAGATGGGACCGCAGTCAAGAGATCGACGCCGAACGGCTTGGTGGTCAGAGTCTTGACCCGTGCGATCTCGGCATCGAGTTGCCCTGGCCGCATCGGGGCTGCCCCGAAGGTGCCGATGCCTCCCGCTTCGCTGACAGCAGCCACCAGGTCGGAATACGAGATTCCGCCCATGCCTGCGAGCATGATCGGATGCTCGATATCGAGGAGTTCGGTCAGTCGGGTGCGCATGAGTCGAACGTAGCCGACGGTGCCATGGAGCGATAAGTGCCAGGAGCTCGCAACAGACGTCGGTGCCATCGACGCGGAGTCATGAGAATCGCCCGTGGCTCGTCCTCGAACATCCACCGTGCGAATTGCGTGCGTCCCCGGGTGCCGGAACGGGCAACGAGAGAGATCGCACCCCGGGCTCCGCGCGGATTCGCCAGAACCTTCGAGAGTGCACGCGACATCCGATGGTCGGCTACGAGATGGTGCTGAATGCTGTGCCGATAGGCATTGCGAACGACCCGAGTGCGCTCCGCAACAGGTCCGGAATCATCATTCGACGATGCGATCGCCTCTCCGGCCAAGCGGCCAGTGAGCAGAGCCTGGCCGATTCCCTCTCCGGTGAGCGTGTCACATGCCATGACCGCGTCGCCGACGAACAGAACTCGACCCGTCCCCGTCGTGGCCGAGTCGACTCGAGCCGGAATCGGCCACGCAGTGTGTCGATCCTCGAGGATGGCACCGTCACCGAGTGCCGAGCGAATGTGCGGACGGGCCAGGAGGTCGCGCCAAACCGAAGCCATGTCTTGGATGCGGCGCGTGCCGTCGCGCAGGACACCGAAGCCGATGTTGACCCGATTGCCAGGAAGAGGGAAGCTCCAGGCATAGCCAGGAAGGAGGTCCTCTTCGAACCAGACGATGAGTCGATCCTTGGCCGGCCCGGTGACGTTCGAGGCGTACTGACGGAACGCATGCCACTCTCCGAGATACGACGCGGGGGACAGGCCAAGGCTCTTGCGCACCGGACTCCACATGCCATCGGCTGCCACCAGCCATTGGGCATCGAAGTCGACTGGGGTGCCTGCGCGCTCGGCGCGCACGTGCACGCCGCCTGTGTCCTGGGTCATCTCGACGAACGTCGTGCCTTCCACCACGTTCACACCTGTCGATCGAGCGAGGTCGACGAGCGCAGCATCGAAGTCGAGTCGCGGAGCCACTGCGGCGAATCTTCCGGTCTTCGGCAGAGGCAGTCGGACTTCTCTTCCCGAGGGCGACCTGAGCCAGGCTTCGTCCACATCGGACCAATTTGCGACTGTCGACGGGTCGAATCCGAGATGCTCCAATTCGCGCAGAGCAAGGGTGGTCAGTCCGTCACCGCAGCACTTGTCCCGAGGGAACACCGCTTTGTCGAGCAGCGTCGTGGCAACTCCACTCCGCACGAGGGTGATCGCAGCCGCAACTCCGGCCGGTCCTGCTCCGATGACGAGTGCTGAAGGAGATTGTGCTCGTTGCGCCACGACTCCAGGCTAGGGAGGGCCTCGGCGTGAGCGGACTGGGGGTGACGTGAACTGCTTCTCTATGATCGGTCATCACTGCCGCTGAGGCGAGGACGAAGACAAGTACAAGTACAGGAGGACGAGTCGTGGCCCGTTTGTGTGAAGGAAAAGTTGCCATCGTGACCGGTGCCGGTCGAGGAATCGGACGTGAGCACGCGCTGAGCCTTGCGGCTCAGGGTGCCAAGGTCGTGGTCAACGACCTCGGGGGCAACGTGGACGGAAGCGGCGGAGACCTGTCTCCCGCTGAGCAGGTCGTCCAGGAGATTCGCGCCATGGGCGGCGAAGCAGTCGCCAATGGTGACAGCGTCAGCGACTGGGCTGGCGCCGAGCGTCTCATCAACACCGCCATCGAAACATTCGGAGATCTGAACGTCCTCGTCAACAATGCCGGCATCTTGCGCGATCGCATGTTGTTCTCGATGTCCGAGGCCGAGTGGGATGCAGTGATCGCCGTTCACATGAAGGGAACCTTCGCCCCGAGCCGCTTCGCGGCCGTCTACTGGCGCGAACAGTCCAAGGCGGGCAAGCCCGTATCGGGTCGCATCATCAACACGACATCGGTGTCCGGCATCTACGGAAATCCCGGTCAGACGAATTACGGAGCAGCCAAAGCAGGGATTGCATCGTTCACCAACATTGCCGCTCTCGAATTGTCGCGCTACGGAGTCACAGTCAACGCAGTTGCGCCGGTTGCGCTGACGCGAATGACTGAAGGTCTCGGACCTGCACCGGAAACCGATGAGGATCGCGAGCGCCGCTCACCGCGCTGGATCGCTCCGATCGTGACATGGCTCGCGTCCGACGAGGCCGCAGGCGTCACAGGTCGCGTGTTCGAAGCCAGCGGCGACGTCCTTGCGGTAGCCGAGGGGTGGGTGCGCGGTCCTCGCCATGCTCCCGTCGACGATCCAACCGTGCTCGGACCGATCGTTGCGGAACTTCTCGCTGCGGCGCGCAAGAATTCGGGAATGGATGGGACGCCGGGAAGTTGGCCCCAGCCGCGCTGAGTCGGTTCGACAGACGCGTCATCAAACGTCATCAGAGCAATTCGCTGAACTTCACACAACACACGAGCAGTTCACACAAAGAATCTCACGGAAACAGGGGGAGAAATCACATGGCACTCGATCCACAAGCAGTCGGAGCAGTCGGGGACGTTCGCACGATGTCGTGGACGTCGAAGGACGCGTTGTTGTATGCGGTCGGCATCGGAGCAGGTCAGAACGATCTTGCCTTTTCGACCGAGAACACCAAGGATCTTGCGCAGGTGGTGTATCCGACCTTCGCTGTCGTCGCCGGATCGGGAACGATGTCGGGCGGCAAGAGCGCGATGTCGGAGATCGGATCGTTCAATTTTGCGATGCTCGTCCACGGATCGCAGGCCATCACTCTCCATCGACCCATTCCTGTCGAGGGACAGGCAACGGTTCAGGACAAGGTCGTGGCGATGTACGACAAAGGCAAGGCTGCAGTGGTCGTCACCGAAGCCGAGACCAAACTTGCCAGTGGAGAGCCGCTGTGGACGACGCGGTCGTCCGTGTTCATTCGCGGTGAAGGAGGTTGGGGCGGCGATCGCGGCCCCTCCGGACCCCAGAACGAACCTCCTGCGCGCACACCGGATCATGAAGTGACGTTGCAGACGTCGCCCGATCAGGCGTTCGTTTATCGCTTGTCGGGAGATCGCAACCCGCTGCACACCGATCCGTCTTTCGCTGCCATCGGAGGCTTCGACCGTCCGATTCTCCACGGCTTGTGCACCTACGGTTTCACCGGTCGGGCACTGCTCGGAGCTCTCTGCGACAACGATGTGACGCGCTTCGGACACATCGAAGGCCGTTTCTCGTCGCCCGTCATGCCCGGTGACGCCTTGACCGTGCGGATGTGGACGATCGAAGCGGGACGCACAGTGTTCACAACCTCGGTCGGCGATCGAGTCGTGATCGACCAGGGTCTCGTTCTGCACTCCTGATTCGACATTCTCGATTCACCCGATCCGGTATCGCTCGCGTTCGTGAGTCAGAACAGCCGAAGTTCCTCGGGTCGGCGTCCGCGCAGATCGTCGTAGTCGACCTCGGCACATGAAATGCCGCGCTGTTCGGCGACGACCTTGGCCTGGGGTTTGATGCTCTGGGCGACGAAGATGCCGCGCAGGCCAATGAGCTGAGGGTCGTTCCTGAGAACGTCGAGGTATCGAGTGAGCTGTTCGACGCCATCGATTTCGCCGCGGCGCTTGATCTCGACAGCGACGAAGCATCCCTGGTCGTCGATGCACATCAAATCGACTGGGCCGATCGACGTGGGCCATTCCCGTCGAACGAGTGTGAGTCCTGATTCGATCGCGTCGGGCACGGCGGCAAGGAGCTCCTGCAAGTGGGCTTCGACACCGTCTTTCACGAGTCCAGGGTCCTCGCCCAATTCGTGTCGAAAATCGGAATGGATCTCGTGGAAGGAGATCCTCAGGGATTCGCCCTTCGGATTGGAGACGATCCATTCGCCATCGGATTCGGCAATCGTGTTCGGTGCATTCATCCAGTTGAGAGGCTTGTAGGCCCCGCCATCACTGTGGATCGCCACACATCCATCCGCTTTCACCATGATCAAGCGCACGGCTTCGGGCAAAGTCGCGTCGAGTCGTCCGGAATATTCGACGCTGCAGCGTGCAACGATCAGACGCATAGCGGCTCACACCGTAGTGGACGCTGGTCAGCGACCGACGTGTTCGCGCATGCGCTTCTGGATGAGATCGCGTCGCGCCTGCAGATCCTTGTACGTGATCCGATCCACATCGGAGTCGAGTCCGAGAGTGGCCTTGACTCCGGACATGTCGAATTCGACGGCATCCGGATCAACTCCGAGTTCCTTGCCGAGCCGTTCTCCGTGCTTGTTCGCGAACAGGAGAGAGATCGAGGCGACCTCGCCGAGGATGTCGAGCTCGGGAGCGAGTCGGGCAATTGCCCCGTCGAGGAACACCATGTTCTTCACGTAGAGCATGAGCTCTTTCGGAAGTCGCGCTCCGTAGCCGAGGAGTGCTTTCACGACGCGCTGAACTTCTGCGACCATCTGCTCGCCCGTGAGGGTCGTCGGGTCGATCGTCGGCTGGTCGAGACGCAGGTCCTTGATGACAGCATGGAGATCCGTGTCGTGGGGCAGCGCACCGAGGTCGCGCAATGCTGCCATCTGCCCGACGATGTCATTCGTTGTGGCGCTCAACATGAGACGCAGGAATGCCAATCGGCGTTCGTCGGACAGTCGGGCAACGATGCCGAAATCGAGGAGTGCAGTGCGGCCGTCTTCGAGAACGAACAAGTTGCCGCCGTGCAGATCCCCGTGGAAGATGCCGTGAATCATGGCGCCTTCCATGAATCCGATCATCCCGGTCCGAATCACGCTTTCGGTGTCGATGCCGGCGTTCTTCATCCCGACGACGTCGTCGAAGTTGAATCCTCTGATTCTTTCCATGACGAGAACGCGCTTCGTGACGAGGCTGGGATGGGGACGCGGGACGATGTAGCCCTCTTGATCGAGATCGTGGAGCATCGACGCCACATCGACCATGTTCGATGCCTCGAGACGGAAGTCGAGCTCTTCGACGATGGTTTCAGCGAAGAGTTCCACGAGCGCCGGCGGGTTCGCGAGCGCTGCGATCGGAATGCGGCCGACGAGGTGGGGGGCGATCCATGCCATGGCCTGCAGGTCGCGTCGCACCAGCGATGCAACCCGCGGCCTCTGCACTTTGACGACGACCTCTTCGCCCGTCTTCAGGACTGCGGCATGAACTTGGGCGATCGAGGCAGCAGCGAGGGGAGACTCGTCGAAGGATTGGAAGACGTCTTCGAGCCGGGCACCGAGATCCTGCTCGACTGTCGTGCGCACGACCGAGAAGGGTTCGGCGGGAACCTGGTCACGACAGAGTTTGAACTGCTCGACGAGTTCGGCGGGGAAGAGGCCCTCGCCAGAGGAAATGATTTGGCCCAACTTGATGTACGTCGGGCCGAGTTCCTCGACTGCCTTGCGCAAGCGCAACGACACATCCGACCTGCTGGCTTCAGGGGAGGCGAACTTCTTGCGCTTCTTGAGGACGAACCACGGAGCAAGGGCACCGCCGATCTGCCACATGACCGTCACGACTCGTCGTCCCGGCGGGAGGCGGCGTGCCCGTGTCAGGACGGGCACTTCCCGTTTGGCGCGGGATCGCAGTTCATCGGCGATTCCGAGCCACTCGAGATTGCCGAGGTCGAGATTCCATGGGCCGCCGTGACCGAAAGCCCCCCAGTTGGTGTCGATGCGCTCAGAGGATGTCACGTTTCGAGTCTGCCGTCCCACTGAGGACTTCGACCGGATTCTGTTGCTATTGTCGCCACACGTCACACGGTTCGATCGGCAGGTCGATTGCGAAGCGAAACTGTTCCGCGAATTCTTTCTCGAATCGTTTCGCTGACCGATCCGAATCGCCGATCGATATGTTTCGTACGTCGATCAAGCGTGTGGCTGGCTGAAGTTGCAGGGGGATCATGTCATCAGATGGGGTCATGCCAGATCGCTGGATCACCGACTGGGTACCGAGTGGGCGTTTCCCGGTGTACACGCGAGCGAACGCCGGCGAAGTTCTTCCCGACCCGTGCAGTCCACTGTGCTGGACGGTGGCCTGGGAGCCGGGCATGATCATGGGCTGGCGCGACAGCCAGGTCAACGCGGGAACGGTCGAGGACGGCGAGATCGATGCCGGCCACCCGGAAGTCGTCGGACACTTCGGCGGCTACATGTACATCAATGCCACGATGGCTCGTCTGTTCGGATTCCGCGGTCCGGGTCTGTCGACCGACATGATCGATGCCACGTATTTCGGAACCCATCCCGACGTTCCCGAACACAAGGTCGAACCTTGGCACGAGAGTGCGGTCAACACCGAAAAGTTGGGCATGTGGATGGGCAAGGTGATGACGGCTGAGTCGTTGCCGCACCTGTTGGAAGATCAGAGCGAAGCCAATGCCATCAGAGCGGCGCGCCCCGATCTCGCGACCCTCGACGAGGCTGCACTCGTTCGGAGAATCACATCGTTCACGCCGGTCTTGCGGAGGCTCTTCGAACATCACCTCGACGCCACCGCGGGAACGTCGATCGGCCCAGCAGTCCTCGGCATGGTGGCAGCAGCAATGGGAGATCCGTCGCTTGCTCTCACGCTCATCACGAGCATCGGCGACGTCGACTCGGCGGCGCCGAGTCGAGCGATGTGGAATCTGTCGCGACTCGATCCGAAGTCTGACGCCTATGCAGCGGGCTTCGCGGAGTTCACACGCGAATTCGGAAGTCGCGGACCGAACGAATGGGACCTTCGCTCCGAGACATGGGAGACCAGGCCCGAACTGGCCACGGCTCTCATCGATGCGATGCGTGCGGCTCCTGATGGAGAGAGTCCGATGGAGAGACACGAGCGCAATGCCATCTTGCGGCGCGAAGCACAGGAGCGAGTGCGTGAATCACTCAGCGGAGATCCCGACACACTCGGACAATTCGAGATGGCGCTGCGTTCGTCACACGTGTACCTCGCAGGACGTGAACGGGCCAAGACGAACATCATCAAAGTTCTGCACGAGATCCGCATGGCCGTCTTCGCTCTGGCGGAGCGAACCGGATTCACGAAGTCGCACGTGTGCATGCTCCTTGCCGATGAATTGCCGGCATTCGCCGAGCAGCCTGGAGAGTTCAGGGCTCGGTTGGCGCAGCGCGAACGCCATTATCTGACTCTGTTCGAAATCGAGCCGCCGTTCATCGTCAATGGGAGTGTTCCTCCGCTGTCGCAGTGGACTCGCCGTGGGGAGAGCGACGCCGTTCGTGTCACGAAAGGCGAGGTGCTCTCGGGCATGCCGGGTGCGCCAGGTTCGTATACGGGGACGGCGCGAGTGATCTTGGATCCTGCAGACCCGATGGCTCTCGAGCCAGGTGACGTGCTCATCGCACCGTTCACGGATCCGGCTTGGACGCCGATGTTCGTTCCGGCGGGAGCCGTCGTCGTCGATGTCGGTGCAGTCGTCAGCCACGCGATCATCGTCAGTCGGGAATTGGGCATCCCCTGCGTCGTCAGCGTCACGGATGCGACGCTTCGGATCCCAGACGGCGCAACGATCACGGTCGACGGCGCAACGGGAACGGTGACCGTGATCGATCTTCCTAGCTGAGATCCCGATCGCGCCCGGCCGTCACGTGTGCGAGTGAAGGGTATTGCAGAGATGCTCCTCGCCGGGCTTGACCTGTCCGGCGCCGACGCCTTCCAACGCGGCAAACGGACCGCACACCTGAGGCTCGAGCCACACGTGCAACATCGGATTCGGGCGCAGTTTCATGCCGAACATGCATGGGCCGTCCGATGACGTGACTCCGACGACTCTCGTCGAGCCGTGAACAGCGGGATCGCGATCGAAGCACAGGTTGTCATGGATGTGCCACTGCGTGAGCGGGCCTCCGACATTGGGAACGGTGTCGAGCGAATACTCGTCACCCAACATGTACATCGCCGAAACAAGTCTGCGCGAACCGTCCGGTTCCACTGCGAACACGAGACTCTCCGGGTAGTTCGGGTCGAGTTCGTATTCATCGTTGATGTACGACCAGTTGATGTAGTGCTCGACTCCTGTGGCCTCGTCGCGGATGCTCGTGAAGCCGTATTGCTCGGCGATTTCCGTCGTCGCGAACTTCGGAAGGATCTCACGGGTGTCGAAGATCAATTGCTCGGCACGCCGTTCTTCATCGGCGGTGACGCCGGCAAATCCTGAAAGGTCGATCGACGATGCACCAGAGTCGTCGAACTGGGCTGCGTCGATGGATGAGACTGAACTGCGACTGGCATGGCTGTGCACGTGGGAGACGCCGTTCCAGAGAGCCACAACGGTCGCGATGCAGAACAACCCCGCTGGCGGTGCGATGCGGATCCTGGCACTCGATTCGGACCCGGCGATCAATGTCGCAAGCGCAACGCCGGCTGCGACCGCACCGAGACCGGCGGCGATGCTGTCGGCCCATTGAGGGCTTTCACGTGTCTCGAGGCCGTCGATCCAGGAGATTCCGGTGAGACGAGTCGTGAGCCATGCCCCGACTGCTCCTGCATTGATGACGAATCCCGCGGGCAACATGATTCTGCTCGGTTGCAGCAAGGAGACAAGACCCCAGGCGATCTGTGCCAACGAGACGACGATGAACATGCGCGCCAGATCCGGGTGTTCGCTGTGCAGGCCGATGGCACCGCCGTGAACGACGCCGGCTGCGATCGATGCGAGGGATGCGAGCGCGAGTGCGGGGAAGCGCCGAGTCATGGGACGATCGTAACCGGGATCACTCGCTGAGGGCTCGAAGAGCGGGCTCGGCGAGTTCTGGGCGGCAGACGAGGATGTCGGGAAGCCAGAGAGATGTCTCGTTGTACACCAGTGGCGATCCGTCGATGCGGCTGACGTGAAGCCCTGCCGCCGCAGCAACTGCCGCCGGGGCAGCCGAGTCCCACTGGTACATCCCGCCGTCGTGAACGTAGATGTCTGCTTCTCCCATCACGACGGCCATTGCCTTCGCGCCCGCTGAGCCGAGGCGACCGACATCGCAGCCGAGTGCGTGGGCGACGATCACCGCGCAGTAGGGATTGCGCGTGCGCGAGGTGACGAGAACAGGGCGGGATCGCTTGTTCGCCGGCACCACTGGCGGGGGGTCGGCATCGAAGACGAGACCCAGCGAGGGGAGCGCAACCGACCCAGCGACCAGATCGCCGCGCTGCCACAGCGCGATGTGAACAGCCCAGTCCTGACGTGGCGGTTCAGCGAACTCGTTGGTTCCATCGATCGGATCGATGATCCAGACGCGCTCTGCGTCGAGTCTCGTGCGGTCGTCAGCGGCCTCTTCCGACAGGATCACGTCGTCGGGGCGGTTCGTTCTCAATGCGTCGAAGATGAACTTGTGGGCCGCCCAGTCACCTTCGTCCTTCAGATCCCAGTACGAGACGACGGTGCGGGCAAGATCGTCGCGAAGTCGCACGAGCATCTCACCCGTTTCGCGGGCGATTCGGCTCGCCAGCTGTTGATCCGTTTCGGTCACAGGCCGCGGCCCAAGTGGACGCTGGCCCGCACGAGTTCGCGCACGGTCGATTCGTCGGCGCCGTCCTCGACGAGTCGAGCCACGAATCGTTCGACCTCTTCGGCGCGTGCTTCGGAAAACTCCGGGAGTCGCAGTTGTGATGCCACGAGTGATGCAACGATCAGGACGACGGCAGCGATTGCTGCAACGAGGCCGATCGAGATCACCCATCCGGCGTTGTTGCCGGCGATCGACGAGATGATGAGTCCGGCAATCGACGCAACGAATGTGATGGCACATGCGATGCGAATGACGCGCAGCGAGGGAACGGTCATCGGTTCGTCCGGTTCACGATCTCGAGAGCGGCTTGTACTTGATTCGATGCGGTTGATCCGCTGCCGAACCGAGTTCCTTCTTCTTCCATGACTCGTATTCGCTGAAGTTGCCCTCGAACCAGCGGACCTGGCTGTCACCTTCGAATGCCAGCACATGTGTGGCAATGCGGTCGAGGAACCATCGGTCGTGGCTGATGACGACTGCGCACCCGGGAAATGCCTCGAGAGAATCTTCGAGCGCGCGCAACGTATCGACGTCGAGGTCGTTGGTGGGCTCGTCGAGCAGAAGGACGTTTCCGCCGGTCTTGAGCAATTTGGCCAGGTGGACTCTGTTGCGCTCTCCGCCGGACAGGTCGCCGACCCGCTTTTGCTGGTCGCTGCCTTTGAAGTTGAACGAGGCGACATACGCCCGGCCATTGACCTCGCGACCGCCGACCTTCATGTGCTCGATTCCACCCGTGATCTCTTCGTACACGGTCGCATCGGCATCGAGGGTGTCACGACTCTGGTCAACGTAGGCCAGTTGCACCGTGTCGCCGATCTTGATCGTCCCGCCGTCGGGAGCTTCCTGGCCAGTCAGCATGCGGAACAGAGTGGTCTTTCCTGCTCCGTTCGGGCCGATGATGCCGACGATCCCAGCGGGTGGGAGGGAGAACGAGAGATCCTCGATGAGCAGGCGATCGCCGAAACCCTTGTTCAGGTGATCGACCTCGATGACGGTGTCTCCGAGTCGACCGCCGGCCGGGATCATGATTTCCAACTTGCTCGGACCGCGGTCGGCTGTTTCTGCTTCTGCATGCAGCCGTTCATAGGCCGACAAACGCGCTTTGCCCTTGGCCTGACGCGCCTTGGGAGACATTCGCACCCATTCGAGTTCGCGTTCGAGCGTGCGACGCCTGCTCTCGTTGGACTTCTCTTCACGCTCGAGACGTTCCTGTTTCTGCTCGAGCCAACTCGTGTAGTTG
>QXGG01148577.1_pt1 | contig 23082 bp, 24 predicted proteins | sample 1982491 | NCBI WGS metagenome assembly QXGG01 (sample SAMN09924614, study PRJNA488089) | Wastewater metagenome, whole genome shotgun sequencing project. | isolation source: South African research farm wastewater | place: South Africa: Irene, Agricultural Research Council, Animal Production... | reverse complement strand
TGCTGCCAGAACTTTAAGAAGTGGTGATTTACGAGCCGGATGACATGGAACCGATCGGCCACAATCTTGGCGTTGGGGAAGTAGTGCCGTACGATCTGTCGATAAGTCTCCGATAGATCCATGACCACCACCTGAACGCTTTTGGAGTCTGCCGGCCTGCAAGCAAATATCCTTGCCGAGGTCGACGATATGGCCATGGTGCGCTTGCTCGCGCGAGAGACGGGCGCGCTTGCCCTCGTGCCCCCTGTGGTGGTTCAAGACGAGCTCAAGAGTGGGGTTCTGATTGAGCGTTGCTCGCTTGAGCAGCTTCGAGAGAATTTTTATGCCGTCACGATGCGACGGCGCTTCGCTCACCCCGTTTTGCGGGAAATGTTGGGGCTGGGCTAGGTGATTTTCGGGTATGGAACCTATTAAGCAGCGGCGCATCCTACGGTTGTCACTTTAGAGGAGACAACTGAATGCAATGCCCAGTCTGCAAGGATCCCCAGCTCGTGATCTCCGAGCGTCAAGGAATTGAAATCGATTATTGCCCCGCATGCCGGGGGGTTTGGCTTGACCGGGGCGAGCTCGATAAGCTGATCGAGAAGGCCACATCGGCAGCGCCCCCACCGCAGCAGGCAGCACCAGCTTACCGGGCCGATCCAAGGGCGCCTTACCCTGATCCGCGATACGGCTACCACAAGCGGCCGAAATCCTGGCTAAGCGAAATTTTCGACTAATCAGAGAAAAGAAGACCTTGGCCCCGACATGATCTACGAAGCCTTAAAAACCCTGCACCTGCTGCTCATCGTTGTATGGGTCGGCGGCATGGTTTTCTCCCACTTCTTCCTGAGGCCTGCTGTCATTGGGCTTGAGCCGTCAGTCCGTCTAACGCTTATGCGAGATGTTTTGCGGCGTTTTTTTCAAGCAGTCTTGGCGGCCTCCGTGTTAACCCTCATTACCGGGGTATGGATGTTGGGTCGGGTAGCAAAAAACACAGTTCAAAGTGGTGGTGGATTTCAAATGCCCTTCGACTGGACTGTGATGACCGTGCTTGGCGTGGCCATGGTGGCAATTTTTATGCACATTCGGTTTGCTCTGTATAAACGGCTTGACCGCTGTGTCAACGCCGCGGATTGGGCTGCGGGCGGGGTCGCGTTAGATCAGATTCGGAAATGGGTCTTTGTTAACTTGTCGCTTGGGTTTTTGATTTTGCTGATCGTGACGCTTTATTAGCCAAGCAATCTCTTCAATCAAGGGTTACAGAAATTGCAGTGACGCGGATCGCCCTTTTTATCTGGGTCAATTAGCTTTTCTTCCTGGTGCCCGCAGGCCGAACACAAGTGCTTTTCAATCCAAGCTTCATTGGTGGGGGCCTTGCATAGCGCGCAAGGGCGGCCCCCTTTAACCTGCGGCACCCAATCAGGGTGCGCGCACTCGGGGCATCTTGCTTGCAGCCGATGAAGCAGATCTGCGGCTGCTTTACCGATTGCAGTCATGCGGGTCGGGTTTAAGTGAGCCCGCATATCAGTTTCTAGCCATACAGAGCTATTAATTGCTAACCTCAGAGCGACCGGTGTTATCGCTGCGGAGTAATGCTCCGGTATTCTATGCGCTAGCTTAATTTGCACCTTTATTGTGCATGCTGCTATGGCAGGTTGTTTAGGCTGGGAGCTAAGTTTTCATCCATAAGAAATCGATGTTTTTAGGCCGTGGGCCTAGAAACCGTGGATCGTAAAGCGATGTTGATGCGTAATCGCCCGCCTATGGGAAAAAAAATCGAAACACTTGCCTGGGAAAATCTTTTAAATAATTCACGAGGCGTTCTGGCGGAAAATGTCAGAGAGCTCAGGAGTAAGCGAAATCTATCCCAGGAGAGGCTTGCTCTTGAGGCCGGTGTAGACCGGACTTTAGTGAGCAAAATCGAGCGCGGAGTCGCAAACCCAAGCCTTCAAGTACTGTCGAAGATTTGCGTGATTCTTGGCGTTCCCATCTCTCATCTGTTTAATGAAGGACATGCTCGGTCAAGCGGCTAATTAGCATCGGACAAAAAAGGGGTTTTGTAAGGCACCCGGGAAGAATCATGCGGTTAGCAAAGACTATTGGTCGAACGCCACTACCGACACAAGTTTTGCTCGTAGATTTAGTTTCTTCGTTGGGTCCTTGCAGTAATAAATACGTCGGTCGCAAGGAACCGCTTAGGCCGTTAATTTCTTAACCCAGTTCTGAAATATCTTATCCATGGTTTTCAGTTCGTCGAGAGCTAGGGCGGTGGGCGCCACGGACCGACGGCGATGGTCTGATGGATCGACCTCTACTACGATGAGCTTGGCTTGCTGCAGAATCTTTATGGACTTGTGAACGGTGGCTGGGGAGGCGATGTCACTCTCCATGACGATCTCCTGGATATACAGTGGCTCAATCGACTGGCAGCGCACTGCAACCCAATCAAGAAACTCTCGGCTTAAGCGATCCAGCTTACCGAGCGTCAGTTTTTGCTCTTCTGCGGCCATGAACTGCTTGGCAGCGATCCAGCGTGTGTCGAGGCGTTTCGTCATGTGAGTGGTTTACTGGCTCAAGAAAGGCATGAATTGTATCTACGAGGCGTGTGCTGCGGCCACGGCTTTAAAGCCTCAGCGAGGCTCTACTCTTTTCCACTGGGCGGGCTGTTTAGGTCAGCGGGGGATAAATCGGCGCGCAACACCGCATGGGTTCCGTCGGGTAGCACCCTAAATTTGATGTCCATAAACGCCAATGCCTCGATTTGCTCGCGGCTGTAGTTGCGGCCCGTGAGGTCTTTCAGTTCCGTTTTGGTGAGGCGCAACGGTTGGTACCTAGGTCCGGTTTACCAAAAACCGTAGTTTTTTGAGTTCTGGGGCACTCCGTGCTTCCAAAGAGCTAGAAATCTGCCGCCTAGCACTTTGAATTTGCGATTTCTCAAGGGTTGCACATCAAAGTTGCGACTATTTTTAAATTTGCACTATTCATTGGTTGGAATCGCGCGCGGGAAACAAGTCCCTAGCTATTCAGAGGACATCCTAAAAGCGGCCAGGATTATCAGCGACCTTCCGTCGGATGCGCAGTCGAACTTGCTGAAATTTGTTACGTCGATGGGTTCGTCCGGCACTTACAATTCCCAAAAGCTTTGATTTTGAAGGTAGATCAGTGCATGTCCTTTAGTCGCTAAGAAAGTACCTCGTACAACGTTTCAACGGGTTAAGGGAGGGAATTGGCAAATCAGCAACTTAATCGGGCTGTCACAAAGTAGTCGGCAAATCCCAAAGATTTTGGATTGGTTCTCGGTGCAAAATTTAAAAAATATGTACCATTGAGCTGATGATCTTTAGCTGAAAATGGGATTTAAATTGGGTAGTTACAGGGATTCGCGCCTGATTTTGGGTAGCAGATTTTTTCCGCTAGGTGCACGGAAATCTACTCCTCACTCTACGAAAGGTCTTGAAAACCCCTCCGTCTCCGCCAGTCGCAGATTGCCACGTCGCACCTGCGGCGCTCCTCGCAATGACAGCTTAAAAAATGAGCAAGGAATCTTTCCGGGGCAATAAGCGCTACCTTCCCAGCAAACCCTGCGCTGTCTGTGGGCGCGAAATGACCTGGCGTAAAGCCTGGGCCAAGAATTGGGAAAATGTGAAATATTGCTCCGATGCATGCAGGGCAAAAGCGGGTGTCGATACCCGAAACTTACGCTTCTAGACGATTTTTGGCGATCAAACATGAAATGTATGGGGTATGGCCGCGGCGGGCCGGCGGGTCAGGGCCCTGGCGGTCGTTAATCCAGTACGAGGTGATCGCGGAACATCACAGGTTAAAAGTGAGCTTTAACCCGGCGATTAAAAGCACGAGCCCGAGCGCGCGCTTCACACCAACATGTGCAAAGTACTGAATCCCGAACTTTGTTCCAACATAGGAGCCTAGTAAAACAAATAAGATGAAAAGGGGCAGTGTGCTTGGCAGGTGCTGCACCGAGCTGATATTGCCGAGCAGGCCAAACATCGAGTTAAAAAAAATAAAAATCGCAGCGGTGCCGCTCGCGCCCTTAACGGATGTCCAACGGGCAAACAAAATAAGCGGTGAAAGGAATATGCCTCCGCCAGTTCCTGTCAGCCCCGACAGAAACCCAATTACTGCACCTACACCTACAGCAGCAATCTTGCTGTAGGCTTTTGTGGGCTGCTCGATGTGTGGCTTGACCGTAATGAATCGATAGGCGGAATAAAGAAGCACCACCCCAACAATCGGTTTGTAAATTTCCCCTGGTAGCGTGATTGCGCCGCCCAAAAATGCCATAGGAATGGCCCCTGCCAGCAGCGGAATGACCAGCTTCAGATCGTAGAGTCTTGCTTTAATGAACCGATAGCTCGTGTAGGATGAAACGAAGATATTGAGCGAGAGCGCAGTTGGCTTGATTGTTGCTGGGCTTAGCCCAAAAAGAGACATGATGGCGATATAGGCCGAGGCGCCCCCGTGCCCCACAGAGGTATACAAAACGGCACCAGCAAAAAGCCCTAGGCCCAGAAAGTAGTCGCTAAATGAGTAATCGAACATTTAAAGCGACCAGAGTTACATCTGGTTTTGAAACTTAATGTTTCTGGCGACCGTGCATGGGCATGGCGGGCTTTTCCACAGCCACCGTGACTTGCACCTCTCCTGCATTTTTGAAAATTAGAGTCATGGGAAATTTCTCGCCCTCTTTTAGTGGGGCTTTGAGATTCATCAGCATAAGGTGATAACCGTGTTTGCTACCCCGACTCATCATGACTTTGCCCTTCGCAGGAACATCAATTGCAGGAATCTCACGCATTTTCATGACATTGTTTTCCATTTCCATGCGGTGTACTTCCACCGTTTTGGAGACAGCTGCACGACCGCCAATCAGCTGGTCGGGTGTGCCGCTGGTATTGGCAATACTGTCGAAGAACACCCCGCCATGGGGCTGGCCAGGCGCGGTGGGCATGGTGTGCGGATGATCGATAACAAGATTGCCCGATTTGAACTCTTGCGCTGAGGCAGCGCCAGCAAATGCCAGCGTGGCTGCAAAACTAAAGCCTTGAAGTGTTCGAAATAAAGCGTGTTTATGCTGCATAAGACGATGCCTTGGTAAGTAATTTATGTTGACCGAGGCATCATTTTAAGCGACGCCGCTTAGTTGTGGGTTTTAATTTGATGGCTTGTTTAAGGCTTTTTTAAGCCGCCAGTTTCGTTGAATGTGCCGAAAGCGCAATCAAGGCCTGGCGAGCTAACCCTGAACCAGCCTCGGAGTACATGTTAAACGCTGGCACATTCAGTGCGGCGAGCTCTTGCACTTCTTCTGGGAACTTGGCGACCGCCACCACCGTGCACTGCACGCCAAGGTTACGAATCTGCTTGGCGGCGTAGACATTGCTGCCGTGGCTGGGCATGGCCAGCACCACCAGTTCCATATGGTTGCCCGCTTTGAGCTTGTTCCAAAAATCGGTGTCGGTGGCATCGCCCAGCAATACGCGCCGGCCGCTGCTGCGCAGGTCATCGACCCGTTCGGCATCGTGCTCAATACCCAAGATTTTGTCGTTGAACTGGGGGCCAAGGTCATCGTAAGCGCCACTGCCCACGCGGCCCATGCCAATCACCAGTACGCGGGCGTCGGCGGTGTCGATCACTTTGTCGCGGGGGTGAATTTTCTTGGATTGCATTAAGTCCCAGGTTTTCTTGTACTTCTTGTAAATGCTTTCAGACGCAAGGCTAAACGGTGCGGCCAGGCCAAAACTCAAGCTCACGCAGATCGCCATAATGAGTAGCCAATCCACAGATAGCCAGCCTTGGGAAGCGCCCAGTGCGGCCATGACTAAGCCGAACTCAGAATAGGTTGCCAGGTTCAACGACACCAGCAAAGAGGTGCGGGTGCGCAACCCTGCCGCTGCAACGATCAGGTAATACAGCAATGTTTTCAGCGGAAGCGAAAAGCAAAGCAAGGCTGAGACCAAGAGCACTGTGGCGTTCGGCAGGCCTTGCATGCCCACCGACATGAAAAAGCCCACCAACATAAGCTCTTTAAAGCTAAATAATGATCGCGAAAGTTCGGTGGCCTTGGGGTGATTCGCTAAAAGCACGCCTAAGATCAGCGCTCCCAGATCGCCCTTGAGATCCATGGCCGTGAAATATTCATAGCCGGTAGCCAAGGCAAAAAACAGCCCACTTAACACCAAAAGCTCGCCATGACCCACTTCGTCAAGAAGCTTAAACAGAACTTTTCGCAGCAGCGGCAACAGCAGCAGAGAAAACGCCCAAAAGTTCGGGTATTGGCCTTCGCTGATGGCTAAAAACAGCACCGCATAGATATCCTGCATGACTAAAATGCCAATGGCGACTTTGCCGTAAAAGGCGCTGACATCGCCTTTTTCTTCAAGCACCTTGACTGCAAATACCGTGCTTGAAAATGAAAACGCAAAACCGAGAATCAGGGCTTCGGTGAGTGAGATATCGAGCAGGCCAATGGCAAAGAGTTTCTGGCCCAGAAGAATTACCCCGGTAAAGAGCAAAGTAGATAAAACAATATGGGCCAGCGATGTCGCCCAAATTTCACTGCGGCCCAGGGTTTTGACATCGAGCTTAAGCCCAATGGTAAAGAGCAGCAGCGTAATGCCTAGATCGGCAACAAACCTTAAGCCCTCGGGGTGCGCAAGCCCGGCCATGTTGTAGGCAAACCCCGCAATTAAAAAGCCCACCATCGGCGGCAGACCAATTCGGCTCAAGGCCAAGCCGAACAAAAATGCAAAACCAACCAGGGTCACCAGCATGTCAGGGCCTTGGGTTTTGCCCAAGTTTTTGTGAGTTTCATAGGAGACAAGCTCCTATTTTAGCCCTGCTTGATGCCAATCTTCGAGATGTGGCTGTCTTGCATCTCTTTCACAACAAAAATTAGGCCATCGGTGGCCAGCTCATCACCGATTACAGGGGGCTTGCCGAGCTGTTTGGCAATCCATGCGGAAAGGGTAAGACCCTCGCCATTTTTTATGCTCACGCCGTAAAACTGCGCGACATCAGAGACTAAGGCAGTGCCCTCAAGCTCAAAACTTCCGAAAATTTTTCGCACGGCAGCACTATCGCTTTTTTCTGGCAGGGCCATGCCCAGTTTTTTTGCAACGATCGATAAGGTGGTGCCTTGTAACAGCAGCGAGCTAATCACCACCATGATCGAAAAACTCAGCATGAGCTGGCTGGGGTCGACCCCCGCAATGATTGGGAAAATTGCCAACACAATCGGCACGGCGCCCCTTAGCCCCACCCAGGAAATAAACAGCATTTCTTTGGTGTTGAAATTAAACCAGCGCAGGCAGGGAAACACTGCCAGGGGGCGGGCAACGAAAATCAGAAACAGCGACAAGCCAATGCCCGTGCCAAGTGAGGCCAGCACCTCGTGTGGGGTCGCGAGCAAACCCAGCAGCAAAAACATTGAAGCTTGAAAGAGCCAGGCCAAACCATCCATGGCGGGAATAATTGTTTTGACAAATCGTGTCTTGTTATTGCCGAGCACCAAGCCAAATATATAGATCGCTAAAAAGCCTGAACCGCCAATATAGGTCGTGAGCCCAAACACAAACATGCCCGAGGCAATGATCAACAGCGCATTAATGCCGTGGTTGCTCGATCGCTCGATCTTGACGGCTTGCAACAGGCGAGTAAATACATGGGCAGCGCCATAAGCAATTGCAACGCCATAGCCAATTTGCTGAAAGACCGACAGGGCGATTGACTGAGCCGACACGGGCGCGCCTGCGGTTTGCGAGAGAATGACCGTAATCGCCAAAATGGTTAAGAACACGGCCATGGGGTCGTTAATGCCCGATTCGATTTCCAAGGTGGCAGCGACACGCTCATTAAGCTTAACGCCCGAGCCATTTAAAAGGCCAAAAACCGCGGCCGCATCGGTCGAGGCAACAATGGCGCCAAACAAAAAAGCAAGCGTCCAAGGCAGGCCAAAGATCAAGGCGCCCGCCAGCGTGATAAACGCGCAGGTCAGGATCACTCCGGCGGTCGCCAGCAGAATCGAAGGCTTTAAAGCGATACGAAAAATGGAATACGGCGTGCGAAGCCCGCCGTCGAGCAGAATGACTGCCAACGCTATGTTGCCGATCCAAAACGCCAGCTGGTAATTGTCAAATCGAATTCCTCCCGGCCCATCTTCGCCGGCCAACATGCCAATGGCCAAAAAAATCAAGAGCAAGGGCAGGCCGGTTTTTGAGGTAACTTGGCCCAGCAAAATGCTGACTAAGACCAGTGCAGCGCCGGTAAGTGTTGTAAGCCCAAGAAGATCGATCAGCTCGTTCATGTCTCTGAGCCACCCAGGTTAGATCTTCATGAAATATTGAATAACGATCTTTGCAATCCAGCCGCTGGTGCCAACGAGTAGGGCAATGCTTAGCACGATATAGGCCATTTTCCCGCCCTTGGATTCTTTGGCCAGTGAAAACACAATCAGCACCATGAAGGCAATCAAGCCCAACACCAGATAGGGTGTGAGTTCGTCGAAGAGTTCGATGAGCGCCTGGTTTTCCATGCGCCCAATACTACTTTAAAAGCCTATGAGCAGCAGGCTAAAGGCGCAGATCAAGGTGATCATCAGGGCAGTGCCATAGCATAAGAGCTTGGCCAAAAGGCCACCGTGAATGCCAATGTCATGCAGGCTATGGAACATGCGGTGGGCGGCGTGCCAGCCAAAGAGTGCTGCAATGGCAAACAAAAATGCCTTGCCCAAGGGGTGTTGGGCAATAGCAAGCATGTTGGCGTAGCTGAAAAAATCCTGGCTTGCGGTAAGGGAAAACGGCCCGTCGAACCCAGAAAGCCAGACCACTACCGTGCCGAACAGTGCCGCAAGCATGCCGCCAGCGCCAAATAGCAACCAAAAGATTGGGGCGTTTGATCGTTTCATGGCGCAAGCACCCAGACCAAAACCATGACCAACGCTGTGACGGCAAGGCTAGCTGCCCATCCGCTGCGCGTGATCAACGCTGCAGGCACGGGTTTGCCATTGGCAATTATTGGGGCCATGGTCTTGGGCATGATTTCAAACCAGCTTTTGGCGTGCACGATCATGGAAACCAAAATCACGACATGCAAGGCAATGCCCAGGGGCGATTTGATGGCCCGAACAAAACTATCCCATTGCTCGGGGCCTTGCGATAAGGAAACCAAACCGACTGTGACCAAGATGGCGTAGGCCATGACTGCAAACGAGGAAAGCTCTCGGGCCATATAGGCCTTAAAAAAACTGTTGCGCTGCCACCAGCCTTTCATGGGCCGAATGTAGGGAGGGCGCACTTTATTGGGCTGGCTCATGGCGCAGGCTTAAGTAAGCGCAGAAAATAATCTTTCGCGCTATTGAGTTTGTTTTGGTTTACCGCATTGGCGGGGTCCACATGCTTGGGACAAACTTCGGAGCAATAGCCTACGGCCGTGCAGCTCCACACGCCTTCTTCTTGGCCAAGAATTTCCATGCGCACGGCACTGCCGCCATCGCGTGAGTCGGCGTTATAGCGATGCAGCAGGGCAATGGCAGCAGGCCCCAGAAAGTCGGGCTTTAAGCCGAACTGAGGGCAGGCGGCGTAGCACAACATGCAATTAATACAGCCCGAAAACTGCGCAAACTTCTCAAGCTCTTGCGGCGTTTGTAAATATTCCCCTTGCTCCAGGCGTCGCGGCGCTTTGGCAATAATGTAGGGCTTGACGCTTTCAAGCTTCTTCACAAAGGGCTCAACGCTTACCACCAAGTCGCGCTCAATGGGCAAATGCGCAAGGGCTTCGATCTTGACCGGTCCTGGCAGCAGGTCGCGTAAAAAAGTCTGGCACGAAAGCTTTGGGTCTCCGTTGACCATCATGCCGCAGCTGCCGCAAATGGCTTGGCGGCATGACCAGCGAAAGCTCAAGGTGCCATCAAGCTCATCTTTAATGGATTGCAAAGCGCCCAACACCGACATGTCGTGGTCGTAGGCAATGGTGTAGCGCTGCCAAAACGGCTGGTCATCTTCTTCGGGCCGATAGCGAAGAACATCAATGTCAATGGTTTGTGGGTCAGGCATGTTGGGCAGCCTCTTTTGCCTTGCGATCAGCTTCTTCACCGGCAGCGCCATAAGCCCGTGTTCCCGGCGGTGAACGGGTAATTTTTACCGGGCCATAGTCAATGCGCGGCGCATTATTGGGCCCTGCATAAACTGCAAGGCTGTGTTTTAAAAAGTTTTGATCATCGCGGGCTTCATAGCCGTCGAGCCGTTGGTGCGAGCCGCGCGACTCCTTGCGTGCCAAGGCCGAATGCGCCATGGCTTGGGCAACATCAAGGCAGTAGCCCAGCTCAATGGCCAAAAGCCATTCCGTGTTCCAGACTTTTGAGCGGTCATCCAGGTGCAGATTGTTGTAACGCTCTTTGAGCTCGGCCAGTTTGTTGCAAGTCGCCTGCATCGAATCGGCCGTGCGGTAAATGCCACAGCCTTCTTCCATGGTCTTGGCCATTTCCTTGCGCAAAGTGCTGATGCGTTCCTTGCCGTTGGACTCATTCACTATCTTGGCGGCAGATTCAGCGGCCTCTTGCGCCAGTTGCGCTAGGGCTTTGGCATTGCCCGGTTTTGCCTGCTTGGCAAATGCAGCAGCTTGTTCGCCAGCAACTTTTCCAAATACCAGCAGTTCGGCTAAAGAGTTCGAGCCCAAACGGTTGGCCCCGTGAATGCCAACACTTGAGCATTCGCCCACTGAATACAGGCCGGGCAGGGGGGATTCCGTCAGACCGTCGGCCGTAATGCCGCCCATGGTGTAGTGCACTGCCGGCAGAACGGGAATGGGCTGCCGAGCAGGATCAACGCCTAAATAATCCACCGCGAGCTCGTAAATTTGCGGCAAGCGCTCGCGAAGTTTTGCCTCGCCTAAATGACGCAAATCGAGATGCACCACCGGCCCATGTGGACTATCAACGGTTCGGCCTTTTTGTTTTTCGTGCCAATACGCTTGGCTTAATCGATCGCGCGGGCCGAGCTCCATGGCCTTGTTGCGTGGCGTGGGCTCTGCAGGCCCCAAGCCATAGTCTTGCAAATAACGATAGCCATCTTTGTTGAGCAAAAATCCGCCCTCGCCACGGCAGGCTTCAGTAAACAACAGCCCGGTGCCCGGCATGCAAGTGGGGTGGTATTGCACGAACTCCATATCGCGCAAAGGCACGCCATGCCGATAGGCCATGGCCATGCCATCGCCCGTAACAATGCCGCCATTGGTGTTTTCGCGAAACACTCGGCCGGCGCCACCTGTGGCCAGAATCACTGCCTTGGCGGTGATCATTTGCAACTCGCCTGTGGAAATCTTAATGGTCACCACACCCTGTGCCCGGCCTTCATCCACCAAGAGATCAACACAGAAGTGCTCGTCAAACCGGGTAATTGAAGGAAATTGAATCGAGGTTTGAAACAGGGTGTGCAGCATGTGAAAGCCCGTTTTGTCGGCAGCAAACCAGGTGCGCTCGATTTTCATGCCGCCAAAGGCGCGCACATTCACATGGCCATCGGGCCGCCGACTCCATGGGCAGCCCCAATGTTCCATTTGCACCATTTCTTCATGGGCGTGCGCCACAAAATAATCCACCACATCTTGCTCGCACAGCCAATCGCCGCCAGCAACGGTGTCGTGAAAGTGGGCCTCTAGACTGTCATGCGATTGTGTAACAGCTGCCGAGCCGCCCTCGGCCGCAACCGTGTGGCTGCGCATGGGGTAGACCTTGGAGACTAAGGCAACCGAGAGCGTTGGGTCTTTTTTCGCCACCGCGATCGCGGCGCGAAGACCGGCACCGCCTGCGCCTACGATGACGACATCAAAATCAAAGGGTTGTAAAGTCATTGCCGTTCAGTCTAGACGCCAATGCTTTGTGCGGGCTTGACTTCGATCAACGCCAGCCGAATGCCTGCAAGAGCTGCCGGGTTTCGTACAGTGGCAGACCGACGATTGCAGAGTAACTGCCGGAAATTTTTGGAATCATGGCTTGGGCAATACCCTGAATGCCATAGGCGCCGGCTTTATCCAACGGCTCTTTTGAGTGGATATAGCCAGCGATCCAATCCTCGCTCAAGGCGGCAAAGGTGACATCGGAAGAGACGACGATCGAGCGTTCTTGCGAGCGGTCGAGTTTGGCGATTGCAATGGCAGTGTGGACTTGGTGAGTTTTGCCTGAGAGTTTTTGCAGCATTTGCATCGCGTGTGCCTCGCTTTGGGGCTTGCCCAAGATTTCGCCAGCAAGCGCCACCGTCGTGTCGGCTGCAATCACCAGGTTGTTAGGATCAAGCAGTTCTGGTGAAAACGCCGTTTTAATTTGCGTCAGACCCTGATCTCGTTTGATCAAAGCGATGCGTTGCACATAGGCCAGCGGGTCTTCATTTGGAATCGGCGCTTCTAACGCTTCTGCGTCAATGTGCGGGTCTGCGGGAACTACAATGGGCACGGCCCCCAGCGTTTCGAGCAGTAATTTGCGTCGTGGGCTTTGGGATGCAAGGAAAATTTTGACGGTCTGCATGGCATGAAACAATAACGGAAATGAACAAGAACCGGTTTTTATCAGAGCGGGCGCAAGAGATGCGGCCTTTTTATGTCATGGAGCTCTTGGCCCGTGCGGCCGAGCGTGAAAAAACCCAGGGGCCAAGCATCAACATGGTCGTGGGGGAGCCGGATTTTGATCCGCCGCCACTAGTGAATCAGGCGGCTCAGCAGGCGTTGCGCGAGGGCAAGATTCACTACACACATTCCCTGGGCATGCCGCAGTTGCGCGAGGCGATTTCTCAGGATTATCTCCAGCGCGATGGGCTCAGTATTCCAATCGATCGAATCGCGGTGACCACCGGTGGCTCAGGTGGGCTTTTATTGGTCATGGCCGCTTTGCTCAACCCGGGCGATGAGGTGCTGATACCCGATCCGAGCTACCCCTGTAATCGGCAATTTGTAAGCGCTGTGGGCGGTGTGGTGAAAACCATTGCGGTGGATGGCAGCACCAATTTTCAGCCCACGGCAGAACAGGTTCGCAACGCATGGTCAGGCCGAACCAAGGCCGTATTAGTGGCAAGCCCAGCGAACCCCACAGGCACCATGCTGACCGAACAAGAGGCGAGCGCGCTTGCGCAAGTGGCGCGTGAAAAAGGCGGTGTGTTGATTGTTGATGAGATTTATCAGCGCCTGGTGTTTGATAGCAGCCCACGGTCGCTGTTAAGCATTGGCGAAGACATCGTGTCGATTAATAGTTTTTCGAAAACCTATTCAATGACGGGGTGGCGATTGGGCTGGGTCGTGGCACCGCCTGTCATGATGCCGGCGCTTGAGCGGCTCTCGCAGCACTTGTTTATTTCGCCTTCTGCGTTGGCCCAAAAAGCCGCTGTCGCTGCGTTTGCGCCTGAGTCGTTTGAAGTGGCGCAGACCTATCGCCAAAAATTCAAAGCCCAAGGCCACTATTTGCTGAGCGAGCTTGAAAAACTCGGTTTTGTTATTCCGGCCTGGCCCAAGGGCGCGTTTTATGGCTACTGTGATGTATCGCGGTTCACCCAGGATAGTTTTCAGTTTTGTTTCGATCTGTGTGACCAAGCCGGTGTGCTCATGACGCCAGGCCGAGATTTTGGTGAACATCAGGCCAGTCAATTTGTTCGGGTCTCTTATACCAAGCCGGTAGACCTGCTGGAGGAGGGCGTTCGCAGGGTGAAGGGCTTTTTAGGGGCTTCGGGTCACAGCCGCTCAGTTCGGTAGAATGCATGCCCATGTCACTGGGCCCACTATTTGATCCGAGCATTTTGTTCTTTGTGGTGGGCATTGCCGCAGGGCTGATGCGCTCGAGCCTGGAGATTCCAGTGCCGATTGCCCGCTTCCTTTCCTTGTATCTGTTAATGGCGCTTGGCCTGAAGGGCGGCTTTGCCTTGGCCGCCAGCGGCTTTACGCCCGAGGTTTGGCTTGATTTGGCCTTGGCCTTATCGCTTGCCGTGGTGGTGCCGATTCTGGGCTACGCGTTTATCAAACGTATGGCGGGCGGTTTTGATGCAGCAGCGATTGCAGCCACTTACGGCTCGGTCAGCGCGGTGACCTTTATCACGGCCACGCAATACCTGGAAAAACAAGGCATTGAGTACGGCGGCCATATGGCAGCGGCGATGGCTCTGATGGAGTCGCCCGCCATTATCTTTGCGGTGCTCATGGCCAATATGATTCGCAGCAAAGCCGTGGCGGGCAACGCCCCGTCTGGGGTTCCCCACACCAAGATGTCGTCGGTGTTACGCGAATCATTTACCGAGGGCGCCCAGATTTTGCTCTTGGGCAGCATGTTGATTGGCCTGATTACCGGCGATTCGGGCAAAGCCATTATGGAGCCGTTTACGGGCCAACTGTTTAAGGGAATGCTGGCGTTTTTCTTGCTTGATATGGGAATTGCAACGGCAAGCCGCATGGCTGATTTGCGCGGTGTTCCCAAGCGTTTGATTTTGTATGGGGTGTTTGCGCCGCCGGTGCACGCCTGTATTGCCTTGATGTTATGTGTGGTTTTTCAAATTCCGGAAGGCAATGCAGCACTTTTGGCCGTGTTGGCTGCAAGCGCTTCCTATATTGCGGTGCCTGCGGTGTTAAAGCATGCCATTCCAGAGGCTTCGCCTGTGTTTTATCTGGGTCTTTCCTTGGGCCTTACCTTTCCGATCAATATCATTATCGGCATTCCCATTTACGCGGGCTTAGCCCAGTGGCTGCTGAGCTAGCCGCGGCGAAACACCAAGTTGGTGTCACTGGAAGCTTTTGCATCATAGCGGTAGCCATCGGTATCGAAATCTTTTAAACCCTCCGGCGTGTCGATTTTATGGTCTAGCACATAGCGCACCATCATGCCGCGGGCCCGCTTGGCTGAAAAGCTCACGATTTTGTAGGCAGTGCCTTTCTTTTCCTGAAACACTGGCGTGACCACGGGATAGTCCAGGCCTTTTACGGCTTTGAAATACTCTTCAGAGGCGAGGTTCACCAGCACCTTGTTTTTGTGGGATTTGAGCTCAGCATTGAGCGCCTTGCCCAGTTCTTCACCCCAGAAGTGATACAGGTCTTTGCCCTTGGCGTTGGGCAGCGCCGTTCCCATTTCTAGGCGGTAGGGCTGCATCAGGTCGAGCGGGCGCAGCATGCCGTATAGGCCTGACAAAATTCGCAGCTGCTTTTGCGCTTGATTGAGCTGAGTTTTGTTCAAGGTTTTGGCGTTAAGGCCATCGTAGACATCGCCATCAAACGCAAGCACTGCCTGCTTGGCATTTTTAGGCGTAAAGGGCCGTTTCCATGACTCATAGCGCGCCACATTGAGCGAGGCCAGGGTGTCGCTTAAATCCATAAGCTTGGCCACTTGCGGCATGGTCATGGGCCGCAACAGCTTGATCAGCTCGGCCGAGCGATCCAGGAAATCGCACTGAGTGCTGACATCGGTGGTGGGCGGCGTGTCAAAATCCAAAGTCTTGGCTGGTGAAATCACCATTAACATGTCAGGCTCCTTGGGTCTGAACGATAAAAAGGTATTTTAGACATGATGGCTGCCACAGCATTTTTTACGACGATAACTCGATGGGTGGGCGTATTGTTGGCCGCCTGTGCCGTGACTTTTGCGCTCGCAGGCTGTGGCGTTGCATTAAAAAAGCCCGATATCTCGGTGGCCGATGTCCGGGTGGCGGGGTTTGACCCAGAGAACATTCAGCTCACCGTGGCCCTCAAAGTGCATAACCCCAATGCCACCGAGATTAGCCTTACCGATGTCAAAGCAAAATTCTGGATTGCCGATACGGAAGCTGGAGAGCTTGAGCCTTCACAGATGAAATATGTGCTGGCGCCTTCTTCCACCGTGATGCTGCCCTTGAAAGTGAATGTGCCTGCGAAATCGTTGCCGACCTTGATTCAAAAAAGTGTGTTGGCGGTCATTCAAGGCGGGCTGCCGTATCGGGTTGAGGGTAGTGTCACCACGGGCAATGGCCTGATCACCATTCCCTTTGATAAAAAAGGCGAGATCGCCAAGCGGCTTTAACGCTTGGCCTATAAGGCGGGCATGAATACGGGTTCGGGCTCTAGAAACACGCCGAACTTGGCCACCACCGCTTGCTGAATTTCTTGGGCGAGCGAAAGCAGCTCGCGGCCCGTTCCGCCGCCGTAATTGACGAGCACCAATGCGTGGTGGGCATGCACGCCGACATCACCCCGGCGTGCGCCCTTAAACCCACAACGTTCAATAAGCCAGGCGGCAGATAATTTTTTATGATCGCCTTGCGCTTTCGGCACTTCGTATTGCGGCAAATCGGGGTGCAACAGTTTCAGGTTTTTGGCCTGCACTGCACTGACAATCGGATTTTTAAAAAAGCTGCCGACATTGCCGAGTTGTGCGGGGTCGGGAAGCTTGCGGCTGCGAATGGCGATTACCGCCTTGGCCACATCAATGGCTTGTGGTGTTTCAATGCCCATTAAAGAAAGTTCGCTGGCGATTTCACCGTAATGCAGGGCCAGGTGCGCCTGGCCCATGGGGCTGAGCTGCAGTTCAATTTCGGTAATGAAATAACGGGGGTTATTCCAAGGCCCTTGAATATCAGGCCGCTTAAAAATGCTTTCTCGATAGCCAAAGCCACACTGGGCATTGGTAAATTCGCAAAAGCGTGACTGCTGAAAATCCCAGGCCGCTAGACGAATTAACCGGTCTTTTAGCTCAACGCCATAGGCGCCAATATTTTGAATTGGCGCTGCACCGGCAGTGCCTGGAATGAGCGCCAGGTTTTCAAGGCCTGCATAGCCTTGGGCCAGGCTCCACATGACCAGCGCATGCCAATTTTCGCCCGATGCCGATTTCAGCACCCCGTTGGCATCGATTGATTTGCCTTGAAGGTGATTGAGCAATACGGTGGCGGGCAAAGGTGCGTGCAGCACCACATTGCTTCCCCCACCCAAGATACAGCGCGGGCTTTGACCAAGTGACTCAGTGAGTGCTGCGAGCTCGCTGGCGTGATGAACGCCAATGATTCGCGAGCTGCGTACTGCAAGCCCTAAAGTGTTGTGCTGTTGTAAATCCACCAGCCTTAAGAAGGCGTGTAGCCGAGCCGCACATAGATCGGTGCGTAAGCTTCGGCTTGTGTCACTTCAATTAAGCCTTCGCGGGCAAGCTCCAGCAAGGCCAAAAAGTGCACCACGACAACGGGCACGCCACCGCCGTGGGCGAGCTCTTGCATGAAAAGCTCGCTGAACTCGACAAAGGGCCGGCCTTGCAAAAACTTCAATATGCGCGACATGTGTTCGCGCACCGACAGCGGTTCGCGTGAGATCTGGTGGTGGGCGGTGAGCTTGGCGCGGCGCAGAATATCTCGCCATGCCGCTTGAAGATCGTTGGGGTCAACATCGGGCAGGCGCGGTGTCATCGCCTGCTCGACATAGACTTGTGCAACTAAAACATCACGGCCCAGCTGGGGGAACTGGTCGATCTGACGAGCAGCGATTTTCATTTGCTCGTATTCCAAAAGCCTGCGCACCAACTCCGCACGCGGATCTTCGACTTCTTCTTCGCCTTCGCGCGGGCGCACGGGCAGCAACATGCGCGACTTGATTTCAATGAGCATGGCGGCCATTAACAAATAATCGGCCGCAAGCTCTAAATTACGTGCGCGAATCTCTTCCACATAGCTCAGGTACTGCCGAGTCACCTCGGCCATGGGAATATCCAGAATGTTGAAGTTTTGCTTGCGGATCAGATACAGCAGCAAATCGAGCGGGCCTTCAAAGGTTTCAAGAATAACTTCGAGGGCATCGGGCGGAATGTAAAGGTCTTTGGGCAGCTGCGTGAGCGGCTCGCCATAGAGCAGCGCAATGGTTTCTGGGGGCACATCCGTCGTGGTCATGGCCGCAGGCCCTTAGTCGGTTTGGTAGACATAGGGCTTTTGCCGAACCTTGACTTCTTGCGCGCGGCACACTTCTTCAAGCGAAATGGGATCTTTATCCCACAGCAGCAAGCGGCCCTGCTGTTGGGCCGCCTCAAGATGGGGCTTTTCCTGTTTCAGAGTGCGCAGAAACTGGGTGATTTCGGATTCGTAAAGAGCCATGGCGCGATTTTAGCCCAGGGACTCCCGGTTGGCCGCAATCAGGGCATCGATCTGGGCCTGTTCGACCCGCGTGATCAAGTGGCTAAAGCCTAAAACCCGTTCAATCGAAGGCTGTTCCAAGTCGGCCCACTGCAAGGGCTTGGCCAGGCCAAACACCTCGGTTTCTACCCGCTGGGCCAGCACCGGCAACACGGGCTTGAGCAAAATCACCAGCTGAGTGAAGGATTTCAAGGCTTGGGTGCAGGTCTCTTGCAGCTTGGGCAATAGCGAGGCGTCGGCCTGGGCTTGCTTGGCGATTTCCCAAGGCTTTTCGTGATCGACATAGGCATTGACTAAATCCATGAGCGCTGTGGTTTCGCGAATCACCTTGGCCGTGTCACGGGCTTCATAAGCCGCTGCAATCACAGGCTCTGCCGCCCTAAATGCTTTCGAGATTGGGTCGTCGGTGCGGGCCACGGTGGCGGCATGCAGCGCGCCGTCAAATCGCTTGGTGATAAAGCCTGCAGATCGGCTGGCGATATTGACAAACTTTCCAACCAAGTCGCTGTTGATCTTGGCGATGAAATCGGAAATGCTCAGATCCAAGTCTTCCATCGACCCATTGAGCTTGCTGGCAAAGTAATAGCGCAGCCAGCCGGGCTTTAAGCCCTGGTCGATATAGCTTTGGGCGGTAATGAAGGTGCCGCGCGATTTGCTCATTTTGGCGCCATCCACCGTGAGAAAGCCATGCACAAACACATTGGAGGGCGGCCGATAGCCGGCAAATTGCAGCATGGCGGGCCAAAACAAAGTGTGGAAATACAAAATGTCTTTGCCAATAAAGTGGTACTGCTCAACGGTGGAGCCCGGCCGTGCGAACTCATCAAAATTTAAGCCGCGTTCCTCACAATATTTTTTCAAAGCGGCGTAATAGCCAATCGGTGCATCGAGCCAGACATAAAAGTACTTGCCCGGCGCATCGGGAATCTCAAAGCCAAAGTAGGGTGCATCGCGGGAAATATCCCAATCGCCGAGCGAGGTGTCAGGCACCGCGCCTGGCGCGGTGCCTGACACCTCGCTGGATACCTCGGGGCCGAGCCACTCTCTCAGTTTGTTGGCGGCTTCGGGCTGAAGCCGGCTGTCACGCAGCGCCCACTGGCGCAAAAATTCGACGCAGCGGGGATCGGAGAGTTTAAAAAAGTAATGATCCGATTCACGGCGTACAGGTTCGGCCCCGGAAACCACGGACACCGGGTTTTTTAAATCGGTGGGGCTATAGGTGGCACCGCAGGCTTCGCAAGAATCGCCGTATTGATCGGTTGCGCCGCACTTGGGGCACTCGCCTTTAATGAAACGATCAGGCAGAAACATTTCCTTGACCGGGTCGTACATTTGTTCAATGCGCCGCACTTCAATTAAGCCTTTGGCTTTGAGCTGCAAATAGATATCTTCGGCAAGCGCCTTGTTCTCGGGCGAGTGGGTGCTGTAGTACTTGTCAAAAGAAATATCAAAGCTGGCAAAGTCACGGGTGTGCTCGCGCCAGACTCGCTCAATCAAGGCTTCGGGGGTAATGCCTTCTTTTTCGGCGCGCAGCATGATCGGGGTGCCATGCGTGTCATCGGCACAGACGTACACCACATCGTGGCCGCGCATGCGCTGAAACCGCACCCAAATGTCGGTTTGAATGTATTCCACCAGATGGCCAAGGTGAATTGCGCCATTGGCATAGGGCAGGGCAGAGGTGACAAAGATGCGTCGTTTGTTTTGCGCGTGCATTGCAGGGAAATTGGGGAAGATACGAGGGTCTAAATGTCTTGTTTTGTGGCGGAAGGCTGTATTCTGCCGCAACTATGACTTCTGACATCACTTCTTCTGCGCTTTCAATTCTTTCTACCGTCTTTGATCCTCGGCTGGGTCCGCCCCCGGGCAAGGATTTGGTGAGCGCAAAGATGGTGGGTGAGATTGCCGTGAAAGACGGCTGCCTTACGGTCGACATTGTTTTGCCCTACGCCGCGAAGGGGGAGTCCGGCGTTTGGCAGGACCGTGTCGGCCGTGCTTTGGCGGGCATTGCCCCCAATGGCAAGGTACAAGTGAATGTATCGGTCAAGGTCAAGGCCCGTGCGGTGCCGGGCACCATGAAGCGGCTTAATGGCATTAAAAACGTGATTGCAGTGGCCTCGGGCAAAGGGGGCGTGGGCAAGAGCACCACGGCTGCGAATCTGGCGCTTGCCTTGGCGGCCGAGGGCGCCCGAGTTGGCATGATGGATGCCGATATCTATGGCCCATCGCAGACCATGATGTTGGGCACGGCGGGCCAGGCGTATTCCAACAAAGACAACAAGATTGAGCCCAAGGTTGCGCATGGGGTGCAGGTGATTTCCATGGGCATGCTCACCACGGAAGACACGCCCATGGTGTGGCGTGGGCCCATGGCCTCTTCGGCCATGGAGCAGTTGTTAACCGAGACCGCCTGGGATGATGTGGACTATCTGATTGTGGATATGCCGCCGGGTACGGGCGACATTCAGCTAACACTGTCGCAGCGTGTGCCGGTCACCGGCGCCATTATTGTCACGACCCCGCAAGACATTGCCCTGCTCGATGCGAAAAAGGGCTTGGTCATGTTTGAAAAAGTGAAGGTGCCGATCCTGGGTATTGTCGAAAACATGGCCATGCATGTTTGTTCGAAGTGCGGGCATGTCGAACATATTTTTGGCCAAGGCGGTGGCGAGCGCATGGCCGATCAGTATGAGGTGCAGTTCTTGGGTTCGCTGCCTCTGGATATTCGAATCCGTGAACAGGCAGATTCAGGCCGCCCCTCGGTGGTGGCCGACCCGAATGGGCCGATCGCCCAGGCCTATCGGGAGATTGCCCGGACCGTGGGCGCTCGCGTGGCCATGCTCTCGGAGGACCACAGCGCGAAGTTTCCGAGCATCAAGATCGTCGGCACTTGACCGTCATCGCGAGGGCCCGACAGGGCCCGTGGCGATCCACCGAGCGTAGATTGCCACGTCGGCCTGCAGCCTCCTCGCAATGACGAATTAGTCGGTCATCGCCGAGGGTCGCTTTCCATTTCGTCATCGCGAGGGCCCGACAGGGCCTGTGGCGATCCACCTGTGCGAAAATCTTCGCACTATGACCATTAAAAGCGACAAGTGGATTCGCCGCATGGCGCAGTCCCATCAAATGATTGAGCCGTTTGCGCCCGACCAGGTGCGCTATGCAGGCGATCACAAGATTGTTTCCTACGGCACCTCGAGCTATGGCTACGATGTGCGATGCGCAAACGAATTCAAGATTTTTACCAATATCAACAGCACAATTGTCGACCCGAAGAATTTCGACAGCGCCTCGTTTGTTGATTTCAAGGGTGATGTCTGTGTCATTCCACCGAATTCATTTGCGTTGGCAAGAACGGTGGAGTACTTTCGCATTCCGCGCAGTGTGCTGACAGTGTGTTTGGGAAAATCGACGTATGCACGTTGCTTTCGCGGTGACACTCGCGTTGCGCTGGTCGATGGCACGGCTCCAACACTCGAAGAGATGGCTCGTCGATCTGAATCGGGTGAACGCTTTTGGGGTTACAGCATTGGCGAAAACGGTCGGTTAATCGTCGCCCAACTCGAGTCGCCGCGGCACATCGGCCGAGACAATTTGGTAGAAGTTAAGCTCGATAACGACCAGGTGATTCATGCCACACCCGATCACTTGTTCATGACTCGGGATGGTCGCTGGATTCCGGCTGCGGAACTCACTTCGGGAGTGTCGCTGATGCCGCTCTATAGGTCTCTCTTCCGCGGTTACGAGATGACCTATCAACCGCTTAATGGTCATCTAATGCCCACGCACCGTTTGGCGGACGACTGGAATCTTCGTTTCGGCATGTACGCCGACCAGCCAGGAACACACCGTCATCATATTGACCACGACCGCTTAAACAATAACCCGTGGAATATCGAGCGCATGCTGGCAAAAGACCACATCGCGCTTCACAATCAGAAAAATTACGGGGAAGAGTTTGACCCCAGCGAACATAGCGCCGCGATCAAGGCTGCGCTCAGCCAGCGGTTGAGTGACCCTGATTGGGCTGAGGCGTATTCTCAGATGCAAAGCAAGCGCGCCCAGAACTTTTGGTCTGAAGAGAGATATCGCGAAGCCCGTGATCGGGTTTTAGCTCAGCGCCAGAATGTGTCCGCAGAGACGAGAGCTTTGCAGAGTCAGGCGCATCGCAATCGATACGCAGACCCATTGGTCCGTCGGTTTCACAGCGAGCTTATGCGTAAGGCCTGGGCAAATTCTTCGGGTGATCGCAGAAGCCGACAGGCAGAGATCGCTCGCCAAATTAATCTACGCCCGGAGATCACTGAAGACGTGGTTTTGAAGGCACTCCATCAAACCGGGTCGATTCGCGGGGCGGCTCGACTTTTGGAATGTGACCGATCCGTCTTCCGTCGTTTCCCTGAATTGATTGCCGCTTTCCAAGGCAAACCGAAGGGTTACAAGGTAGAAGAGCCGCGCGCGCATTATGGCCAGATCAACCATAAGGTTAAATCAGTACGTTCCGTGGGCGGGGAGCACGATGTGTTTTGTTTGACGGTTCCCGAGGCCGGAAACTTCGCGCTTGAAAGCGGGGTGTTCGTAAAAAACTGTGGAATCATCGTCAACGTAACGCCTTTGGAACCTGAGTGGGAAGGGCATGTAACTCTTGAGTTTTCAAACACGACACCGCTGCCTGCAAAAATCTACGCAGGCGAGGGCTGCGCGCAAATGTTGTTCTTCGAGAGCGATGAAATTTGCGAAACCTCGTACAAAGACCGTGGCGGAAAGTACCAGGGGCAGACCGGCGTAACGCTGCCCAAGACCTAAAGCGTGGATCGCCACGGCGCTTCGCGCCTCGCGATGACGTTTGTGGTTGACAGCCTCGCGTTGACCCTACAACGCCGCGTTCACCAGCTGCCAGGTGTATTCCGCGCGAGGGCGTGACAGCGCTTCCTCGGTAAAGCCCGACTCCACCACCTCGCCGCCGCGCATGACCATGAGC
>QXGG01053545.1_pt1 | contig 23104 bp, 20 predicted proteins | sample 1982491 | NCBI WGS metagenome assembly QXGG01 (sample SAMN09924614, study PRJNA488089) | Wastewater metagenome, whole genome shotgun sequencing project. | isolation source: South African research farm wastewater | place: South Africa: Irene, Agricultural Research Council, Animal Production... | reverse complement strand
TGAGTCACTTTCAAGTGAGTGGAGCTTTAAGAAGTTCGAAATTTCAAATACTGATCTTGACATAAGACGTCACCAGATGGCTCTACATGAAAAAATAACACTATCTCTAGCTTGCCTAGTTTTCTTTTTTATTGGAACTCCTTTGGGTGCAATTATCCGTAAGGGAGGATTAGGAATGCCTGTGGTAATTTCGGTAATGATATTTATCATCTACTATATCATCAATACCATGGGTTCTAAAATGGCCCGTGAAGGAGAGTGGGAAGTCTGGTTTGGTATGTGGCTAAGTACGCTTATTTTAGCCCCTGTGGGTGGATTTCTAGCCTACAAATCGAATAAAGATGCGGTGATTCTGAATTCGGACACTTATATGAGTTGGATAAAAACGGTTATAGGTATCCGTCCACAAAGACATATGACACGTAAAGAGGTTGTTATTGACGACCCCAATTACAGCGAATGCTATGAGCAAATCACTCACCTATCCAACAGACTGGAGGAGTATCGTAATACACATAAATTAAGAAGTGCACAGAGCTACATAAAACTTTGGTTCAAGACTAAAACTAATGACCCCGTAGATGAATATTTGGGCGAACTCGAACTGATTATAGAGGAACTTTCAAACTCTAGCTCACTAGAGATTATTAATACGATAAATAAATATCCCGTGATCCCACACCGAGCGCATACGCTCCCATTCAAGCTAGAATGGCTTGACCGAGCAATTGGGGTTATACTCCCTGTGGGAATATTCTTTTACTTTAGAATTTGGTTCTTTAGATTACGACTCGCTAAAGACATCCAAAAAGTAATAGAGATAAACAAAGAGCTTAAAATAATTATAGATAAGAATAAGTAGTTATGGAAGATTTTAAATTAAACACAATAGAAGAAGCAATCGCTGATTTTAAAGAAGGAAAGTTTCTTATCGTTGTGGACGATGAAGATCGTGAGAATGAAGGTGATTTTATCATCGCAGCAGAAATGATAACTCCTGAGAAGGTTAACTTTATGATGCGTTATGGCAGAGGAGTTCTGTGTACACCACTCAGTGCTGAGCGATGCAACGAACTTGAACTAGAAATGCAAGTATCGTCAAACACTTCTATTTATGAAACTCCATTTACAGTTACAGTCGACAAGATCGAAGGCTGTACAACTGGTGTTTCTATGGACGATAGAGCAGCTACTATTCTGGCTTTGGCCGATACAAACTGTAAACCTACCGACTTGGCTCGACCAGGGCATGTCAACCCTCTTAGGGCTAAAGATAAAGGAGTTCTTTGCAGAGCAGGACACACCGAAGCAACTGTAGATATGTGTAAGCTTGCAGGCTTCAAACCGGTTGGTGCATTAATCGAGATCATCAACGAAGACGGAACAATGTCTAGACTACCTCAACTTATGGAGGTATCTAAAAGATTTGGAATTAAAATAATTTCAATTGCTGATCTAATCAAATACCGTTTAAGCCAAGAATCAGTAATCGAAAAAGGAGAAGAGGTAGATATGCCAACAGAGTATGGCCATTTCCGTCTTATCCCTTTTAAACAAAAATCTAACGGACTAGAGCATGTAGCGCTAATCAAAGGTACTTGGGACAAAGATGAACCAGTACTTGTACGTGTTCACTCTTCTTGCGTAACTGGTGATATCTTTGGTTCTTTCAGATGTGAGTGCGGAGAGCAACTTCACGAAGCGATGCGCATGATTGATAAAGAAGGTAAAGGTGTTATCGTATATATGAATCAAGAAGGACGTGGAATCGGACTAATGAACAAGATAGCTGCTTACAAACTTCAAGAAGAAGGCCTTGATACTGTAGAAGCTAATCTACATCTTGGTTTCAAAGCTGACGAGAGAGATTATGGTGTTGGAGCAAATATATTACGAGAAATAGGTGTAACCAAAATGCGCTTAATGAGTAATAATCCGATAAAACGCATAGGACTCGAATCGTACGGATTGAACATTGTAGAGAATGTTGCTATTGAGGTTCAGCCTAATAAATACAACAAATCATACTTGGAAACTAAACAACAAAAAATGGGACATACCCTGCATGTTGTTAAGCAGTAAGAATAAAACAAAAAACAAGAGCTGACCAATTGGTCAGCTCTTGTTTTTTTGAGAATTAAATCCTCAATTAGTCTTCTGGGTGAATCGCTTCTGATGGACAAACATCAGCACAAGTACCACAGTCTGTGCAAAGGTCTGCATCAATAGTATAGATATCACCTTCTGAAATAGCTTCTACTGGGCATTCATCGATACATGTGCCACATGCTATACAGTCGTCATTAATTACGTAAGCCATTGTTTAAAATTTTAAAATGTTATTAGTACTAATTAGTTTGGCAAAAATAAAGGTTTATTTGATTACTTACCACCATTATCTCTATTTTTTTAGCTTCTTAGAGTAAAATCTATGCTAGAAGGCAATAGAACCAATTAGATATTTAGTTTTCGCCTCATTAAATATGTATTCAAGCAAGTTGATATAGAATCTTATCTTTTTTAATTAATTTTGCAACGATAAGCAATTTATATATATCCTGGATATGCCACTATACATCCCAAAAGACTTACCTGCTTTCGACTTACTCAAAAAAGAAGGTATTCATATTGACATACAAGACAAGAGAGCCAATGCACATGAACCCGTTTTAAAGATAGGGTTGCTCAACCTTATGCCTCTAAAGATAGAGACAGAGACTGATTTTATCCGTATTCTCTCAAAAAGTGAACTTCATATTGAGGTGAGTCTGATTAGGTTTAATTCGCACCAATCAAGGAATACGCCAAAGGAGCATCTAGATCAGTTTTACTCAGACTTCAGCTCGGTCAAGGAGCAAAGTTTTGATGGTTTTATTATTACTGGTGCACCTATTGAGCATCTTCCATTTGAGCAAGTTAGCTATTGGAAGGAGCTAAAAGAGGTGTTTGAGTGGTCTAAAACTCATGTCAAATCAACGCTTAATATCTGTTGGGCTGCACAGGCAGGCTTATATCATTTTTACAACATCAATAAGTACGAGCTAGAACAGAAGAAGTTTGGTATATTTGAACACCAGGTTCTTAACAAAAGTTGTCCTTTATTAGAGGGGTTTGAACCAACCTTTAATGCTCCTCATAGCCGACACACAGAAGTTAGAACCGAAGATATCAATAACTGTCCTGAGATAGAATTGCTTTCGGTCTCAAACCAAGCTGGAGTATTCATAGTATCGGCTAATGCAGGACAACAGCTTTTTATAACTGGCCACGCGGAATATCCACTTTACAGATTAGATGGTGAGTATAGAAGAGATCTATCCAAAGGTTTAGAGATAAATGCACCCGTCAATTATTATAAAAATAACGATTCCAGCTTACCCCCCATCGAAACATGGGGCTCACATGCCAACTTATTATTCATGAATTGGCTAAATCACTATGTCAATAAATAACGAAAAGATTATGTCCATACGAAAAATAGAACTTCTAGCTCCTGCCAAAAACTTAGAATGCGGTATAGCAGCAATCGATCATGGTGCTGATGCTGTATATATTGGCGCACCCTCATTCGGGGCTAGAGCTTCTGCCACCAACTCAATAGAAGATTTAGCCAAACTGGTAGATTATGCACACTTACTCAACGTTAAGGTCTATGCAACCGTCAACACCATTTTAGAAGACCATGAGGTAGAAGAATCCGAAAAGATGATTTGGGATCTACATCGCATTGGAGTAGATGCACTGATAATCCAAGATATGGGGATCTTAAACATGAATCTCCCTCCCATTGCACTACACGCAAGTACACAATGCGATAACCGTACCATAGAAAAAGTGAAGTTCTTACAAGAAACTGGTTTCAACCAAGTGGTATTAGCAAGGGAGTTATCATTTAATGAAATACATCAGATTCATCAAGCTTGTCCCGGGGTATCACTTGAGGTATTCGTTCATGGAGCACTTTGTGTAAGTTATAGTGGACAGTGTTACGTGAGCCAAGCCATCAGCAAAAGAAGTGCAAACAGAGGATCATGTTCACAGTTTTGCCGCTTACCGTTTACACTCAAAGATGCAAATGGCAAAATAATCCTTAAAGACAAGCACCTACTATCGCTTAAAGATATGAATCAGCTTGATCGACTCGAATCTTTAATCGACGCTGGAGCAAGTTCACTAAAAATAGAAGGTCGCCTTAAAGATCCTACATACGTAAAGAATGTAACAGCAGCCTACAGAAAAGCTTTAGATAAAATCTTCAAACGACGTCCCGAATATATCGCAGCGTCATCAGGAGTAACCGAACTACTTTTCGAACCCAACTTAGACAAAAGCTTTAGCCGTGGTGCAACCTCCTTCTTTGCCAATGGAAGGCAAAGTGATATTGCCTGCTTCGATACTCCAAAATCATTGGGCGAAGAGATGGGCCTTATGAAAGAGATGCGAGGAAACTACTTTACAGTCGCTGGTCTGAAACCTTTCCATAATGGTGATGGTGCATGTTTTATTGATGAGAATGGTAAGCTCACAGGCTTTAGAATCAACAAGGTTGAAGGAAATAAAATATTCCCTCTTGAAATGCCCCACATAAAACCAAAGACGGTAATCTATCGTAACTACGATCACGAATTTGACAAATTGCTCAGCAAGACCTCGTCAACAAGGACGATTGGAGTTCAGATAAAGTTAACTGAGTCGGTTAAAGGCTTTACTCTACAACTCTTTGATGAGGATGGTAATGAAGCAAGCGTTCAGCTAGATCAAGCTAAAGAAGAGGCACGCACTCCTCAAAAAGACAATATTATACGCCAACTGTCTAAGCTAGGAAACACACCATTCTATCCAGCAGCCGTTGAGGTTACACTACAAAAAGAGTGGTTCGTACCCTCGTCAATCCTCAATGAAGCCAGAAGAGAAGCGGTAGAACAGCTTATAGAAACCCGAAAAAGAAATTATAGAAGGATTGAGCAACGTTTCGAAAAGACTAGTCACCAATTTATAACACCCAAACTAACCTATCTAGGAAATGTTATGAACAGCTATGCACATCAATTTTATGCTCAGCACGGGGTGACAGAAATTGCACCAGCCTTTGAGAAAAAAACCATAGACGAAGCAGTTCTAATGTTTTGCAAACACTGTATCCGTTATTCTATGGGATGGTGCCCTACTTTTCAGCAAGATAAATCACCCTATAGAGAACCCTTCTGCCTTGTTGACCCCAATGGTAGTGAGTTTAAGCTACAGTTCGATTGTAAGAACTGCCAAATGAAGGTGATGCGCAATATTTAAATTTGATGCAAGTCGGTATAACCGTTAATGACGGCATAGATTGTTAGTCCAGACACTGACTTTATGCCCAATTTATCGGTTATATTTTTGCGGTGGGTAATAACAGTAGTTTGCCCAATATTAAGCCTGTCTGCAATCTCCTTGTTGGTCATCCCCATAGCAATAAGCGAGATTACCTCAATTTCTCGTGGGCTAAGTTCATGCACTTGATGTGCTGCTACAGCATTTTTATTACGAGAATGACCAGGCTCATGCGCTTGCTTGTGTAAATCTATCAAAGACTTAATAACCTGCTTCTCGGTCTTAAAGACATCCAATACAAAAACTCCTGAAAGCAGTGTAGCCTGTGCTTCAGAAGCCATTACAATAGTTCTTTTCTTGCGGGGAAGGAAAAAAGAATTGTGCTCTATGTAAATAGGAGCCGATATGAAGTAGTGTGCATACATATCAGGGGTATCATCCATAAAAGCCTCAAAACCTTGGAATATACGAATTTCAGCTACTGGAATAAGTTCTATAAGAATAGACTTAAGTCCCAGTGCTGCCAGAATATTAAATTCAACAATAGCAATCTCTGGTCGATGGTTTGGTAGTGCGTGGTGGTGGTTAATCATCCGAATAAATATCTAAAAGCTTCTTCTACTTTGCGGACAGGCATTAATTCTATTGAGTATTTATCAACATCTAAGCCCTGCACATTAAATTGAGGTAAAATAAACCGTTTAAAGCCTAGTTTCTCCGCCTCTTTGACTCGTTGTTCAATACGTGTTACGGGTCTGATCTCACCAGAAAGGCCAACCTCCCCAGCAACACATATATTATTATCAATAGCTACATCCATATTTGACGATAAGATGGCACTTATCACAGAGAGATCAATGGCAGGATCTTTTACTTTGATTCCACCAGCTATATTTAAGAATACATCTTTTTGTGCGAGTTTAAAACCAACACGTTTTTCAAGTACTGCCAAGAGCATATTCATTCTTCTCAAGTCAAACCCCGTGGCCGAACGTTGCGGCATACCATACACCGCTGAACTAACAAGTGCCTGGGTCTCAATTAAGAATGGACGAACACCTTCAACAGCAGCTGCAATACAGACCCCACTCATTCCTGAATGGTCTTTTGAAAGCAACATTTCGGAGGGATTAGAAACCTGCCTTAATCCGTCACTACGCATTTCGTAGATACCTATTTCCGAAGTACTTCCGAATCGGTTCTTGATGCTTCTGAGGATTCTATAAAGGTGCTGTTGATCACCCTCAAACTGCAGAACAGTATCTACTATATGTTCTAAGACCTTTGGCCCAGCAATTGATCCTTCTTTATTAATATGTCCAATCAGAAGTATGGGTATATTAGTCTCCTTACTACAACGTAGAAGCTGAGCAGAACATTCACGAACCTGTGATAAACTTCCGGGTGAAGAATCGACAGTTTCGGTAGAGATCGTCTGGATCGAGTCGATTACAACCATATCGGGAGATATATTCTTTATATGTTGGAAGATATGTTCTAAAGAGGTTTCGCAAATAATAAAGGTGTTGGATGAAGTTTTACCAAGTCTGTCGGCACGAAGCTTTAACTGTCTCTCGCTCTCCTCAGCCGAGACATATAAAATCTTTTTTCCCTCAATACCCAGTGCTGTTTGAAGAATAAGAGTTGACTTACCAATACCTGGTTCTCCACCAAGCAAAACAATTGAGCCTTGAACAAGCCCCCCACCCAAGACACGGTTCAACTCTTCATCATTCATATCGATGCGTGATTCTTGAGTTATATTGATCTCTCCTATAAGTGTGGGAGTGTTCCTTTTTTTCCCAGATTCGGCCGAATAACTAAAGTTCTTTTCTTGAGTTGGAAGAACTTTCTCTTCTTTGAAAGTATTCCACTCAGCACAAGAAGGACATTTTCCAACCCATTTAATCGATTCATAACCACAATTGGAGCAGTAATAAATTGTTTTTTCTTTAGCCATAGTGTTCTAATACTTTTATGTTTAACAAAGATAAGGATTTTAAAAACAACACGAGTAATCGGCATCCTTATTATGCAAAACAGATACAATGTTTAAAAATAGTGAACATAAACGATAAAAAACTTGTTGTAATCAATTGAAAGGTATGTTTTTTTATAAAAAATTGTTGGCATGTTGTATAAATGCCTATATTTGTCAATTAGATATAAAAAAGTATGAACATCTTTTTTATTTGATTGTTTAGTTAAGTGTAGCAGGCATAAATAGGACAACTTGCTACATTGGATAACATTTAGATGGATATAATATCAAGCTAAAATGAACTTTTAATTTATGATATGTCATAATAAAGTTCCTAGATTTAATAAAGTATCTATTACAAGTAAACAAAAGGTAAAAAAGAATTAACTTAATTTTAACTTAATTATAAACAGACATGAAGAAAAGTTTACTAACAGCTGTATTCGCAGTTGCATCTCTTGGAGGTGCTTATGCACAAAGCAACGGAGACGTTACTACAAATGCAGATAAATACAAAGTTGAAACTAATCGTTTTTTTGACAACTGGTTCTTTGATATCAATGGTGGTGCACAAGTATATTTTGGAAGCAAAGATGCAAAGAAATCTTTTGGTAAAAGACTTGCTCCCGCTTTAGATGTTTCACTAGGAAAGTGGTTCACTCCCGGAATGGCCTTAAGATTTGGTTATATGGGCCTTCAAGGTAAAGGTGCTGCAATCAATGAAAAAGAAGCCTTTACAACTGGAGGAAGCTTTGTAAAAAACGGAGTTAAATATTACGACCAAAAATGGGATATGATGAATCTACACGCTGAAGTGTTATTCAATCTATCAAATATGTTTTGTGGTTATAATCCTGATCGTATTTACTCATTCATCCCTTATGTAGGTTTCGCTTGGTTACACGCTTGGGAAAGCCCGAAAAACAATGAATTTGGTGCAAGTCTTGGTTTAATCAACAAGTTCCGTGTATCTCCTGCATTAGACATTAACATCGAAGCTCGTGGAACACTTCTAAAAAGTGGTTTTGCAGGTGACAAAGGCAACCATGGCAAAGATGGTATGGCTGCTTTAACAGTAGGTTTAACTTACAAGTTTAAACAAAGAAACTTCAACAGAGGTACTGTTATTTCAACAGGAATTAGCGAAAGCGAAATGCGCCGCATCCAAAATCAACTACGTGATGCTCAAGCATACAACAACCAGTTGAAAGACGAAATTTCAGCATTACGCAACAGAAAACCAGAAGTGGTTTACAAGGAAGTTGCTGCTGATGATTCACGTGTAATCTTCTTCCCAATTGACAAGAGCGATCTTACTGCTAAAGATTTAGTAACAGTAAAATTGATGGCTGAGTCAATCAAGGCTACAGACAAAAACTACACAGTACAAGGTTATGCTGACCAAGCTACAGGTAGCAAAGCGTATAATCTACGCTTAAGTGAAGCTCGTGCAAACAATGTACGTGACGCACTTATCAAAGAAGGCGTAAGCGCTTCTAAACTGAAAGCAGTTGGTATGGGTGGTGTAGAATCTGTATTCGGAAAAGAAAACCAATTAAGCCGTGTGGTTATTATCAAATAATTAGAGCTTAAAATACAGAACTAATATTAAGAAGGGTGCCTTGGCATCCTTCTTTTTTTTACGTTACTTTACAAACGATAATCAAATAAAACACTTATGAAAGTACTCAAGTTTGGAGGATCTTCAGTAGCGAATGCCGAGGCCATTTCCAAGGTTAAAGCTATTGCAGCATCAAATTCAGACACACCAATCATTATTGTTGTGTCGGCACTTGGTGGAATAACAGACCACCTTCTCAACACTGCTTTCCTGGCGGCAGATGGAAACATTGCTTATGAAAATGAGTTTAAATCCATCGTAGGAAGACATGAAACAGTAGTTAATGAACTATTTGAAGAGAACGAGAATCGAATGCGCCTGAATGCTCAGATGAAAGCACTTTTCGGAGAATTAATCAATATCTACAAAGGAGTTTACTTGATTAAAGACCTATCTTCTAAGACACTCGATACGATTGTAAGTTATGGAGAGCGTCTATCTTCCATTATTGTAGCTCAGGCTATTCCCGAGGCTAAATGGATGGATTCACGTGAATTCATCAAGACAGAACTAAAGCATGGTAAGCATGTACCCAATACTGCCTTAACCACTTCACTCATACGTTCAGCCTTTAAATATTTACCAAAGATTTCCGTCTTGGGAGGGTTTATTGCATCGGATGAAGAAAACAACGAAATAACTAACCTCGGTAGGGGTGGGTCTGATTATACTGCCTCACTAATTGCTACAGCACTTAACGCAGAGCAATTAGAAATATGGACTGACGTTGATGGTTTTATGACAGCCGACCCCAGAGTTATCAACAAGGCTTACACCATCGAAGAACTAAGCTATGATGAAGCTACAGAGCTTTGCAACTTTGGTGCAAAAGTTATATACCCACCAACCATATATCCTGTGTGCCACACCAATATACCCATATTGGTTAAAAACACATTTAACCCCAGTGGTCCAGGAACTGTGATTTCAGCCTCATCGACGAAAATATCGAAGCAGGTTATCAAGGGAATTTCTTCAATCAACAATACAAGCCTTATCACTGTGCATGGTTTAGGTATGGTTGGAGTAATTGGTGTGAACTACCGAATTTTTAAGGCACTAGCCAAAAATGGCATCAGCGTATTCCTTGTAGCTCAAGCCTCATCCGAAAATAGCACTTCTATTGGTGTACGTTCTGAAGATACCGTAGGTGCTTGTAAGGCTCTAGATGATGAATTCGCAAAAGAGATAGAGCAAGGGATCATATCTAAGATGAGAGCCCAAGAAGGCTTAGCAACAGTTGCTGTTGTGGGGAATAAAATGAAAGGCAATGCGGGCATAGCTGGCCGACTCTTCCAGACCCTTGGAAGAAATGGTATTAATGTGATTGCTTGTGCTCAAGGAGCTTCGGAGATGAATATATCGATAGTGGTAGATGGTCATCTGCTCAAAAAAGCACTCAATGTAATTCACGACTCATTCTTCCTTTCAGAGTATAAAGAGCTTAACCTCTACATCTGTGGAACAGGGACCGTTGGAGCAAGTTTGATTGATCAAATTAAGTCACAACAACAAAGACTTATGGATGAGCAACGACTCAAGCTCAATGTAGTAGGTATAGCTACAAGCAAGAAGCTACTTATTAACAGAGATGGCATCGACCTAGATGAATACAAGAAGTTGCTCGATCAGGTGGCCATACCAAGCTCACCCGAGATTCTAGTACAAGAAATTATTAAAACAAATATTTTCAATTCGGCATTTGTCGATTGTACAGCAAGTCAAGACGTAGCCTCACTTTATAAAAACTTCTTAGCCCACAACATATCTATCGTAGCAGCCAATAAGATTGCTGCCTCCTCCTCTTATGAAAACTACATCGACTTAAAGCGTGAAGCACTCAAAAAAGGTGTAAAGTTCTTATTCGAGACCAATGTTGGTGCAGGTTTGCCTATTATTAATACGATTAACGATTTGATTAATAGTGGCGATAAGATCTTGAAGATCGAAGCTGTCCTCTCGGGTACACTAAACTTCATCTTTAATGAGATTAGTGCAACAGTACCTTTTAGTCAAACCATAAAAAGAGCGCAAGAAGAGGGGTATTCTGAGCCCGACCCACGTATTGACCTGAGTGGTACCGATGTAATCCGCAAACTGGTTATTTTGGCTCGTGAAGCTGGCTATCCGTTAGAACAATCGGATGTTGAAACTAACCTGTTTGTACCTAATGCTTATTTTGAAGGAGAGTTAGCTGACTTTTGGAAAGGAATAACCGCTTTAGATACTCCATTTGAACAGGATAGAGAAAAGCTAGAAAAAGAGCAAAAGAAATGGCGATTCGTAGCTAAGCTTGACCAAGGTAAGGCTAGTGTAGGACTCGAAGAGGTCAGTTCATCTCACCCTTTCTATACCCTAGAGGGTAGCAATAATGTGATCTTGCTTACAACAGAACGATACAAAGATTACCCTATGATGATTCAAGGCTACGGAGCTGGTGCAGATGTAACAGCTGCTGGAGTCTTTGCAGACATTATGAGTATTGCAAATATTTAAACGAACGAAATCAATACTCAACTAAAAATCCCGTAAGGCTGAATCAGCTTTACGGGATTTTTAGTTGAATAGGACTTACTAAGAACAGGATTGCGAGTAAGTCGGAGATAAGAAACGAGTAAGTGGTTTGATATTTCCCTCTAGGATATCGCTTCTTCATCTGCTAATGCCTCATATATTAATTCTTGAATTGATTCTCTTACTGCCAAAGAAGACAATTTATTGGGCCAAACCGAAGGGTAAGTCCGATTACTCAAAAACACATACACTAAGTTATTAACAGGGTCAACCCAAGCGCAAGTACCCGTAAAACCAGTATGTCCATAAGTTTGGATAGGTGTAGAAGAGCTACAAGGGCTATATTTGTTAACCTCACCACTTGGCTTGTCAAAACCCAATCCTCTACGACTAATCTTTGATTTCTGCGTAGTAAACAACTTGCAAGTACTTTCACCTAGATAACGCTTGTCTTTATAGACTCCTCCATTGAGCAACATTTGATAGATGGCAGCAACATCGGCAGCGTTTCCAAATAAACCAGCATTACCAGATACTCCTCCTAATAAAGCAGCCGTCTCATCGTGCACATAACCTTGTACTACCTCTTTTCTAAAAAGCTTATCGTTATTTGAAGCAACAATCTCATCTTTCGAAAATTTTTCTAACGGATTAAACGTCAGGTTTAACCCCATAGGCTGATAAAAAGACTCTGCTAAATATTTATCAAGCCCAATGCCTGTAATATTCTCAATACATTTTTGCAAAAGGATAAAACCCAAACAGCTGTAACGGTATTTCTTACTCAATAGAGGTTTATCGTAAATTTGATCTAAAATGACCCCACTAATGGAATCATTAAACCAAAGATTATCGGATACCTGAATGGAATGGTGATCGGTCTGTTTTTTACTTGTTAGTCCTTTATTAAACTTAAAGTTTGGATTGGCCCAAGACCGATCGCCCAACTGGAGTGTATGCTTGGCATCCTTACGATTCCGAAAAATAGGTCCTTCGAAACTCTTTGGATCAACAATTTCACCGTATAGATAAAGACCAGCAGACATACCCGATTCATGAAATAATAGTTGTTGAATAGTCAGTTTACCCTTGTCTGTGCCTTTCAGTTCAGGTATAAACGCTGAAATCTCATCGGTAAGGTTAAGTCGTCCTCCATCATAGAGCTTCATCACTCCTAGCAGTGTTGCAGTAGTTTTTGTCAGAGAGGCTAAGTCAAAATAATCAGAAGTCGCAACTTGTTTTGAATCTGACCCAGATAAAGTACCAAATGCTTTGTGGTAAGCCAGATGACCATCTTTAAGAACTAAGATCTGACAACCAGTAAAAGCATCTTCAGCTATTGCTGCTTGTGCTACAGAATCTATCTTTACGAGTTTTTCATTATTAAAACCGAGGTCTTCGGCTACATATTGAACTTCTTCAACAGCGCTGTCTTTCTGATCAGAAAACCCAAATAAGCCAGTACCCTCAGGATAAGTATCACCAATAGCTACAGCCAATTGACCCGAAGGCTCTAATGTACCCATAAGTATTTCCCCAACAGCATGCTGAACATTCAGGCCAGGCGCATGAGCTAGAATAGCCGATTCGGCATTCGCTATACTCTTTTCCATCAATCGGAGGTACTGACCTCCCGTAAAAAAGATGAAGCTCAAAGGCCGCTTGGTTTGTAAAACCTCAAAATAAGTATCGTAGCGTTCGAGCTTGTTCTCAGACAGACAAACAAAGACTCTATCAAAATCCTCAAGCTCTTTGATTAGCTTCTCTCTTGAAGCAACCGACAAAGAAGGATCAACTGCAAACATCTTTACTTGAATCTCGGGGTTTATAGCACTCTTTAGTGCACTATACTGATCAACACCAGTATAAACAAAAGCTACTTTTTTGGTTTTATCGTGCAAGGGTAAGGTTCTACCCTCGTTTTTGATAAGGGTAATTGCAGCAATTTCGAGCCTGTTGATAAGCTCTGTCGCTTCAGGTTTATTAATACGCTGAATCAAACCAGAGAGACGAATTTCTTGTGGCTTATTTAAACCCAAAGCATACTTATAGGTCAATATCTTTTTACACTTCTCCTGAATTATGGACTCAGAAAGCTCACCTTTCTTGATAGCGGCTAATACCAAGTCTAATTCACGCTTAACTTGTGGAGGACTAAGCAACATGTCATTACCAGCCTGAATAGCACGCAAACAAACGCCACCAGAAGAGCCTGCTCCACGCATAGCCAAAGCATCGGTAAAGATAAGTCCGTTAAAGCCAATGGAGTCTACCAACGTATTTTGAACTACTAATCGAGATAAAGAAGAGGCTTCGCCCGAACGTGTACCCAGCGCAGCCACATCTAAATGTCCTACCATAACACCACTGAGCTTTGCTTCGGTCAAGGCTTTGAAGGGATAGAGCTCGATAGAATCTAAGCGTTCTCGACTAAAAGGTAAAACAGGCAAAGCTTTATGCGAATCGACATTGGTATCGCCATGACCAGGAAAATGTTTGGTTACTGAGAGAACATTTTGGCTCTCTAACCCTTTTCCGTAAGCAATAACCTTATCAGCAACATTATAGGGAGACTCACCAAAAGAGCGAGTATTAATAACTGGATTATTAGGATTGGTATTTACATCGCCAACGGGAGCAAAGTTTACATGAATCCCCATTTCTCGACAAGCTCTACCCATCTCCATACCGTAGGCATAAAGCAGCGTTTCATCTGTAATACAACCCAAGACCATGTTTCGAGGAAATTTTGGCGTATTCTTGAGTCGCATCGACAACCCCCACTCTCCATCAAAGGTTATCATCAGGGGGAGTTTAGCCCAATTTTGAGCCATATTGGTAAGCTTTACTTGATTGGCTACCTCACCACCCGAAAACAGTAACCCACCAATTTGGTAGTCTTTAACAACTTTTTTAAGCAGATTTTCATTCGACTTATTAAGCTGTGGTGCGATTGTGAAAATAAACAACTGTCCGACTCGTTGCTCTAGGCTCATCTGATTATATACAGAATCTACCCATGCCGTTCTTTGCTCAATAGCCTTGGGAGATGCATTTAAAATGAAAGGCTCAACTTGAGCCTTTCCTGTATGATAACATAAGAGCAGTATAGCGCTCAAAAGTATCTTCTTTATCATAAAGTATAGGGTTATATCGTTTTAGTTCGGTTCAAATGTAACTTTAAACATACCTAAATATACACCATTTTTACCCATCTGAGAAATTGGAACGCTTTTTCCTTCTTTATTTAATACAATTTCGGGATCATTCATAAAGGTATGCGAATGCCCACCCAATACGAGGTCTATGTTAGAAGTGCTTCTTACCAATACTTGATCACTGTCTTGATTTAAAGCTGAAGGGCTTAGACCCAGATGTGAAAGACAAATAACGTAATCGCAATTAAGTTCTTCCTTTAACTTCTTAGCTATTTTATTGGCTGAGTCAGCTGGAGACAAGTAAGATACCCCCTCACAGTTGGAGGCTTGCACCAATCCTTCAATACGAGGGCTCAACCCAAATACCCCTATTTTAAGGCCCTCACGCTCGATAACAATATAAGGTTTAACTAAAGCCTCCAAAACCGTACCCCTAAAGTCGTAGTTGGCACAAACAATCGGAAACTTAGCTAACTCAAAGAGACGAGCCATATTTTCAAGGCCAAAATCAAATTCATGATTACCAATAGTCGCTGCATCGTACTGCATTTCATTCATCAGTAGTACCTCAACTTCTCCTTTATACATATTGTAGTAGGGAGTTCCTTGCGAGAAGTCTCCACAATCAAAAAGGAGCATGGAAGGATTAACTATCCGTAGAGAGTCAATGCAGGTAGCCCTACGAACATAACCGCCCAAACCAGCAAACTTATCAGCAGAATTTACATCAATAGGTTCAATCCGACTGTGTGTATCGTTGGAGTGATAGATATAAAGCTCTTTTTGTTGAGCTAGGGCAGAACCAAAAAGATTGGTCAATAAAAATAGAGCGACTAAAGCTATATGTAGATTATATTTTCTCATAATTACGTTAATTTAAGTGGGGTTATTTAACTGAGATTCGTCCTTCAACAACGGCTGTTATGTTTTTTTTCTGTGCCGCCTGTTTGTTGACATAGTCTAAAAACAGTCCTCGCAGTGTAGCTCCATCAGGGCATTGTCTAGATTGTGATTGCATAAGAGCAGTCATACCATCATTACCATCAGCCAAATAATCGATTGTAGCTACAGTATATATTTTAGCCTCATCAATCTCCTGACCTCCAACCTTAGCCGATAATACATCACCAGCCTTATTTATTTCGAGATTTATATTACTTATCCCCTCACCTTGAACCGTAGCAATATTCTGCATAAGCTCCTTTACAAATTTACCCTCGAGGGTCACTACGCAAAGTGAATTCTCAAAAGGAAGGATTTCGTAAACAGTACCAACTGTAATATCACCATTCGGGAGTATATTTCTTAACCCCCCCATATTAACAAGTCCAATATCAGCCGGACTACCCAATACTTGAGCAGCTGCATTACGCAAAACATCTGCTACTAGGTTAGATAAGGGGCTTTCAGGACGTCCTTTAGTGAGCGTTACGGGACAATAGCCAATAACCTTATTCATAACACTATCCACTCCTGCTTTGTAAGGAGCGAGAATAGCTAAAGCTGCTTGATTGGGGTTTTTATCCCAAACCGAATCGATAGCAATTTTACCACCTTGGATCTCAACAGCTTTATAAGAAGCTCGATTGCTACACGATATAAAACTTACTACTACCAGCAAAGCCAGTGTAACCTTCCACTTACTGCTAAACATTATCTTTCTCATAAACTTCGACTTTAATATACACAAAGATAAGATTTTGAGCCTATCAGGGCATATTTTTGTGGATGATTATTTTGTGTATCAAGCAAATATTTTGTTACTTTGCACCGCTTTACGTAATCGCTGTCAAGATAAGTGTTGCTTGATATGTTGCGTTGATATAACTTAATAATAAATTTAAGAAAATGGATTTAATTAAAATTGCTGAAGAAGCATTCTCAACTGGTAAGCAGCATCCAAGCTTTAAAGCAGGGGATACAATCACTGTAGCCTATCGTATTATTGAAGGTACCAAAGAGCGTGTTCAGCTTTACCGCGGTGTGGTAATTAAAATCGTAGGTTGTGGTAACAAAAAACGTTTCACTGTTCGTAAGATGTCTGGAACAGTAGGCGTAGAACGTATTTTCCCAATGGATTCACCAGCTATCGATAGCATCGAAGTGAACAAAGTGGGTATCGTTCGTCGTGCTAAACTTTACTACCTACGTGAACGTACTGGTAAAAGAGCTCGTATCAAAGAAAAAAGAGTTAACAAGTAATTCTTATTTCTTACAAGATATCAAAAGCCACAATCTGTTTTCAGGTTGTGGCTTTTTGGTTGGGGATAAAAAACGAGAAGTATGCCGCAGCACACTCCTCGTTACTATATATTTATTAGTTGTTGTCTTATTTACTTAGTCTTTAAGCTCCCATGCCAAAGCACTCGCTCCAAGAACTGCTGCATCAGAATCTTTAAGTTCTGAAACAAATAGACGGGTTTTACCTTTGTAGATATTCAACACGTTTTCTTCCATAGCACGCTGAATAGGTCTAAGAATATAATCTCCCGATTTTGCTAAACCACCAAAGAGGATGATTGCCTCAGGGCTAGAAAATGCAATAAAATCAGATAAGGCCTCGCCTAAGATACGTCCTGTATACTCAAAAATATCTTTAGCAATAACATCACCTTGCTCAGCTGCCTCGTAAACATCTTTAGACGTAATATCGTCAGCAGGTATATCTCTCAACACACTTGGTTCTGTACGCGAGGTCAATAGTTCACGAGCTGTACGCGCTACACCAGTAGCCGAACAGTAAGTCTCAAGACAACCCTTACGCCCACAACCACAAGGCCTACCTGTCTTGCGATCAACACATACATGGCCCAGCTCACCAGCAAAGCCATCGTGACCATAAACCACTTGTCCATTTATAACAATTCCGCTACCTACTCCAGTACCCAATGTTATCATAATGAAGTTCTTCAAACCACGAGCGGCACCATAAGTCATTTCACCAACAGCTGCAGCATTAGCATCGTTTGTAAGAGCAGTAGGAACATTCAAGCGCTCTTCAAACATTGCAGCCAATGGAATAACACCTTTCCAAGGCAAGTTAGGAGCAAACTCAATAGTACCCGTATAATAGTTTCCGTTAGGAGCTCCTACACCAACACCTTTAATTCTTTCTAATCCACCGATCTTATCTATAAGGGGAAGTAGATTCTCACAGACATCATTAACATACTTATCTGGTGACAGATATGTTTGAGTTTTCACTTTGCCACTATCGATAATGTTGCCACGAGCATCTACGATTCCAAAGACTGTATTAGTACCACCTATATCTATCCCTACAACGTAGGGTCTTTCCATATTAGAATTCATTATCTTATAATTAAAGGATTACTATTTTATAACACACAAAAATCGCAAAGAAGATTGAGTTTACAAAATAATTTAATTTAATAATATATGCGATTTCTTCTTTTAGGTATATTTCTTTAATATATATAGTAAGAATATATCGCTTTTAACCCAAAAGTGTTAATTCACGCCAATTAAATCAAATTACTTGAGCACCCGAAGATGAGTTCCTGGAACTCGACGAAGAAGTATTTGTTCTTCGCCTGGAAGTTCCACTCTCCTTAGAACGAGACGATGAACGATTAGTTCTTGTAGAAACTCTCTTATTACTATTAGACTTCTCAACAGAGCCAGGTGAACGTCGATTATTCTCTCTCGACTGATTATTTACACGATAAGTTGGTACATCTGAATGCCTTCTATCCGTATTGCTTCGAACCCCAGAACGATTATTTCGGCTAGTCTCTTGACGAGATACTCCACGACCATTTCTACGTGAACTTGATGAGTTTCGCTGATCTCTATAACCGAAGTCCTCTTGCCTAACATCACGATAGCGACGATTATTCGAATAAATAGGTCGGTATCTTCGGTTAGACGAAGAGTTGTGCCTATCTCTGTAATAGTAGTTATTACCATGTCGGCGATGATATCTACCATTATAAGTTCTATAATTTGCTGGCGGACCGTAATAATAATGATTGTGGTTGGTGTAAGTGAAATAAACTCTCAGGCTCCATGCTCCTGATTGCACCGAAATAGGACGATAGAAATAGGTCAAGCCTGAATATCTTCGGTACTGAGAGGTACTCAACACCCACGATATATCTTGATTACGATTATCCAAAAGTGAATAATAAGAGTCCATTGCTCGAGGATCACCCTGAACAATAGCGTTGCGCATGGGAGCCACACTAGCCAAAAAATCGTAGTTGATCTCAAAGATGTCTATATACTGATTCGAAGACAACCTCAATTCGTACATCATCTTATCGGTAAGAAATCGAGCTTCCCGACGAGTATCACCATAGGCAAATGCCTGAAGCGTAATTACTAAGAAAGCCAATAGTCCTAAAATCCGTTTATTCGTATCCATAGTGGTATTCTTTTTGGTTTGTATAAATAAAATTAGGACGAGAAAAACTCTCGTCCTAATCAATATCTCTACATTAAATAGGGAAAACCCTACTTAGAATTATCGCTTAATACCAACTTACCTGGTTCTAATGTTATCAATCGACGCTTATAGAGGTCACCGATAGCCTTTTTGAAAACCTTCTTACTCACACCAAACACGCTATAAATTTCTTCAGCATCACTACGATCATGAAAGCTTGTTTGCCCACCGTTATCTTTAATATAGCTCAATAAAGAGTTCGAAAAGTCAAGCACAGTTTGGTGACCACCTTGTTGCAAGATTAAATCAATTTTACCATCCTCACGTACTTGCTTTATAAATGCTTTCAAGCGCATACCTGTATAAACGGGTTGGAATATCTCATTGTCGTACAAAAGACCTGAAAACTGATCGTTAATAATAGCTTTAAAGCCTAGATCAGATTTTTGCCAGATTAGGATATCCACCTCATCTCCTTCAGCATAGGGAGGAAATTCTTTGGATAGGAATTTTTCTATTTTGGCCGAACCAACAATACGATAAGACTCTTCATCTAAATCAGCATAAACAATGTATTTTTCACCCACTTCCATGTCGCGCTTTTGCTCACGGAATGGTACAAATAAATCCTTCATTAAACCCCAGTCAAGAAATGCTCCGAACTCGTTAATCCAAGAAACCTCGAGGTAAGCAAACCCACCTACTTGCACATAGGGTGTAAGTGTGGTTGCAACCATACGTTCATCCATGTCTAAGTATAGAAACACATTAAGCATCTCTCCGATTTCAAACTCTTCGGGCACATAGCGCAAAGGCAATAGGATTTCTCCATACTCTCCTCCATCTAAATATAGACCGAAATCAACCTCTTTTACAATCTCAAGTATATTAAAGCGTCCTAACTGAATATTCATAATGCTGTTTTGTTACCAATTATATGGTATCAAAGATAATAATTTATCTCCTCTCCAAGATACTCCTTCCCATTTATTTTGGCCAGATAACCCCTGCAAAGACCTCATGACTATAAATAAATGAGGGCTCACCCCTCAAAGCATAAAAGTCTGCTTAGGCATCATATCCTAAGCAGACTTAATATATTCTATATCTTTTACTGATTTAGTTCAAGATCGTACCTTGCTCATCAACTTTAAGCTGGGTTTCAGTATCTCCTTTTTCAAGCTCCAAGAGGTAATAACTAGCATCTTTAGTCTCTATAAAATGAGCCTCATCGATGAAGTAACCCTGGTACTGAGGAAGATTTACAACCTGAGTCACGGCTAAAGGAAGCTTGTCAACCTGGACTTCTTGAGAAGTATGCAACCAGTTATTATTCAAATCAAAGACTACCTCTAGCGCTTTATTTTTATGAATAATATCGACTTCAACGATTTGATGTTCGCGTTCTATCTCAAGAATACGTGCTCCTTCATAATTCTTTGCAATAAATTCAGCAATTGCAGAATCAATCGCTTGAGGTGTATTATTGCCTCCTTGATTGTCTTTGTCTTTGATTGCTTTGACTAATATACCTTCAGCAGAGTAGTATAGATCAACTTCTTCTTTACCAAGCTCAGCTTCGAGAATATAAACCACATCAAAATCTTTTCGCTCGAGCATATCGACATCCTCAACTACCCATGATTTGTAAGCTCCAGCTTTGAAATCGTTTTGGATTGCTATGGGCAAAGCCGTAAACTGTAGATCTGTCTGGCTCATCAGCCAGACTCCTGATCCGTCAAACCAAGCTGAAACTTCATTCTTGTTTTGGTAAAACTCAGCCACGTGGTATTCGCGTTTGGTTTCCCATTCCACCTTCTTTGCATCAGGGTATTTCTGAGTCAGTGCGATTTTAACTGGTTCTGGGATATGTTTTGCACTATCGTTCTCATCGTCATCGTTGCAGCTCCACAAAGAGATAGAAAGTAGTGAGCCGGCAAGTAAAAGTATTTTAAAATTCATTGTGTTTGAGTTTTAGTTATCAATATCAATTAGATTGAAATTTGAGTCGAAAAGAAGTTCTAAGTCGTTAGATAGTTCTACACTGATGCGACCACGACTCTCTTTCTCGATCTTATCAATTTTAAAGTTAGGGTGATTCTTGTCAACATAAGCCTTGATTTGAGCAGGAACTAAGCCAGCAGGCAATTCGGTATAGGTGCAATCAACATCTTTCCAGAGACCTTTTTTGTCGAACTCAACCTTATTACCATCACTGAAGATAACTTCGTAAGAAGTATCAAAAAACTCTTTATCCATTTTAACTAGAGCGATATGTTTACCTGCAAAATAGTTTGAAATAAACTCTTGCGATTGTTTTGGCAGTTTGGCATATTCAATAGGCTTGTCATCGGCCTTAATAGGAGTACTTAGGATAAATAAACTCAAGCAAAGCATTATTAAATTTTTCATATTCTGAGTGTTTAAATTGTTATTATGATACAAATATCAGACCCAATTCTGAAATGAATATGAAAAGAGAGCTTAATCCTTATTATTTCTTGAAATTTATTTCGAAGCCATGCATATCATTCCTGTAGAAGTAATTAATTCGAAGGTTTTCAGCCTTTACAATTGAAGAGATCAAAGCCAAACCCAAACCTGTAGAACCCTCTTTCTTAGTACCTTGATAAAATCTATCAAAGATCAGATCCGAGTCAAGAGCCGCATAATCACTCGTATTCATAATGATTAATTTAGAGGTATAAACCTCAATAACTACAGCTCCACCAGCTGCATTATGTACGTAACTATTCTTAAGTAGATTATTGATTAATACTCCAGCTATTGTTTCGTCCATAACAACCTGCAATTGTCCTAACTCTTTTATCTCCAAAGAAATGTTTTTGTATGCATAAACTTCAGCATAATCTTGACTGATTTTGCTGACCAACGAGTTTATATTGAGTTCGGTCTTATTGAGAAATTGATTATTATCGATTTTCGAAAGTAGCAAGAGTGTTTTATTGAGCTTCGATAAATACTCAAGTGTCTGATGAGTCTTTGCAAGCTCTGTTAATTGTTGCTCACTTAGGCTCTCATCTTCCATGAGGGTTTCGAGGCGATTAGAGCATACAGCCAAAGGCGTTTGCATCTCATGCGAAGCGTTACCTATAAACTCGCGTTGATGTTCAAAAACCTCTTCTGCTCGCTTTAGGTTGCGAACGGCAGCCTCATTTAACTTTCTAAACTCTGTAATCTCTGTCGGGTTGTTCAAGGACCTATTTACTCCACCTATCTGATAATTGTCCAACCAAGTTAGCAAGCGATATAGTGATTTTACAGATAGAGTCATAATTATCTACTTTCATAAATAGTGCAACGCCATCTTCCAATACATCAAGTTCAGTCGTTATTTTTTCTAAAAACAGCGTCATCTCTCCCTGCCGAATTAACAACACGGATTTAGAATCCTGACACTTCATCTGAATCTTTCCTTTATATAATAAGAGTATTTTAGAACAGTCAAGACCTTTAACAGGAAGTCTTTCACCTTTGACAAAGGTTGTAGCGTCAAATATGCTATCATAATTATTTGCACGATGCAAACAAGCTTCGCACTTATCATGAGCATTAAGAGCAGTAGGGTACGAGGGCATAGATGGTTTAGTTTTATGCAAAATATCGATACAAAAAAAAGATGTCTGGGTAGTGCCCAAACACCAAATGTTTATTTCGTAAGATATTTTAGATTGTATTAAATCTAAAACCACCATTGAGAAGTATAATTGCAATTCTACTTACAAATATAAACTATATATATCAAGATTTATATTAGTTTTTTAAAAATTAAGCTCCCATCTTCTTTTATGGATAAATGTTGGCTCATACCGAAAAGCTGTGGGGAAAGTATTAAAAAAAGATTGAAACATATATATTTGCAGTGAAATATATAAATGCTTTATCCATGGGTTGGGATCCTTTAGTTCGCTTTATTTTACCAGATGGTTTATTCGATTATTTTGAGATGTCAGACTTTCAGCCTGGCGATTCAGTAGTGCATATTTATCTAGAAGAGCTTAATATAACTCCTATTGAATACCACGATGATAAACTTGAGAGTAAAGGTTTTTATGAGGAAATAAAGATGCATGACTATCCTCTACGTGGTA
>QXGG01129324.1_pt1 | contig 23199 bp, 22 predicted proteins | sample 1982491 | NCBI WGS metagenome assembly QXGG01 (sample SAMN09924614, study PRJNA488089) | Wastewater metagenome, whole genome shotgun sequencing project. | isolation source: South African research farm wastewater | place: South Africa: Irene, Agricultural Research Council, Animal Production... | reverse complement strand
TCTCCTGCACCCGCAGGATGTCGATCCCGTATTCCTCCGCACCCAGGCGGAAGGTCAGGAATTCGGCATGGGCGCCTTGCTGGCCTGCGACGTGGCGGGCATCGCCGGCAGCGGTGGAGGGAGAGTGCATGTCCATGGTCGGGTCCTCGGAGGCGGGTTCAGAAGCTTTCCCAGTCGTCGCTGGCGCCAGCGCCGGTCGTCAGGGTCTTGGGGATTGGCGCCGGCGGGGTCACCGGTGCCGGGCGCAGGGCCCTGGCAGGCGACGGGGGCGTCGGCTGGTGGGCAGGCGCTCTGGCCGGAGCGGCGGCCTTGGACACGGACGCGGGCTTGTGCACCGGCATCGAAGCCCCGCCGTTCACCCGGAACACGCTCACCGACTTCAGCAGCTGGTCGGCCTGCTGCTGCAGCGAGGCCGCGGCCGAGGCGCTTTCTTCCACCAGCGCGGCGTTCTGCTGCGTGGTCTGGTCCATGCTGGTCACGGCCTCGGCCACCTGGTTCACACCGGCGTTCTGCTCCTGGCTGGCACTGCTGATCTCGCCCACGATGTCGGTCACGCGCTGGATCGACTGCACCACCTCCTGCATGGTCGATCCGGCCCGGTCCACCAGGGTCGTGCCCTGCTCGACGCGTTCGACACTGGCGTTGATCAGCTGCTTGATCTCCTTGGCCGCTTCCGCGCTGCGCTGCGCCAGCGTGCGCACCTCGCCAGCCACCACGGCAAAGCCACGGCCCTGTTCGCCCGCACGCGCGGCTTCCACCGCGGCGTTGAGCGCCAGGATGTTGGTCTGGAAGGCAATGCCGTCGATCACGCCGATGATGTCGCTGATCTTCTGGCTGCTGTGCTGGATCTCGCGCATGGTCGACACCACCTGGCCCACCACCTCGCCGCCCTGCACAGCCACGCTGCTGGCGCTGGCGGCCAGCTGGCTGGCGGCGCGGGCGTTGTCGGCGTTCTGTTGCGCGGTCGAGCCCATCTCTTCCATGGACGCGGAGGTTTGCTCCAGCGCCGAGGCCTGCTGCTCGGTGCGGCTGGACAGGTCCTGGTTGCCCTGGGCGATCTGCGCGCTGGCAGTGGCCACGCCCTCGGCGCCCTGGCGCACGGAGCTCACCAGCGTGCCCAGGGCCTGCTGCATCTTTTGCATGGCGGTCAGCAGCTGGCTGGTTTCGTCGCGACCGCTGACCACGATCTTCTGCGTGAGGTCGCCGCTGGCGATGTGATCGGCGATGCCCACGGCATCGGTGATCGGCCGCACGATGGAGCGCGTGATCAGCACCGCCGCCAGCAGGCCGAAGACCATGGCTGCAGCGGCCAGCACCAGCACCGCCAGCAGGACCTGCCGATAGGAAACGGCCGACTCCTTCTTGACCTGGTCCGCATGGTTCACATTGAAGGCCCAGAGCTTGTCCAGCTTGGCCTGCAATTGCTCGAAGTACTCGCGCGACGGGCCGGTCAGGCGCTCTTCGGCCACCGACTTGCCGGCGCCACCGATCTGCCCGGACAGGGCCTGGATGGCGCCCCACTGACTCACGTAGCGCAGCGCATCGGCCTGGGCTTCCTGCCACAGGGCGCGCTCCTCGTCGCCGCTGATCAGCGGCTCATACGCCTTGAATGTCTGCAGCAGATCGGCCTGGTGTTTCGCGATGTCGGCTTCCAGCGCCAGCAGCCGGCTCGGGTCTTCGGACACCAGGTGGTTGTATTCGAAGCGGCGCAGATTCAGGGACGTGCTCTTGAGATCGGCCGCCACCTGCAGCGACGGCACCGTGTTGTCCGCGATGCTGTGCAGGTCGTCGTTCGTGTCGCTCAGGCCCACATAGGCCGCAAGCGTGAGCGCCGCCATCAGCGACATCACCAGGCCAAAGCCCAGGGCCAACCGGTGACCCAGCTTGAGATTGTTGAAAATGCTCATGAACACCTCGCCTGAGGATGGACGCGTTGAGTTTGGGGAACCTCTTCAGCGCACGCCCGCACCGAAGCGCCTGAACACGGACACCGCCTGCCGGGCCAGGATGGCGTGCCGGATCTGCAGCGACACACGGTGTCCCCAGCACTATCGGCGCGCCGGGCACAAGCTGAAGTGCGAAAAAAGAGTGCAATTCGACCCCAGATCCCACGCATCCGTCGCGCCGGTGATCGCCATCGACCGGCAAGGTCTGCTACCTTGGGTCCATGTCCAGCCCGCACACGCCTCCCTCAGCGCCTTCTGCAGCCTGCCTGCAGCCCAGCACCGCCATCGACAGCGACCACCCCGCCGTGGTGGCCTTCGCGCGCGAGCATGCCACCGGCCAGACCGAGCGCGAGCGGGCGGTGTCGCTGTACCTGGCGGTGCGCGACCGCCTGCGCTACGACCCCTACCGCATCGACCTGTCACCAGCGGGCATGCGGGCGAGCACGGCGCTGTCGCAAGGATTCGGCTGGTGCGTGCCCAAGGCGGTGGCGCTGGCGGCGGTGGCGCGCGCCGCGGGCATTCCGGCCCGGCTGGGGTTTGCCGACGTGCGCAACCACCTGTCCACCGAACGCCTGCGCCAGACCATGAAGACCGACGTCTTCGCCTGGCACGGCTACACCGCGCTCTGGATCGACGGCGCCTGGCGCAAGGCGACACCCGCGTTCAACCTGTCGCTGTGCGAGAAGTTCGGCCTGCTGCCGCTGGAGTTCGATGGCGTCAGCGACTCGCTCTACCACCCCTACGACCGCGCGGGGCAGCGGCACATGGAATATGTGAACGAGCGCGGGCAGTTCGACGACCTGCCGCTGGCCGCCATCCGGGCCACGTTCGCCGAGCTCTATCCGTTCTGGACGCAGGCGCGCGACGTGGGGACGGCCGACTTTGCGCAGGACGCGGCCCGGGAAAGCGGCGCCTGAGCCGGCTGAGCGCCGGCCCGGGACTCAGTTGGAGAACTTGAAGACCGCCGTGCTGGCCAGCAGGTTGGGCGCGAAGCGCACCTCGCGGTCCTCCTGCAGACCGAAGCTGTCGTCCACGGTCAGGCCACAGCTGCGCGCCAGCACCTCGAAATCGGCGTAGGTGCCGACACGGATGTTGGGCGTGTCGTACCACTGGTAGGGCAGGCGCCGGGTCACGGGCATGCGGCCCTGCAGCACCGCCAGCCGGTTGGGCCAGTGGGCGAAGTTGGGAAAGGCCACGATGCCGATGCGGCCCACGCGGGCGGTCTCGCGCAGCATGGTTTCGGCGTTGCGCAGGTGCTGCAGGGTGTCGATCTGCAGCACCACGTCGAAGGCGTCGTCCCCGAACATGGAGAGGCCGTCCTCCAGGTTGAGCTGCAGCACGTTGACCCCTCGCCGGATGCAGGCGTGCACCTTGGCGTCGTCGATCTCGACGCCATAGCCGCTGCACTGGCGCGTGGCCTGCAGGTGGGCCAGCAGGGCGCCGTCACCGCAACCGAGGTCGAGCACGCGCGAGCCCGGCGGCACCAGCCGGGCGATGGATTCGAGCAGGTGGCGCTCGCTCATTGCACACCTCCGGCGATGGTCTGTTCGAAGTAGCCCTTCACGGCCGCGTGGTAGCGCGGGTCGTCGAGCAGGAAAGCGTCGTGCCCGTGCGGCGCGTCGATCTCGGCGTAGCTCACGTCGCGCCGGTTCTCCAGCAGCGCCTTGACGATCTCGCGCGAGCGCGCGGGCGAGAAGCGCCAGTCGGTGGTGAAGCTCACCAGCAGGAACTTGGCCCTGGCCCGCGCCAGCGCCGCGCTGAGGTTGCCGTCAAACTCGCGGGCCGGGTCGAAGTAGTCCAGCGCGCGGGTGATCAGCAGGTAGGTGTTGGCGTCGAAGTACTCGCTGAACTTGTCGCCCTGGTAGCGCAGGTAGCTCTCGATCTGGAACTCCACGTCTTGAGTGGAATACCGGTAAGCCAGTTCGGCAGCAGCTGCAGGGTCTTCGCCATCGGCGGCCCGCAACGTGCGACCGAACTTCTCGTTCATCACGTCGTCGCTCAGGTAGGTGATGTGGCCGATCATGCGGGCGATGCGCAGGCCGCGGCGCGGCAGCGTGCCGGCGCGCAGGTAGTGGCCGTCATGGAAGTCCGGGTCGGTGACGATGGCGCGGCGCGCCACTTCGTTGAAGGCAATGTTCTCGGCCGTGAGGTTGGGCGCGCTGGCCACCACCACCGCGTGGCGCACACGTTCGGGGTACTGCAGCGTCCAGGACAGCGTCTGCATGCCCCCCAGGCTGCCGCCCATGACCGCGGCGAGCTGCCCGATGCCCAGGATGTCGAGCAGCCGGGCCTGGGCATCGACCCAGTCCTCGACCGTCACCACCGGAAAGTCGGCGCCCCAGGGCTGGCCGGTGGCCGGGTTGGTGTGGGTCGGGCCGGTGCTGCCGAAGCAGGAGCCAATGTTGTTCACGCCGATCACGAACCAGCGGTTAGTGTCCACCGCCTTGCCCGGGCCGATCATGTTGTGCCACCACCCCTCGCTGCGCGCGATCGGCTGGCCACGCTCGTCGGCGTGCAGCCCGGCCACGTGGTGGCTGGCGTTCAGGGCGTGGCAGATCAGCACGGCGTTGGACCGGTCGGCGTTGAGGGTGCCGTAGGTTTCATAGACCAGCTCGTAGGCCGGCAGGACCGCGCCACTCCGGAGCGGCAGGGGCTCATCGAAGCGCTGGGTTTGTGGTGTGACGATCACGGTGGTTCACCTCGGGGGGCTGGCAAAGCCCCAAAAACAGAAATCCCGGTGCCGCAAGGTGCGAGACCGGGAGTCCCCCCTTTAGCGGTATTTGTAGAGCGCCCGCAATCCGGACAAATCGGCGCTGGGAAGCAGTATAGAGGGAAGGCCACGACCCATGTTCTGTCGCGCAACAGGGTCCTGGCGGAGATCCGGTGTTGCAAATGCGCACCAGCGCCGAGGGCGGCTTGAGGCGCCCCCAAAAAAAGAACTTGCTTTCAGACAAACGGCGCATAATGGCCCGGCGAGCGTCCAAAACGCGCGCAAAACAAGTGATCGGTTGGTTTCGCGTGCTACAGAATTGTTTGCTGCCGGGGCTCCATCGCTATCTTTTTCTGTGTTTCTAGGAGTCCCTACCATGGGCAACAAACTGTACGTGGGCAACCTGCCCTACAGCGTGCGCGACGAAGACCTGCAACAGTCCTTCAGCGCCTTCGGCTCTGTCAACAGCGCCAAGGTCATGATGGAGCGCGACACCGGTCGCTCCAAGGGTTTCGGCTTTGTCGAGATGGGCAGCGATGCCGAAGCTCAGGCCGCCATCCAGGGCATGAACGGTCAGTCGCTGGGCGGCCGCAGCCTGGTGGTCAACGAAGCCCGTCCCATGGAACCGCGCCCCCCCCGCTCCGGTGGCGGTGGTTTCGGCGGCGGCCGTCGTGAAGGCGGCTACGGCGGTGGCGGTGGCGACGGCGGTTTCCGCAGCCCCTACGGCAACGGCGGCCGTCGTGAAGGCGGTGGCGGTCGCGGCGGTTACTGATTTCCCTCAGGCAGGCCGGTCTCCACACTGGCCTGCAAGCCGCCGAACAAAAGCCCCTCGACGAGGGGCTTTTTTCATGCCGGGGCGCCGTGAACCAACAGCGTCAGGACGCCGGCTTGCCCTGGCCCTGGCGGTGCTTGCGCGCACGCCCCGCCAGCAGCCGGTCGAACCAGGCGTTGGGCAACAGCCGCAACAGCTTGGCCACCACCCCCATCTGCCAGGGAATGACGCGGTAGCTGCTGCCGGCCTCGATCGCGGCGAAGGCCCGGTCGGCAAACACCTCGGGGCTGAGCAGAAACGGCATCGCATAGCGGTTCTCGCGGGTCAGCGGCGTGTCCACATAGCCCGGCAGCAAGGTCACCACCCGCACACCACTGCCCCGCAGCTCACCGCGCAGGCTTTCGCAATAGGCCACCACGGCGGCCTTGCTGGCGCAGTAGGCCCCGTGCCCCGGCAGGCCCCGGATCGCCGCCACGCTGGCGATGCCGACCAGCCGCCCGCTGCCGCGCGCGCGCATGGCCGCCACGAAGGGATGGAAGGTGGCGGCCATCCCGGTGTTGTTGGTGGCAAAGGTGCGCGCCATCACCGCCAGATCCTCGCGCTCGGTGGTGTCCATGCCGATGCTGATGCCGGCGTTGGCCACCACCACCTCGGGCACGCCCTGCTGCTCGAGGCAGCTCAGGCCGGCCTGCACGATGCCATCGATGTCGGCCACATCGGCCCGGTAGACGCGGCAGCGCTGGGCGTCCCAGCCCTGCGCGTCCACCCAGGCCTGCAGCTCTTCGCTGCGCCGGGCCACCAGGGCCAGCCGGTAACCGGCGCGGGCACAGCGCAAGGCAAGCGCCTGACCGATACCGCTGGAAGCGCCGGTGATGAAGGCCAGCGGCGCGCTGGTGCCTGGCACGCTGCTCATGGGCGGGGGGCGAACAAGGCGCGCACGTGGCCCGTGAGCACCGCCACACGGGCGTCGCCCGCATAGTCGAGGTTGTCGGCCGTGATCTGGTCCTGATCGCGCACCAGCAGCACGGGCTGGTCGGACATGATGTGCTCCGGCTCGGTGCTCACCCGCAGGTACTCGCCGTGAAATTCCAGCCGCGGCAACGGTTCCCCGTTGACGCCTTTGCCGGCCTGACGGACCACGGCGGCGTTGCCCTCCAGCACAAACACCGTGCCCTCGTCGTTGCTGGTGATCTGCCGGGCCGTGGCGGTGGAGAGCTGGCGCTGCTGCCCGAAGGAGCGCACGCGGGCGGCATCCACCACCAGGGTCCCGACGTCGGGATGGTGCCGCGCCGCCGTGCCGTACAGCTCGGTCTTCAGTGTCCCGCTCGGCTCGAACACCTTGACCGAGAAGCGCTGCATGAAGTAATCAGGCTCATGAGTCACCTCGGGCTTGGGCCCGGGCTCTTCGGGGATCGGGGTCGCCCGCAACAGCCAGTACGAGGCCAGCGCCAGCAGCATCATGAGCAGCACGGGCAGGTAGATGGACATCCGGTCCCACCAGCGAGAGAAGCTGTGGCGGCCAGAAGAGGCCCCCGGCAGGGTTGCGGTGTTCATCGCGCCGCCGCCTCCAGCTCCACCGCATAGGCGCCCCGCGCCACCAGCAGCAGGTCGCACAGCTCGCGCACGGCCCCGGCACCGGGCAGGCGCTGCGTCACATGATGGGCCAGCGCCAGCACCTCGGGATGGGCGGTCGGCGGGACGCAGGCGAAGGCCACACGGCGCAGCATGGGCAGGTCCGGCCAGTCGTCCCCCATGGCGGCAGCGGCCGACCAGTCCAGGCCCAGTTCGGCCAGGATGGCCTCGGCGGCGGGGCGCTTGTCCTCGGTGCCAAAGCGGGTGTGGCGCACGCCCAGGGCGGACAACCGGGCCCGCAGCGCCAGGGAGTCGCGACCGCTGACCACGGCCGGCGTGATGCCCGCGCGCTGCAGCAGCTTGATGCCGTGGCCATCGAGCGTGTGAAAGCGCTTGAGCGCTTCGCCCGACTCGCCGAAATACAGGCCGCCGTCGGTGAGCACCCCGTCGACATCGAAGAACACCACACGCACCGGCTGCGCCCGCAGCAGCAACTCGGGATCAATGTTCAGCACGGGGCGCAAGGGCGGCAGGTTCTCGGACATCCGGCAATGCTAACGGGTGGCCGGCTCAGATGACTTTCGCCCGCATCAGGTCGTTGCTGTTGAGGGCGCCCACCAGGGCACCGGTGTCGTCGACCACCAGCACGCTGGTGATGCGACTGGCTTCCATCAGGTCGGCCGCTTCGACCGCCAGCGCATCGGCACGCACGGTGCGCGGGTTCGGATGCATCACGTCCCCGGCGCTCAACGCCCGCAGGTCGGTGCTGTTGCCGGTGCGCTCGATGACCCGCCGCAGGTCGCCGTCGGTGAAGATGCCCAGCACCTGCCCGGCCCCGTCGACCACGGCGCTCATGCCCAGCCCCTTGGCGCTCATCTCGCGCATCAGGCCCATCAGCGGCACATCAAGGGTCACACGCGGCACGTCGTCGCCGCTGCGCATCACGTCGCTGACATGGGTCAGCAGCTTGCGCCCCAGCGATCCGCCCGGGTGGGAACGGGCGAAGTCGTCGGCCTTGAAGCCCCGGGCGTTCAGCAGCGCCACCGCGAGCGCGTCGCCCAGCGCCAGCTGTGCGGTGGTGCTGGCCGTGGGCGCGAGGTTGTGCGGACAGGCCTCGCGCGCGACCGCGGTGTCCAGCACCACATCGGCGTGGCGGGCCAGGGTCGAATCCGGCCGGCCGGTGAAGGCGACCAAGGGCACACCCATGCGCTTGATCAGCGGCAGGATGGCCGACAGCTCGTCGCTCTCGCCGCTGTTGCTGATGCCCAGCACCACGTCGGCGGGCGTGATCATGCCCAGGTCGCCGTGGCTGGCTTCGGCCGGGTGCACGAACATGGCGGGCGTGCCGGTCGAGGCCAGGGTGGCGGCGAGCTTGCGGCCGATGTGGCCGCTCTTGCCCATGCCGGTGACCACCACGCGGCCCGTGCAGGCCAGCAGGCAGCGCACCGCATCGGCGAATCGCTCGTCGAGCCGGCCGGCCAGCGCCGTCACCGCCTCGGCCTCGATCTGAAGGGTCTCGCGCGCCATCGCCAGCAGGCGCGTGGCTTCTAGGGAAAGGGCCGTGCTCATGGGCGGATTATCGCGTGGGGCACCCATTACCATCAGGGCGCATGAATTCCCTGGACATCACCCTGCTGTACCTGCTGGCGGCCGTGCTGGGCGTGGTCGGCTGCCGCATGCTGCGGCTGCCGCCCATGCTGGGCTACCTGGTGGTCGGCGTGGTGATCGGGCCGAATGCGCTGGCGCTGGCCCAGAACTCGCAGGGCCTGCGCTACCTGGCCGAGTTCGGCGTGGTGTTCCTGATGTTCGTGATCGGGCTGGAGTTCAGCCTGCCCAAGCTGCGCGCCATGAAGCGCCACGTGTTCGGGCTGGGCCTGTCCCAGGTGGTGCTGACCGTGCTGCTGACCACCCTGGCCTCGCTGGCGCTGGGCTGGTTCCTGCCGACCTGGTGGAAGATGGAATGGCAGATGGCGCTGGCCCTGGGCGGCGTGATGGCCATGAGCAGCACCGCCATCGTGATCAAGATGGTGGCCGAGCGGCTGGAGCTGGAGTCCGAGCATGGCAAGCGGGTGGTCGGCATCCTGCTGTTCCAGGATCTGGCCGTGGTGCCGCTGCTGGTGCTGATCCCGGCCCTGGGCTCGCCGCCCGACGAGCTGTTCAAGTCGCTGGGGATCGCCCTGCTCAAGGCCACTGTGCTGCTGGGCATCCTGCTGACCGGCGGGCAGAAGCTGATGCGCTGGTGGCTGACCCTGGTGGCGCGGCGCAAGAGCGACGAGCTGTTCATGCTCAACCTGCTGCTCATCACGCTGGGCCTGGCCTGGATGACCGAACACGCGGGCCTGTCGCTGGCGCTGGGTGCCTTCGTCGCCGGCATGCTGATCTCGGAGACCGAATACAAGCACCAGGTGGAGACCGACATCCGGCCCTTCCACGACGTGCTGCTGGGCCTGTTCTTCATCACCATCGGCATGCTGCTGGACTGGCGTCTGGTGCTGGAGCGCTGGCCGCTCGTGTTGTTGCTGCTCTCGCTCTCGCTGGCGTTCAAGATCGGCATGATCACCAGCCTGACGCGGCTGTTCGGCGCACCCATGGGCACCGCCCTGCGCACCGGCCTCTACCTGTGCCAGGCCGGCGAGTTCGGCCTGGTGCTGCTGTCGCTGGCCGGGCAGCACCAGCTGGTGCCGCCCGCGTTGTTCAACCCCATCCTGGCGAGCATGGTGATCTCCATGCTCGCCACGCCCTTCATCATCCAGTACACCAACGACATCGTCACCCGCGTGGTGGGCAGCGACTGGCTGATGCAGTCGGTGCAGATGACCAGCATCGCGCGCCGCTCGATCAACGCCGACAAGCACGTGATCATCTGCGGCTACGGCCGCTGCGGCCAGAACCTGGCGCGGCTGCTGGAGGCCGAAGGCATCCCCTACATGGCGCTGGACCTGGACCCGGACCGGGTGCGCCAGGCCGCCGCCGCCGGCCATTCCGTGGTGTTCGGTGACGCGGCACGGCTGCAGGCGCTCATGGCCGCCGGCCTGCACCGCGCCAGCGCGGTGGTCATCACCTACATCGAGACCGCCAACGCGCTCAAGGTCCTGCATCACGCGCACGAACACGCACCGCAGGTGCCGGTGGTGGTGCGCACCATCGATGATGTCGACGACGGCAAGCTGCGCGCCGCCGGCGCCACCGAGGTGGTGCCCGAAGCGATCGAGGCCAGCCTGATGCTGGCCAGCCACGCGCTGGCGCTGGTGGGCGTGCCAATGCGGCGCGTGATCCGGGTGGTGCAGGACCAGCGCGACGCCCGCTACAGCCTGCTCAAGGGCTACTTCCACGGCGCCGATGACGGCAGTGCGGAGGAAGCCGAACACGAGCGGCTGTCGACGGTGACGATTCCCCCGGGCGGGCGCAAGGTGGGTCGAACGCTGGGCAGTGTGGCGCTGGAAGCCATGGGTGTGCGCGTGGCCAGCCTGAGGCGCGCCGGAGGCCAGAACACGCCGTTCGACGACACCACCGTGCTCGACGGCGGCGACACCCTGGTGCTCAGCGGCAAGGCACCTGCGCTGGCCCTGGCAGAAGAAAAGCTGCTGGGCGGGGGCTGAGCCCTCGGGTTTTCCCAAGTCCGTCCACCGGGAACCCTCTCGCGGCATTGACGTCGCATCGTCTTTCAACCCGCTGAAGGATTTTCCGATGGATCGACGTGCTTTCCTGGGTACCGGCATCGCTGGCGCCGCCGCCCTGACCTTCTCGTCCGTGTGGTCGCAACAGACCACGCCGAACTTTGGCCCGCCGATGCTGCCGGCCAATGGCGTCAAGCGCATGAAGCTGGGCGCGATGGAGGTGATTGCGCTCAACGACGGCGCACTGCGCCGCCCGCTGGGCGAGGAGTTCGTGCGCAACGTGCCGCTGGAGCAGGTCAAGTCGCTGCTGGCCTCGCAAAACCTGCCCACCGATTACGTCGACATCCCGTTCACGCCCTTTCTGGTGGTCAGCCCGGCGGGGCGCTTCCTGCTGGACACCGGCTTTGCCGACAACGGACCGCCGACCACCGGCAAGCTCGCGGCGCAGCTGGTCGCCGCCGGCTTCAAGCCCGAAGACGTCGACCACGTGGTCATCAGTCACTACCACGGCGACCACATCAACGGCCTGCGCAAGAAGGACGGTTCGCTGGCCTTTCCCAAGGCCAAGGTGCACGTGCCGGCGCCGGAACACGCCTTCTGGTTCGACGACGCGAAGATGAACGCGGCGCCCCCTGCCGCCAAAGGCGCCTTCGAGAACGCTCGCAAAGTCATCGGCAGCCTGCCGGCCGACATCCTGGTGAAGTACGAGCCCGGCCAGGAACTCGCGCCCGGCATCAGGGCCGAGGCGGCGTTCGGCCACACGCCGGGCATGAGCATGGTGTCGGTGCAGTCCGAAGGCCAGAAGTTCATGTACGTGGCCGACCTGACCAACGTGCCCTCACTGTTCGCGCGCAGCCCCGACTGGGCGGTGCAGTTCGACATGGACGCCGAACTGGCCCGCCAGACCCGCCGCCGCGTGTTCGACATGCTGGTCAAGGACAAGGTGACGGCAGGCGGCTACCACTTCCCGTTCCCGGCGTTGGGCACCATCGAGACCGCCGGAAGCGGCTACCAGTTCAAAGCCGTCGCCTGAGCGCGGCGGCGGTGTCTTCATAATGGCTTCCATGGACACCACCGCCTTTCTCAAGAGCCACATCCGCACCGTGCCTGACTGGCCCGCGCCGGGCGTGCAGTTCCGCGACATCACGCCGCTGCTACAGGACCCGCGGGTCTTCCGGGTGCTGATCGACACCTTCGTGCACCGCTACATGGAGCCGTCGCTGCGGCCCTCCGTGGTGGCTGGGCTCGATGCCCGCGGCTTCATCATCGGTTCGGTGCTGGCCTACGAGCTGGGTGTCGGCTTCGTGCCGATCCGCAAGAAGGGCAAGCTGCCCTTCACCACGGTGGAGGAGACCTACGAGCTGGAATACGGCAGCGCCACGGTCGAACTGCACACCGACGCGGTGAAGTCCGGCGACCGTGTGCTGCTGATCGACGACCTGATCGCCACCGGCGGCACCATGATGGCTGGTCGCCGCCTGCTGGAGAAGCTGGGGGCCGAGGTGATCGAAGGGGCGGCCATCGTGGACCTGCCGGAACTCGGCGGTTCACGCAAACTGCTCGACTCAGGCCTGCCCCTCTTCACGCTGGTGCATTTCGAGGGTCATTGAGCGCGGCCCGCCAGGCCGGTCAGAGCCTGCCGTATTGGGTTTCGCTCAGTCCGGCAAAATCGCTGTGGACTTCCGGCGGTTGCTCCATCTGGGCCACGGCCGGAGCCTCCATGCGGTGTGCAGGCAACGCCGGGGTCTCCAGGGCCGAGCGGAATGCCGCCACCTGTTCGGGGGCCAGCGGGCGCGCAGAACCGGATGCCGCCGCGCCCTCGCGCCGGGTCTGCGCCGCCACCGAGGCCTTGAGCGCCACGCCCCGCAGATCGTGCACCGGCTGGCGACGCCAGTACACCGCCTGCACCTGCATGGAATGGCGCGAGCGGGCGCTGCCCTGGATCCAGCGCTCAATCTCCAGCAGGTACTCGTCGGGCATCACGTCGGCTGGCAGCGTAAGGTTGATCAGCACCAGGAAGCCGTCGCCCGTGGAGTCCAGTGCCAGCACTTTGAACTCGTAGCTGGTGGACAGCACGCCCGCGCGGATCAGGGACTCGCGCACGACCGAAAACAGCTGCTCGCGGCGCAGGATGCGCCGTCCCCGCCGCGGGGAGATCAGGGGCAATGTGGTCTGGCCGAAGGAGCGACGGGGCTTGCGCCCGCCAGTGGCTCCGGCGTCGGACTTTTTGGCTTGCAGCCAGCGTAGGAGGGACATGGGCGAAGTATGCCTTCAGGAACGTTGACTTGTGACAGCTGCAGCGGGACAGACTCTCAGCACCGGTCGCCGGAAGTCGTGCACCCGCATCAGGTGACGGCCACGCGCTTGGGCTTGTTGTACATGCGCCGGGCCAGCACTGCCGCCATGGCCACGGTCAGTTCCAGTGCAATGACAGGGAAGCGGGCGGACAGCTCGCGGAACCGCAACGGGGTCAGGCACCACAGCCGGCTGTGGCCACCGGCGTTCACCGTCGCGCTGCGGGGCAGGTGACTGAAGAACGCCCCTTCGCCCAGCACCGAACCCGCGCCGACCATGGCGATGCGCACACGGTCCTTGTCGTCTTCGTAATGCACGGTGAGGCTGCCGCTTTCGACAAAGTAGACCGTCCGGTCCTTGACGCCCTGCTCAATGAGAACCTGCCCCTGGCTGAGGGTCACCGGCTGCAGGTAATCGCCCAGCAACTGCCATTGCGCATCCGAAAGGTTCACCGGCACCGCATCCAGCGCGTTGCTGGTGCGCATGGCTTGCGCCAGCGCCAGCACGTCGAACCGCGGATCGGTGGGTACTCGGGCATTCATCCCTGCACCATACCGGCGGGAGCCATGGCCCCACAAGCCATGGTTACCGTTGCTTACGCTTTGGCTCCCGGTGGCGTCCTAAAGGAGGCCAGCGGTGGGCCTGTTAACGCCCCGTCACACTTTGGCGCCCGAGAACCAGCGCCGGAACACGCGGCCGGCCAGGCGGTAAGGCGCCATCAACCGCCACGACCGGCTGGCCAAGAGCTCGGCCATCCCTCGCTGGCTTTCGGCCAATGCAGCCTGCGACTGTGCAAGGGCCCGTTCCACCAGCCGGCAGTGGTCTTCCCGTTGCGACAGCTGAGCGTTCTTCTGCGCCAGGTCCGCCGCCAAGGCGACCTGCGACTGCAACCGCTCTTCCAGACGCCCGAGTGTGCGCGCGAGTCCCTGCACCTGGCGTCGCCAGACCTGGGCATCCTGCATCGGCCGGACCTCCGCCGGACACGGGCCCGCCCGCCCATCCTCCAGCGAAAGCCCGGGCAGCGACCGAAGATCAAAGAAGGCCAGCGGAACCATCTCGTTGGTGATCACCATCAGGCGCCCCGAGCGGTCCAGGTCCAGCCCCTTGGGCCCTCCCTCCTGTGGGTTGGAACGCCCCTGCAGAAAGGTGTCTTCGTCCAGCACCCGCAGCCGGCAGCCGTGCCGCTGCTCCCCCCGCCAACGACCATCGGGACAGGTGTAGATGTGTACGAACGGCGCACCAGCGTCGGCCACCAGGATGCGCCGCGAGTTCTCCACGAAACGCAGGCCGTGGGGATAGTCGACACCCAGCAGCCGGGCATCGGGCTCGGCATCCGGCCCGAGCGGCCGGCTGGTGTCGTACAGGCGCACGCAATGCTCGTTGTGGTTGCTGACAGCGATCCATCGTCCGTCGGGGCTGTGGGCCACCCCGTCGGGTATGTCCAGCCCCCGGGCCAGCAGAGGAGAACCCGCGAGAGCGCCTGGTCGGACACCGCCCAGATCCACCAGGTGCTGGGTCACCTGGTGCGTGTAGTTGTTGCAGACCAGCACATCCAGGCAACCGCACGCCATGGGGCGGGCGCTGACGGACCCCGGCGTCTCCACCAGCCCCGGATGGACTGTCTCAAGGCGCAGCAGCGGTTGAAGTTCACGGGGTGTCGCGCCCCCGGTGGGCGGTGGAATGTGGAACACCGGCACACCACCCTGGCGATTGGCCACCAGCAGGGTGTCGTCGCTGCTCCAGAACAGACCATGGGGGTAGGAAAACTCGCGCGAGACGAATGGCTGGGGACTGTGCAGGCGCACATGGGGGCCCTTTGCGCCCCAGTCGATGTCGATGCCCAGGACCAGCACACGATTGCTCAGGTGACCCGCAATGGCCAGCCGCCGGTTGTCAGGCGACAGGTGCACGTCCTCGGTGCGGCCCAGCTCGGCCAGGGCAGACGCCACACCGGGTCCGTGCACGACGGGCAGGCGCCCGGCCTCCAGCGTGGGCGCCGTGGTCGTCGCGTCGGTATCGAACTCGGAAGCACTCATCGCGGGCCTGTCCGGTGGGGTGGGTACAAGTGTGAGATTTTGTACCCAAGCCAGCGGCCCGCCGGTGCTCACTTCCCAATGCAGAACCTGGAAAAGATCTCGCCCAGCAGGTCGTCGGCGCTGAACTCGCCAGTGATCTCGCCCAGCGCCACCTGCGCCAGCCGCAGCTCTTCGGCCAGCAGGTCCAGGTGCTCGGCCTGCGCCGCCAGGTGCTCGTGCGCCAGCGCCAGGTGCTCGCCCACGCGGCGCAACGCCTGAAGGTGCCGCTCGCGGGCCATGAACAGGCCGTCGCCCGCGTGCTGCCAGCCGGCCAGGTCGAGCAGGCGCTGGCGCAGCGCCTCCAGGCCTTCGCCCTGCTTGGCCGAGATGACCAGTTCGCCGACCGCCTCGGCGCGCGCCTTCAAGGGCATCGCGCCCGCGCTGCACTGGTCCCGCTTGTTCCACACCGGCAGCAGCGTCACACCCGCGGGCAAGTCGGCAGCGATGGCCGCGTCGGCCGCCTGGTAGTCGGCCTGGTCGGCGCGGCTGAGGTCGTGCAGAAACAGCACCGCATCGGCCTGTTCGATCTGGCCCCAGGCGCGCTGGATGCCGATCTGCTCCACCTCGTCCACGTCGGCGCCGTGGCGCAGGCCCGCGGTGTCGATCACGTGCAGCGGCACGCCTTCGATCTGGATGGTCTGCTGCACCAGGTCGCGCGTGGTGCCGGCAATGGGGGTCACGATGGCCAGCTCGGCCCCGGCCAGTGCATTGAGCAGCGAACTCTTGCCCGCGTTGGGCTGACCGGCGATCACCACCTTCAGGCCGTCGCGCAGCAGCGCACCCTGGCGCGCCTCGGCCAGCACCGCGTCCAGCCCGGCGCGCAGCCGGTGCAGTTGGCCGCTGGCGTCGGCCTTCTGCAGGAAATCGATTTCTTCCTCGGGAAAGTCCAGCGTCGCCTCGACCAGCATGCGCAGGTTCACCAGCGCGTCGCGCAGCGCGTGGATGCGCTCGGAGAACACACCCGCCAGCGACCGGCTGGCACTGCGCGCCGCAGCCTCGGTGCTGGCGTCGATCAGGTCGGCCACCGCCTCGGCCTGCGCCAGGTCCAGCTTGTCGTTCAGGAACGCGCGCTCGGTGAACTCGCCCGCTCGCGCCGGGCGCAGGCCGCGCAGCAGCGGCTGGCCATCGTCTCCCGGAGACTGCGCCACCTGCAGGCAGCGCGCCAGCAGCAGCTGCAGCACCACCGGCCCGCCGTGGCCCTGCAGTTCCAGCACGTCCTCGCCGGTGTACGAGTGCGGCCCCGGAAACCACAGTGCCAGCCCGTGGTCGATGGGCTGGCCGGCGGCGTCGGCAAACGGCAGATAGGTCGCCTCACGGGCTTTCAGCGAGCGCCCGAGCAGCGCCCGCACGAACGCTGCCAGCCCCTGGCCCGACACCCGCACGATGCCCACCGCCCCGCGACCCGGTGCGGTGGCGATGGCGGCGATGGGGTCACGGGACGCAGCGAGCATGGGCAAAAGGATAGGCGGAAAAACAATGGGCCTGCATCGCAGGCCCATCGGATGGTTCAACCCGTTGTTCAGCTCTTGAACAGGGTGATCGGATTGGTGATCTTCAGCGGCACGCCCATCTTGCTGTTGATGTACGCCTGCTGGGCGATGGTCAGCAGGTTGTTCGTGATCCAGTACAGCACCAGACCGGCCGGGAAGAAGAAGAACATGACCGAGAACATCAGCGGCATCAGCCACATCATCTTGGCCTGCAGCGGATCGGGCGGCAGCGGGTTCAGCGCGGTCTGCACGATCGTGGTCAGCGTCATCACGAACGGCAGCACGTAGAACGGGTCCTTGGTCGAGAGGTCGGTGATCCAGCCCATCCACGGCGCGTTGCGCATCTCCACCGACGACAGCAGCACCCAGTACAGCGCGATGAACACCGGAATCTGGATCAGGATGGGGAAACAACCACCCAGCGGGTTGACCTTCTCCTCCCGGTAGATCTTCATCATCTCCTGCTGCATCAGCTGCGGGTTGCCCTTCAGGCGCTCACGCATTTCCGTGATGCGCGGGTTGATGGCCTTCATCTTGGCCATCGAGCGGTATGCGCTGGCGTTGAGCCAGTAGAACGCCGCCTTGAGCAGCACCACCAGCAGCACGATCGCCCAGCCCCAGTTGCCCACGAAGCCGTGGATCTTCTCCAGCAGCCAGTACAGCGGCTTGGCAATGATGGTCAGCCAGCCGTAGTCCTTGACCAGCTCCAGACCGGGGGCCGTGGTCTCCAGCACCTTCTCCAGTTGCGGGCCCACGAACAGACGCGCGTCGAGCTTCTGGCTCTGGCCGGGGGCGATGGCGGGCAAGGTGCTGATCGCGCCGATGGAGAACAGGTTGTTGTCGATTCGGCGGGCGAAGTTCTCGCGCGCCGCGCCCTCGGGCAGCAGCCAGGCGGAGGTGAAATAGTGCTGCACCATGGCCACGTAGCCGTCCGTGGCGCTCTTCTCGAAGGTGGCCTTGTTGTCGGTGATCTGGCCGAATTCGATCTTCTGGTACTTCTGGGCTGAGGTGTAGACCGCCGGACCGGTGAAGGTCGAATAGAACGGCGTCTCGCTGTCGGTCTTGTTGCCGTCTCGCACCAGCTGCACGTAGAGCTGCGGTGTCACCGGCGCGGCGCCGGTGTTGACCACCTCGTGCGCGACGTCGATGGTGTAGCTGCCACGCTTGAGCGTGTAGGTCTTGACCAGCTTGACGCCGCCGACGTCGGCCGACTCGAACTTCACCGCCAGCGTGTCCTGACCGTCGGCCAGCGAGTTGGGTCCGGGCACCAGCGCCATCGGCGTCTTGTGCGTCGGGAAGCTGCCGCCGATCAGGCCGGTCTGCGCGATGTAGGTGTGCTGGTCGTTCTGGGCCAGCAGCTGGAACGGCTCGGAGCCCAGCTGCTTGCTGGCGTGCTTCAGCAGCGTCGCGCCGATCAGCGAACCGCCTTCGCTGTTGAAGGTCAGCTTGAACACATCGGTGGTCACCTCGTGGCGCACAGCCGCCGGAGCGGGCGCACCCGCATCGGGCGCCGCCGCTCCGGAAGCGGCGGAAGCACTGGCGGAGGTGGCGGCCGGCACGCTGGCATCGGCCGCCGGCGCCGCTTTCTGCTCAGCCGGCGCGGTCGCGGCCGACGACGGGAAGAACGTCGGTGCCTTGCCGTTGTGGATCTGCCACTTGTCCCAGATCAGGACCATCGAAAAACCAAAAACCACCCAGAGGATGGAACGGCGGATGTCGTTCATGAAGGGTTCTTCTTTTCTGAGGAAACAGGAATCAGGTGAGAGAACAGTGCGGGCGCCGCGTCGGGCACCGGGTCGCAACCGCCCTCGCACCAGGGACCACAGCGCCCGATGCGCCTGAGCATCAGATACCCACCGGCCAGAGCGCCGTGGCGCTGCAAGGCCCCCAGCGCGTAGACCGAGCAGGTAGGCTCGAAACGGCAACTGCCGCCCAGCCAGGGACTGAGCAACAGGCGGTAGCCCTTGACCAGTCCGATCAGGACCTGACGCGGCCAGTCGCGCATCATGCCGCAACCTCCGGCCGTGCGGCGATGCGGCCCAGCAACTGGGTCAGTTCGGCGCGCACCGCCCGTTTGAGCACATCGGAAGTGGCGCTCACGAACTGCTCGCGGCTGAACCCGCTGCGCAGCCGCACGACCAGCGCCGCCGGCGGCAACTGGCTCGCGGCCAGGCGGGTGGCCTCGTACACCTGGCGCCGGATGGCGTTGCGGGTGACCGCCCGCTTGGCCCAGCGCTTGGGCAGCACAACGCCAACCCAGGTGCCGGACACCGGAAACAGCAAACGCCCGTGCTCCGGGCCTGGCAGTGCCAACCGGTGCAGGGCGAAATGAGGGGTTTTGGCCACGATGGCACCCGCCATGGCAGCCTGGAACTGGGGCCGGGTCCGGATGCGCTGCATCAGACGACCGGAGTCACAGGCGCGCTGGAGAGCGTGGGCCCGGCCGACCAAGGACTGATCGATGCGGCAGGGCGGATCAGGCTCAGACGGCCAGACGCTTGCGGCCCTTGGCGCGGCGTGCGTTGATGACGGCGCGGCCACCGCGGGTCTTCATGCGCACGAGGAAACCGTGGGTACGGGCGCGCTTGATCTTCGAAGGCTGGTAGGTGCGTTTCATTGCCATGGCAGTGCGGCCCAGGCAAGGCCAGGGCGATTCAAGTTGGAGGGAAACCCGCAATTATCGCCGAGAAAGACCCAAAGCAGCAAGCGCTGCCGTCGCCAGGCTTGGTTGAGGGCTGATTTGCGACTCTTTGGGACGAACATGTAACAGTCGCCCGAGGGGTGTGGATAACTTTTCGGCGGGCCTACAATGCCGGTCCAGCCCCGAGCCGTTTGTCCACAAGAACAATCTTTCCTTCCCGTTTCATGATCGAGGGCCATTCCCCCCTTTCTGCTGCCAGCGACGCCTCGTCGCTCTGGCTGTCCTGCGTCGACCGTCTCGCCCAGGAAATCCCCGAGCAGCAGTTCAACACCTGGATCCGTCCGCTCTCGGCCACGGTCGCGCCCGACGGGTCGCGCGTCACCGTGGCGGTCGCCAACCGCTTCAAGATGGACTGGATCCGGGCGCAGTACGCGGCCCGGATCACCGCCTTGCTGGAGGGCATCCAGGGTGCTCCCGTGGTACTGGAGTTAGCGCTTGCTCCTCGCGAAGCCACCATCCGAAGCACTCCATCGTCGCGCACCGTGCAGGAACAGGTGCTGGCCGAGCTGCCCGATGTGGCGCCCGCCGAGCCCACCGCAGCCACCGGACCGCGCAGCCGCCTGAACCCGGCGCTGACCTTCGCCACGCTGGTTGAAGGCTCGGCCAACCGCATGGCGCGCGCCGCCGCGATGCACGTGGCCGGCAGCCTGGGTCAGCTCTACAACCCGCTGTTCATCTATGGCGGCGTCGGTCTGGGCAAGACCCACCTGGTGCACGCCATCGGCAACCAGTTGCTGGCCGACAAGCCGCAGGCCAAGGTTCTGTACATCCACGCCGAGCAGTTCGTCTCGGATGTGGTCAAGTCCTACCAGCGCAAGACGTTTGACGAGTTCAAGGAGCGGTACCACTCGCTCGATCTGCTGCTGATCGACGACGTGCAGTTCTTCGCCAACAAGGAACGCACGCAGGAAGAGTTCTTCAACGCGTTCGAGGCGCTGCTGGCCCGCAAGAGCCACATCGTGCTGACCAGCGACACCTATCCCAAGGGTCTGGCCGACATCCACGAGCGCCTGGTTTCTCGCTTCGATTCGGGCCTGACGGTGGCCATCGAACCGCCCGAACTGGAAATGCGCGTGGCGATCCTGATCAACAAGGCCGCGGCCGAGAATGCCGTGATGCCCGAGGAGGTCGCCTTCTTCGTCGCCAAGAACGTGCGCTCGAACGTGCGCGAACTCGAAGGCGCGCTGCGCAAGATCCTGGCCTACAGCCGCTTCAACCAGAAAGAGATATCGATCCAGCTGGCTCGCGATGCACTCAAGGACCTGCTGTCGATCCAGAACCGCCAGATCTCGGTCGAGAACATCCAGAAGACGGTGGCCGACTACTACAAGATCAAGGTCGCAGACATGTACAGCAAGAAGCGCCCGGCCAGCATCGCCCGGCCGCGTCAGATCGCGATGTTCCTGGCCAAGGAGCTGACCCAGAAAAGCCTGCCCGAGATCGGCGAGCTGTTCGGCGGCCGGGACCACACGACAGTGCTGCACGCAGTGCGCAAGATCGCGGCCGAGCGCCAGACCAACACGGAGCTGAACCAGCAGCTGCACGTGCTGGAGCAGACCCTGAAAGGCTGACCGGGGGCACCCGGAGCGGTCTGTAAAAACAGGTGAAAATAGCTACGTTTTGGGTTTCGAGGGGGCTGAGAGGCATGCCCGAGGAGAGCGCCGCGACAGAGCGCCAGTCAACCAGTGACGAAAGAGTCTGACATGATCGTTTTGAAGTCTTCCCAGGCCCAGGTGCTGGCCGCGCTGCAGTCGGTCGCCGGCATCGTCGAGCGGCGTCACACGCTGCCCATCCTGGCCAACGTGCTGCTGCGCAAGACCGGAGGCCAGGTGCAGCTGACCACCAGCGACCTGGAAATCCAGATCCGCACCACGGCCGAACTGGGCGGCGACGACGGCAGCTTCGCCACCACGATCGGCGCGCGCAAGCTGATCGACATCCTGCGCACCATGCCGGCCGACCAGGCTGTGAGCCTGGAGCACACCGGTGGCAAGACCATTCTCAAGGGCGGCAAGAGCCGCTTCACGCTGCAGAGCATGCCGCCCGAGGACTTCCCACTGGTGCAGGAGTCGGCCAGCTTCGGCCCCGTGTTCTCGGTGCCGCAAAAGACGCTCAAGAGCCTGCTGGGCCAGGTGTCGTTTGCGATGGCGGTGCACGACATCCGCTACTACCTCAACGGCATCCTGTTCGTGGCCGAGGGTACGAAGCTCTCGCTGGTCGCCACCGATGGCCACCGCCTCGCGTTTGCCAGCGCCGAGCTGGACGTGGAAGTGCCCAAGCAGGAAGTCATCCTGCCGCGCAAGACGGTGCTGGAGCTGCAGCGCCTGCTGTCCGACAAGGAAGGCGCGATCGAGATGCAGTTCGCGGCCAACCAGGCCAAGTTCAGCTTCGACGGCATGGAGTTCGTCACCAAGCTGGTCGAGGGCAAGTTCCCCGACTACAACCGCGTCATCCCCAAGAACCACAAGAACATCGTCACGCTGGGCCGCCAGCCGCTGCTGGCCAGCCTGCAACGCACCGCCATCATGACGAGCGAGAAGTTCAAGGGCGTGCGCCTGAACGTCGAGCCGGGCACGCTGCGCGTGGCGTCCAGCAACGCCGAACAGGAAGAGGCGGTCGACGAGCTCGACATCGACTACGGCGGCGACGCCATCGAAATCGGCTTCAACGTCACCTACCTGATCGATGCGCTGCAGAACATGGGCCAGGAAATGGTCCGCATCGAACTGCAGGACGGCAACAGCTCCGCGCTGATCACAAACCCCGAAGACAACGCGTTCAAGTACGTGGTCATGCCGATGCGGATCTGATCCGCAACACCCGCAGCCAACTTGCATGCCAACCCGCTGATCAGCGGGTTTGGCGTTTCTAGAAGTCAGAGAAATTCACCATGTCCGAAGCCAACAAGCCCGCCGATTCCGGAAAAGACGCCGTTCACACCGGTGAAGCAGGCGCCGACAGCTCCAATTTCCAGCCCAAGATCGACGCGAACCAGGCCGGCGCCAGTGAAGGCTATGGCGAGGGGGCGATCCAGATCCTGGAAGGCCTGGAGGCCGTTCGCAAGCGCCCGGGCATGTACATCGGCGACACGTCCGACGGCACCGGCCTGCACCACCTCGTCTTCGAAGTGGTCGACAACTCCATCGACGAAGCCCTGGCCGGCCACTCCGACGACATCGGCGTCACCATCCACACCGACAACAGCATCAGCGTCACCGACAACGGCCGCGGCATTCCTACCGGCGTGAAGATGGACGACAAGCACGAGCCCAGGCGCAGTGCCTCGGAGATCGCGCTGACCGAGTTGCACGCGGGCGGCAAGTTCAACCAGAACAGCTACAAGGTATCGGGCGGCCTGCACGGCGTGGGCGTCAGCTGCGTCAACGCGCTGAGCGTGTGGCTGCGCCTGACGGTGCGCCGCGAAGGCAAGGTGCACCAGCTGGAGTTCAAGCGCGGCGTCACGCAGGACCGCGTGATCGAGCTGCGCGACGGGGTCGAGACCAGCCCCATGAAGGTGATCGGCGAGACCGAGAAGCGCGGCACCGAGGTGCACTTCCTGCCCGACGACACCATCTTCAGCCACATCGACTTCCACTACGACGTGCTCGCCAAGCGCCTGCGCGAACTGAGCTTCCTGAACAACGGCGTGAGGATCCGCCTCGTCGACGAGCGCAACGCCAAGGAAGACAACTTCGCCTTCGCCGGCGGTGTGAAGGGTTTCGTCGGCTTCATCAACACCGGCAAGAAGGTGCTGCACCCGAACATCTTCCACGCCATGGGCGACAAGATGAGCGAGCAGGGCACCAACATCGGTGTCGAGGTGGCGATGCAGTGGAACGACGGCTACGCCGAGAACGTGCTCTGCTTCACCAACAACATCCCGCAGCGCGACGGCGGCACCCACCTGACCGGCTTGCGTGCCGCGATGACGCGCGTCATCAACAAGTACATCGACGACAACGAAATCGCCAAGAAGGCCAAGGTCGAGATCGCCGGCGACGACATGCGCGAAGGCCTGGCC
>QXGG01179633.1_pt1 | contig 23203 bp, 19 predicted proteins | sample 1982491 | NCBI WGS metagenome assembly QXGG01 (sample SAMN09924614, study PRJNA488089) | Wastewater metagenome, whole genome shotgun sequencing project. | isolation source: South African research farm wastewater | place: South Africa: Irene, Agricultural Research Council, Animal Production... | reverse complement strand
TGGCGGCTACGCCGCCGCCACTTGTTGTTGGTCGCTGTCGCCCTGGTCACTGCCGGCTCCTCCCTGATGAATGTGGGAGGGATTGTTCCGCGTGGGCGCGGGCGGGCAAAGAACGCCGCTCAGTGACCGGTTACGCACTGCTGGCAGGTACAACCCACAAAGCTCGCCAAGTGGTTGTCCGTCGGCATGGGACTGGCTCCGCGCTATGCCGTCGAGCCGATCATGGAGAACATCTTGTGGCGGCTCGGCGAAATGGAGCATCGGCGTCGCCGTCACACGGTATTTTTCGCGCGGCGCCTGAGTTCGATGTCCGAACAGGTGGCGGCTAAGCTGACGCAGTTGATCGCTCCCGGTGCCGAGGTGATCATCACATCGGATGACCCGGCATCCCTAGTAGGGACTGCCATGGGGGATCGCCTTGTGGTGCCACTGCGGGCCATCGCCCACATCCGTAAGGCCGGCCTGGTGATTGAGAACCTGGAGGCGTACCTGACCCGTCCGGCACCGATGCAGGAGTCGGCAGAGACGTCCTTGCGTCTGATGCGCACCCGGCGCGTAGCGCTGATTGACGGCCAGGCTATCGATCTGTCGCCGCAAGTCTGTACTTTCCTGCAAATCTTGGAAGACGCCGATGGCGACGAGGTGCACAAGCGACACATCGCTGACGGGCTCGGCCTCGAGCCTGGCACCAGCTTCCGGACGGCGGACATTTTCAAACGGCACAAGCAGGTCTACACCACCTTCGTCGACAAGGACGACAAGGGGCACTACTGGCTCAAGCCTGAGTTCGTGACTCTGGAAAGGAGGTGACCGAACAGACTCCTCCTCATACCCGACTCACAGCATCCACCCAACCTTGAAAGGATTTTGAAAATGGCCGGCAAAAACCAACATGTAGTGAAGCGCGACGACGGCTGGGCCGTACGTGGCGCAGGCAACCAGCGAGACACCTCGCATCACCGCACCCAGTCCGAGGCCGAACGCGCCGCTCGTGACATCGCCATCAACCAACGCAGTGAGGTGTTGATTCACGACGAGAACGGTCGCATCCGGGAGCGCAACAGCTACGGCAACGATCCACACCCGCCCACGGGCTAACGGTCACGACAGTGCGGGCATCGGGTTCGACTATTGGCGGCAGGTGGTTCATGCGTCGAACCCTGTGCCGCACATCAGCAGCAAGCGCTTGTCACAAAAGAGGATTTGCGTGTGCTCGGCTGGCGTAGTTCTCGTATATTTTTTGAGAACCGAGAGCGGGAAAGAGTCAAACCGGCCCGGTAGCCAGGCGTCTTGTCGCTGACTTGCCGGTGCTTGTGGCACACGCAGAGTCGACGAAAACCGCGCGCAGCCTGGCGGAAGCCCAGATGTGAAAAAGCCCAACCGAGAAGGGTTGGGCTTTGAATTTGGTGGTGGATGGTTTACCCACCGGAAACCACGTTCCCGAGCGTACGAGCACTTGAGCGGGCTGCTGCGGGTTAGCTGTTGCCATGGATAGCAGCCCGGTCGACATTGGCGGTGTTTTCATAGCATCCACCAACGAAATCACGCACAAACGTCGCTTCATCCGGCACTGAAAGCCGACGCGACTTCAGGCAGAACGGCAGGACCCAAAGCCGCAATCCGACTGTTTTGGGGAATTCGAACACCGGGAGCGGCTGGGAAAAAGCGGCTGTCTTCGGGTAGATCAACACGACATCTCCCTGGCCGTCCAGGTAGCTCTGGCCGTAAGCCTGCAACTGATAGAAGTCGCCCTGCGAGAGACCGTACTTGTCGGTGCCGTTCGCCTTCAAGCTGTCCAGCAGCTTCCACTTAGTGTCCAGCACCACGGCGTCGCGGCCACCCTCCCGAATCAGCAGATCGGGCTTCAGCCGAAACCAGTTCTGCTCCCGGTGGCGTACCAGGTGATGGCTGCGAGCCTGGGTCTTCAGGATCAGTGGCCGCGCCAGTTGCCTTGCCAGATGCTTGGCGACGAATGCTTCGAACACGGCCTCCATTGGGAACAGCAGCGATGGCGCGCGGTGGCCGCCCGTGCCGGTCAGGGGCGACTCCTCTTCGAGGATCAGGCGGGCCCACGCTAGCGCGTCAGCGTAGTACCCCATGCCCCGATCCAGACGCACTCGTTGAAAGTCGATCCGAGGCTGCGCCGACGCGGGCACATCCGCAAACACGAACTGCAGTTCGCGGGCCAGTTGCTGGTTGGCCTGGGACGCCGACAGCATCAACACCCGCCACAACGCGGCGTGCAGCAAGCGGTTCTCCGGCCGATCGGTCGAGAACTCGTCGTGCTCGGTGAAGAAGCGGTCGGCGCGGTACAGGTTCTGCCGAAAGTGCGGCGCCATCAGCAGCTTGCCTCGCAAGGCGAAGAGGTTGTCTTGCCGGCTCGAATAGTCGCTGCGCAGCCCGCTCTTGACGATGTGTTCGACCGTCTGCAGAAACTCCTCGATGAAGACCTCCAGCAGCGGCATGCGCGCTGCCGAGATCTTGGCGCTGTCGGTCTGAACGTGGCGGAAGCCTTGCAGGCAGCAGAGCATCTCGATCAGAAGCTGGCGCGCCTCTTTGGCGCCCCCGCCGACGGCCTTGCCGACCTTGGGCAGCACCTCGATCTGGAACCCGTCCGGTGCGCGGATCACGCCGACATAGCTGGTGACCTGCACGACGCGACGCCCCCGGCGCTGGGTGAGACGAAGCCACGCCGCATCTCCGGCCTCGGCAGCTCGCAGGCACTGGTCCTCCAGCCAATCGTAGGCCTTGTTGGGGATGCGATGCAGACCCTCAGCATCCGCGGCGTCCGACCCCGCTGCCATGAGCGCGTCGAACTCGTAGATCGTGATGCCGTTCACCGATGCTCCGGCAGTCAGGCCGACAAGGTCTGGTAGATGCCGATGTAGGCATCCGGATTCGAGAACGCGGCATCCTGCACCGCGTAGCGGCGCTTCGTGGCGTAGCTGTCCAGGCCGTGGTCGCCACCGAACAAGCGCACCAGATCGTCCTCGTGATCGGCGCTCTCCCGCACGAACTGCGCAGCCTCCGGCTTCTGGTTGTCGGCCAGGACGAGTCGAATCTTCTGCCAGTCCTCGAAGAAGTACTCTTCAAGCAGGGGCAGGATGCGGGTACTGAACACCTGCTGCAAGGCGACCAGCCTCTCGTCGCCATCGGGCATCTTGGCCAGAGACGTGAAATATGCGTGGCCGATGCAATGGTCGCGGTCGTACAGCGCCTCAACGCGCTGGTTAATGGCATCGAGCATGCGGGGAACGTCGATCACCTGATCGCCCGAGCTCACACGCAAGCCCGCGAGGGGCGCGCCTGGGTCGTCGCGGGCGTCCGGCATCACCGGCACGAACTCGAAGCGACGGCGCAGCGCGGTGTCCAGCAGCGCCAGGGACCGGTCCGCCGTGTTCATGGTGCCGATGATGTCGACGTTGGCTGGCACAGAAAATGACTCGCCCGAGTAGGGCAACGTCACCGACACGGCGTTCTCGGCACCCTCGCGCTTGTCGGGTTCGATCAGGGTGATCAGTTCGCCGAAAATCTTGCTGATGTTGCCCCGGTTGATCTCGTCGATCACCATCGCAAATCGCTGGTCCGGTGCCGACCGAGCCCGGCGGCACAGGTCCTTGAAGACACCCGCGCGGACTTCGTACTGGATCTCGCCGGCCTCCGTATCACCGTCGAGCACCGGCCGCAGCCCCTCGACGAATTCCTCGTAGCCGTAGGACTGGTGGAACGTGACGAAGCTGTAGCGCTGGACCGCCCCGGTGTCGCGGTGGCCGGCCTTGAGTTCATCGACCAGGCAGACCAGGTCCTCGCAGGTGTCGCGCCAGTCGCCAGCCAGATGCCAGACCGACTCTGCCGACTTGTCAAAGACGCCAGGCGCGAGGCGCCTCTTCAGCTTCACGGTCGCGGAGTCCTCGACCGCGTGGGAGTTCAGCGTCTGCCAGAGGGTTTGCCGGATGTTCCGGTTCGGGCCGTTGGCAGCGATCACCGCTTTGATGAACGGGTGCTCCGTGAGATCGCTGACCTTGCCTTTGCCGCCGAGGTCGTACAGCGCTGCGGCTGCGGCCTCCCACCACTTCAGGACCGCAATCTTTTCCGCGATGAACTGGCTGCGCCATTCTTCGGCCGACACCGCGGTCATGGCCTGCTCATATTCCCGCTTGAGCAGCTTCGACAACTCGTAAGTCTTCCCCGTTCCGGGCGGGCCGTAGTAGATGCGGTTGACGGGCTGCCGCGTTTCCTCGCTATCGCCAGCCTCGTCGTCATCCATGTCTTCACCAGGATCGAGCGGATCGTCCCGCAGTTGATCCGGCCACAGGCCGGGCCGCTCGGCTTCGAGCACCAGCCAGTCGTCCAGTGATTCGCGCTCGGTCGAGAGCGCCGTCTCGATCTTCGCCACGAGGTCCTCGGTCAGAGGCTCGCGGTTCAGCTTGGCAACCGGCCCTACGGGTCGGGTCCAGTTGAGCTTGCGAGCCCGGGTTCCGCGGACGACGCCCAGCACCCCCACTGCTCGCTCACTGCCCGGGTTCTTGCGCCCGAAGCGCACCTGGATGCTTTTGCCCATGTGCCACCAGTCCAGCCCGGCTGAGTGCACCGCCCTGGCCAACCGGCAGAACAGCGCCTTGTCCTGCGGCGACCACGAGGCGCGGAAGGTCTGGAACGCCGGCTTGCCGTCGAAGTGCTTGAGCAGGTCCTCGTCGCTCAGCGTCTTGCCGAGATTCAACTGGGCGACCAGGTCTTCATAGCGCAGCTTAAAGTTGCGGATCGCCTCCACCGACCATGCCACCAGCTCCGAGAACGACTTGGCCAGCCCATCGGCTGAAGGCAACACGGCGACAATGGGCGATGCGGTAAATGATCCGCAGATCGTCTCGTACCTCGGGCGCAGGGTGGCATCCGCCGTCTGGGTATCGACCACGTCGATCTTGACGACGAACCCATGAACCGCATCAATCCCAACGGTGTAGGCCAACTCCTTGGGCGATTCGTCGGACGGGTAGATGCGCCCCCAGTTGTACGAGATGAACTTCTTCTGCCACTGGTCGGTAGGCTTGCGGACCGTCTTGCTCCAGCCCATCGGGAAGAAGCTCTGCTGAACGGCCTCGGCCCAGCGTTTCGTCACATCGAACGCCTGGCTCAGCTCCTCGTAGACCTTCTGCTGCTCGGGGTTGGACTTGTCGTAGATCGTCCCCTTCCACTTGTTCAGCAGCTTGAAGTGGTCGCTGGTGAAATAGTCCGCCATCGTTCTCAGATCCCTTCGACATCGATTCCGTGCTCGGCCAGCCAGGCCTTGCGCTGCGCGTAGTCCGGCATGGCGCGCTCCATGCGCAGCCAGAATGCAGGGGTGTGGTGCGGCTCGTGCAGATGGGCGATCTCGTGCACCACCACGTACTCGGCGATGCGCGCCGGCAACAGGATCGCCTTCCAGTGGAAGTACAGCCAGTCGCCCTTGCCGCACGATCCCCAGCGGTAGCCCAGGTCCTGCACCTTCACGCCGGCCGGAGAGACCTCCATGCGGGTCTGGTAGTCGGCCACCCGGCTCGACAGCCAGGCCTTGGCGCGGTCGCTGTACCAACGGATAAAGTGCTCGCGCGCAGCGGGTACGGCATCCCGACGCAGGCAGAAGCGGCCCGCTGCCAGCTTCAGCGCCACGTCCTGTTCGTCCACCAGTTTCAACCGATGGCTGCGCCCGAGGTACAGAAAACCCTCGCCGCCGATGAACTCCTTGCGCGGCACCCTGCGCTGCAGGCGGTCCTTCTCGGCCAGCTTGGTGTAGATCCAGAAGCGCTTTTCCAAGACGAAGGCGCGCAGTGCGGCCTCGTCCACCTCGGGCGGCGCCGTCAGCACCAGATCCCCGTCACGCTCCACGGTGATCTGCATCGTTCGGCGACGGGCGCTGTGCCGCACGTGGAACTGCAGGTCATCCACCTCAAGGCTGGGCAATTTCACGGGTGCCAGCATCGGTTCATACCTGCACCAGCTTGTCGTGGCTGGCGCGGGCCTGCTCCATCAGCTTGTCAGCCAGCACACCCGCCTTGTCGGCATCCACTAGCGGCGGACGCAGCCGCATCAGGTGCTCGAACAACTGCCCGTTCAAGTTGTCCTGATCGGCCCGCTTGCTCGGGCTCCAGATGCCCCGATTGCCCTGCAGCTCCTGAACGAGCAAGTCCACCAGTTCGACGGTCACGTCCTTCAAGCGCAGCAGTTCAGCCGGCGTGGGCGTTTGCCCGGCACAGACCACGTCCAGCACCGTGCGCAGGAAAGGCGCGCAATGTTCGGGCAGGTCGCCAGGGGCGTCGGCGGCGCCGGCTTTGCCGGTGCGGAGTTCATCGATGATCTTCTGCAGCTGCGCGATGACCTCGTTCCACTGCTCGCCCAGCGTCCTGAAGATCTCGTTCAGCCGCTCCGAGAGCTTGCGGTACAGCACCGGGTCCTCATCCGTGTGCTTGCGGATGTGCGAGCGGATCGCGTGCTCCATCTCCGACGCCTTGGCGCGGTCGCTGGCCGCGCGGGCCACGTGGGTGTCGAACTCCGCGTCGGTCAGCTGGATCGGCGGGATCTTGGGGTCGATGCCCAGCGAGATCACGTGGTCGTCGATCAGCTTGCGCACTTTGGCGCCGACATCCTTGCCGAGTACCGGCGTGTCCTTGTAGCGGTTGCGTGCCCGCGCGTAGATGTAGCCCAGCCGCTTCGCGTCGCCCGAGTACGGCAGGCCCTCGGGGCGCGGCAGCACCATGTCCAGCGACGCCAGGAAGGCCTTGAGCTTGACCGCGAACTCGGCCCGCAGCTTCTCGCTGCCCAGTGCCTCGATGCAGGCCTCGGTGTCGTCCAGCGTATCGATGCCGCGCTGGCGGAACAGGTCCACCACGCGCAGGTGCCGGTCGCGCAGCACCGGCACCTCGTCCTTCAGGCTGGCGAGCGCGCCTTCCACGTCCTCATCGGCGTAGGCGGCCAGGGCTTCCTTCAGGTGCTGCGCCACACCGTAGTAGTCCACCACGATGCCGCAGCGCTTGCCGAAGCCGGTGCGGTTGACGCGGGCGATAGCCTGCAGCAGCTCGGCTTCGCGGATCGGCCGGTCCAGGTACATCACGCCTTCGATGGGCGCGTCGAAGCCGGTGAGCAGCATCGACTTCACCACCAAGAAGGCCAGCGGGTCGGTCTTGGCGTGGTCGGCGTGGAACAGGGGCTGCTTGAAGCGCTTGATCAGTTGCTCGTGCGCCGTGCTATCGGTCCACGTCTTCCACGCAGGGTCGTCGTTGTTGCTGCCCGAGATGATGGGCGCGAACGCGATGCGCGCCAGCGTGTCGCGGTAGCGCCAGGCCTGCACCACCGCTTGCACCTGCGGCGGCCGCTGGCACAGCGCCTCGTCGTCCAGGGCCTTGTCCTGCGGGCTCAAGGCCTGGGCCTCGGCCAGCAGCTCGTCGCGCGCCGTCTTCAGCGCCTCGAAGTAGCGGATCGCCGCCAGCCGGCTGTACGCCACCACCTGCGCCTTGTAGCCGTTGGGCAGGATGTGGGTGACGTAGTGACGCAGGATGTCGCGCGCCTTGTCGGCGATCAGCGCCGGGGCGTCGAAGATGTGGCCCTTGGTGGCGTACTTCTGCCTGATCGCCTCCAGCTCCTCGGGCGTGTGCTGCCGGAACAGGTCCTCGAACAACTCATCCAGACTAGCGCCGTCCTTGATCGCGCCATTGGCAGTGCGCCCCTCGTAGAGCACCGGCACCGTCGCGCCGTCGGCCTCGGCCTCCTTGATCGTGTAGCGGTCGATGAACTCGCCGAAGATCTCATGGGTCCGCTTCTTCTCGCCCATGATGATCGGCGTGCCGGTAAAGCCGATGCGCGCGCAGTTGGGTAGCCCCGCCAGCAGGTTGGCGTGCAGGTCGCCCGCCTGGGTGCGGTGGGCCTCGTCCACCAGAACGAGGATGCTGTCGTCCTCGTTCAGCACCTCGAACCGATCTGCGGACGGTTGGCCGGCCTTGTAGCTGGCCCTCGGCTCTTCCACCTTGGGCAAGTCGTCGGCTGTCAGCGGCGCGTCGCCCGCCGTATCGGCGTCACGGTACTTCTGGATCGTGGCGAAGATCAGCCCCGGTCCCTTGCGCCGCGCCAGTGCCTTCACGCCCGCCGTGCTGTCGGCCACCTCCACCACCTCGCCGGTGAGCGTGGCGGTTACGGAGAGCTGGCTCTGGAGGTCCTTGCGGTCGGTGACGACGATGACCTTGAATCGCCGCAGTTGCGGATCGGCGCGCATCTTGCGCACCAGGAAGACCATCGTCAGACTTTTGCCGGAGCCCTGGGTGTGCCAGATGATGCCGCCGCGTTCGTCGTGCTCGCCGTGCTGCAGGCGCGTCTTCCCAGCCTTGAGCCGCGCGATGGCGCGGTTGACCGCCCGGTACTGCTGGTAGCGGCACACCGATTTGATGGTCTGGCCGCCCACCTGCATGAACAACAGGAAGTTCTTCACCACGTCCAGCAGGTGCGCGGGCGCCAGCAGGCCGGCGATCAGGCGCTCCTGCTCCGACAGGCTGGCCTTGCCCAGCTTCTGGGCCACCTCGATTTCGCTGCCGGTGCCGTCTGGACCGACCACCGTCTTCCACTGCGCGTAGTGCTCGAAGTTCGCGCCGACGCAGCCCACCCGCGCCTCGTCGTAGCTGCTGGCCACCAACAGCTGGTTGGTGGCGAATAGGGCTTCATTGCCCTCGTTGTCGTCGATCTCGAAGGCGGCCTTGCGCTGGTTGCTGTAGCGGCGCAGCTGGTCCACGGCCTGGGCCAGCGGCTCCGGGATGGACGGGCTTTTGCACTCCACCACCACTAGCGGCAGGCCGTTCACCAACAGCACCAGGTCCGGAACGATGAAGACCTTGCCGCTGTTGAAGCCGGGCGGGCAATCGACGCGGTACTGGTTGACGACGGTGAAGCGGTTGTTGGCTGGCGTGTCCCAGTCGATGTAGCGGATCGTCTGGCCGCGCCCGCCATCCCAGCCCGGCAGGCCTTCGACGGTCAGCCCCTTGATCAGCAGCTCGGTGGCCTTCTGGTTGGCCTCCATCAGCTTGTGCGTGCCGAGCCGGGTGATGGCGGCCACGGCTTCGGACAGTCGTGCCTCGTCCAGCCAGGGCTGGCCATCGGGACCGACGTTGAGTGCGCGCAGGCGCTCACGCAGTACGCCTTCCTGGATCACCTCGGTGAAGCTGCTGCGGCCGGTGAGCGCCGGGGTGTCGAGGCTGCCTTCGGCGTAGGCCCAGCCCAGCCCCTGCAACTGGGCGACGAAGGGCTTCTCGACGTCTTCGAGTTCCCAGCCCATCAGGCGCACTCCTTCGCTCGCTCGGCGTCTGCCAACAGGGGCGTGACGCGGACGCGGCCGGTGAGGAGGTCGTCCATGAGGCCGGACTTCTTCAGGCGGAGCTTCTCCAGTCCTTGTTCTTCCGCCTCTAGCTTGGAGTCGAGAGCGCGAATTCGTTCTCCGATCGCGGTCATCTCGTCTAGGCTTGCTGGCGATGCAACGGTTAGTTCAAGTATCTGAGTCCGCGATATCCCAGGGATATTTCCTCCGGTGGCCAAGCGATTGAACGACTCCTGCCGGCTTTGAAAGACGGCTAGCCAATACTGCAAGGCTTGTCGGGGCACCTTTATCGCCATGAGCTGCCTGCTGATACACGCACGCACGCTCGCGACCGCGACTTTCCCGCAACCCGACCCTTTGACAGTGATAAGGATGTCGCCGTCTTCGCACATGACTTGTGGGTAGCTCGTGTACAGAGTGACTACCGTACCCGCTCCACAGAAGTCCGATGGTCCAGTGAAGTAAGGCACCCCCTTCGAGACGGCATTGCAGAGCTCTGATGGGATGTGTTGCCCGGATAAGAGTTGGATGGATCTAGCCAATGGCCGCGCCTCCCATTCCTTGGGAATCCACCCCAGCGGCGACTGCTTGTAGAGATGCGGCGCCTCGGCCTGGGGCGGGCGCAGTTCACCGTTGGAGTCGATGCCGCGCGTCAGCAGGTCGTGCAACAGGCCGTGCTTGACGGCCCTGAGCTTGGCGATGATCGCCTCGGTTTCGTGGATGGCGGTGTCGAGGGTGTCGAGGACTTCTGTGATCAGACGCTTCTCCTCCGGGCTGGGAGATGGCACCTCGATGCTGGCGAATCCGGCGGCCGAGATTTCGAGGAACGTCGTACCCGACGCGCGCCGCACGAGTTCGGGTTGAACCTTCTCGAAGAGATGAAGGTAGAACCCAGCGTCCGCCGCTTCCTTGAAGACGATCGACTTGAAGCCCTGATTCGTGGCCATCGGCACGACATTGATCGCACGAGCGCCGAGCGTCGCACGAGTCGTCACCATCAGCGACCCGGCTGGGAGCAGGTTGGCACCGCTTCCTGCCAGCCCCGATGCGCTGATGTGCTCGTTGGTGTCCTGTAGGAACTTGGTTGCGTTTCCGCTCACTTCGCCCGGCGTCACCCAAGGGATGGTTCCACGCCAGAACGACGGAACGTCTCGGGACGGCGTACCGCCACCGACTACCGTGCCGAGCTGCCGGATCTCCTTGCGGCCCCAGTCCGCCGGAAGACTTTGCAGGAAGCGCTGGTATTCGTGCGCAGGCTGCTCTGCCATTTGCTCAGACATACCGCAACCCCTTCAAGAATCCCTGCAAGGCCTGCGCCGCAACGTCACGCTTGCTCTCGATCTCGGTCAGCGTCACGCGGTACTTGTCCCACCAGTTCTCGAACGCGGCGACGATGGCCTTGCGCTGGGCGGCGATGTAGCGCTCGACGATGGCACGCATATCGTTGTGCAGGATGGTCAGCAGCAGGTCGGCGGCCTGCTCGGCGGACAGGCCATCGACGGCGGCGTTGATGTGCGCCGCAAAACTTTCCTTCTTGGCCTTGAGCTGCTTCTTGACGGCGGCGAGGTCCTTCTTCCACGCCTTGATCTGGGCCTCGTCGACCGCGTTCTCGTCGTCGGCGTCCTCGTCAGCGGCCTCCGCCGCTTCGGCATCCTCGGCCTCAGCATCCTTCGCGGACTTGGGATCAGCTGCCTTGATCTGGCTGTCCAGCTCGGCCTTCTTTGCTTCCAGCTCGTTGATGGCTTCGACGAAGTCGCTCATCAGGAACTTGACGAGCTTGTGCTCCAGCGGGCTTTCCTTGCTGGCCTTGTCCTCCAGCGCGGTGACGATGCTGGTGCGCCAGGCGTCGGCCACGCCTTTGGCGCCGCGTGCCATCAGGGTGAGGAAGTCGTACTTGGTCTGGTACCAGAAGCCGGCGACGATGCCGCGCACCTGGAAGGGGTCGAGCAGGCCGATGGCCTCAAGCGATGTGCTGAAGCTGGCGAGCAGGTCATTGCGCAGAGCAACCAGGCTGGCGGCGTTGTCCATTTGGCCGGCCAGCGCCGTGATGCGGGCGCTGTGCGCCTGCCACCATTGCTCGAAGGCCGCGCGGATGGCCGCCTCCTTGGCGACGAGCCCGGCGTTGCCTTCAATGGCGGGCTTGAGGTCCTGGCGCTTCTTCAGCGTGGGCTTGAAGTCGAAGTACTTCGCATCCCGCTCGACGAGCAAATCGAGCGGGTTCAAGCCGTGGGCCTGGAACAGATGGGCCTTGTCTGCCACCTCGGCCTTGGGCACGCCGCCCACCAAATGGGCGCGCACGTCGTGCGGCTCGGGCGGCGGGGCGTTGTCCGCATAGCGGCGGATGTTGAGATTGCAGGCGTTGGCCTTGAGCGTGGCGTTATCGACGATGGCCGAGAAGCCCGGGATGGGGCGAAACTCGTCGAAGGTGGTGACGATCTTCTCGATGTGCTCGGGCAGCAGGTAGTTCTGCGCCCGGCCTTCGAAGAACTCGCGGTCGGCGTTGATGAACAGCACCTTGCCCTGGCGCTCGGGCGGTTTACCGCTGATGCGCTGGGCGCCGTTCTGCACCTGCTGCCGCAAGACCAGGATGGCGGCTGGGATCTGCGTGCCGTAGAAAAGGTTGGGCGCCACGCCGATCACCGCTTCGAGCAGGTCGTCCTCGATGAGGCCGGCGCGGATGGTCTTCTCTTCGCCGCCGCGGAACAGCACGCCGTGCGGCATCACGGTGGCGACCATGCCGCCGTCGCGCGTGACCGCCAGCATGTGCTGCAGGAACATCAGATCGGCCTTCTTGGCGCCCAGCGGCACCTGGCCGAAGCGGAAGCGCTCCGGGAACTTCGGCGCCCAGGCGGGCGTGTCGTCGGCGTTTTTCTCGGTGTTGCCCCAGTGGATGGAGAACGGTGGATTGGTGAGCACACGATCGAAGTGCATCAACTCGCCGCCCTCGACGTGCTGCGGCTCGGCCAGGGTGTCTTCGTTCTGCAGGTTGGCGGTGCTGATGCCGTGCAGCAGCATGTTCATCTTGGCGATGGACCACACCGTGCCGTTGAACTCCTGCCCGAAGAGGTTAGCCTTGCGGCCGTCCTCGCCGTGCTCGTCGATGTACTCCTTCGCCGCGATCAGCATGCCGCCGGAGCCGCAGCAGGGATCGTAGATGTCATGGGCCAGCGTGGGCTTGATCAGCCGCACCATCATCCGCACCACGGAGCGCGGCGTGTAGAACTCGCCGCCCTTCTTGCCGGCCGAGTCGGCGAACTCGCCGATCAGGTATTCGTAGGCGGCGCCCAACAGATCGGGGAACTCGAAGTCCTCGTTGCGCAATCGATGCAGGCTGAAATGGGTGATGAGCTGCTGCAGCTTGACGTCGGGGATCTTGCTCTGGCCTACCCTGCGTGTGAAATTGATGTGCTCCAACACGTCGTACAGACTGGTGTTGGCGGTCTCAATGCGCGACAAAGCCTTGTTGAGCAAGTCACCGACGTTCGCTTGGCGCGAGTTGTCGATCAGGTGCTGATAGCGCGACTCCGGCGGGACCCAGAACAGCCCATCCTTCTTGTACCAGCGCGAGTTCTCGGCGGACAGCCGCGCCTCGGCCTCGGTCTTGCCGCCTTCCATTTCGAGACGGATCACCTCCTCGCGCCGCTGGTCGAAGACGTCGGAGCAGCGCTTGAGGAACAGCATCCCGAAGATGTATTCCTTGAACTCGGAAGCGTCCATCTTGCCGCGCAGGATGTCGGCGGCTTTGAACAGGTGGCGCTCCAGTTGGGGTAGTGTCAGTGGCATCGGTGATCTTCCAGAGTCGTCACAGCTCGCCTTCCCGGTTCAGGAGTTCCAGGTAGGCGGTGTATTCGTAGATGCGGTTGCGTTTCATGCCCGTCACCTCCCTCACCAGCCCGAGTTCGATCAGGGCGTCGAGTATCTTGCCGACGGTGTGCGGGCTTTGGCTAGTGACGGCGCCGATGGCAGGAATGGTGCTGACGGGCCGGGCGAACAAGGCCTGATGAACCTGCAGTGCAGAAGGCGCAATACGCCCGAGTCTGCGGATGCGCTCACGGTCGGCATCGCCCAGAGCGTTGAGTGCCTGGGCAGTTTCTACGGCCTGCGCCGCCGAGTAGCGCACGGCAGTGGCGAAGAACCACAGCCACTCCTCCCAGTCGCCATGCAGGCGCACCCGCTGCAGCATCTCGTAGTAGTTGCTACGGTAGGTTTTGAAGTACAGGGACAGGTATAGCAGCGGCTCGCGCAGCACGCCCTCATGCACCAGTATCAGCGGGATCAGCAGCCGACCCAGGCGCCCGTTGCCATCGAGATAAGGATGAATGGTCTCGAACTGCACATGCGACAGCGCCGCCTTGATCAGCGCTGAGTGGCGAACGGGCTGATCGTTGAGGAACTTCTCCAGGTCGGACAGGCATTCGCCCACACGCTGCGGCGGTGGCGGCACGAAGGCTGCGCGCGCAGGCGATGCACCACCGATCCAATTCTGCGTGCGGCGTACCTCTCCGGGCGCCCTGCCGACGCCGCGGCCGTGGGTCATCAGCTTGGCGTGCATCTCGTTCATCAGCCGGGTGCACAGGGGCAGGCCGCCCTTGAGCAGGGCCAGTCCGTGTTCGAGTGCCGCAACGTAGCAAGATACCTCGCGCACGTCGTCCAGCGGCACACCTGGGGCACCGTCGGCCTCATAGAGCATCAGGTCCGACAGGGATGACTGCGTGCCCTCGATCTGCGAGGACATCACCGCCTCCTTGCGGACGTAGCTGTAGAGGAACACCGAGGTCTCGGGCAGCAGGACGGTGACGCTATCCAAACGCCCCAAAGCCAGGTGCGCCTCATCCAGCCGTTCCTGCAGGCCGGCGTCGGCGGATAGCCCCGGGTCGGGCGGCAAGGGCGCAGGCACGAAGGCGCGGCAGACTTCGCCTGCTGCAACGGAAGCTTCGTAAGTGCCCGTGACGCCGCGCTCCATGGGTAGATCTTTTGCAGTAGGGGGCTTCCTTTATTGCACGAAGCGCCGTTTTTCGCAATAGAGGCCAGGGCCAATTGCATGTTGCTCGTTGTCTTCGATAGCGATCAGCGCCTGAATGATCCCGTCGCCACACCATCACGGAGATCACGATGCGAACCACCCAAACAACACCCACCACCCGAACTGCCCTCGACGCCTACGTCCGCCGCTACGCCTTCGTCCGCGAGAAGATCGAACGGCTGCAGCAACTGGCCGACGACCACTTCGGCCACGACCCAAACGCCATTCAATGGGGCCATGTGGGCGACCTTGGCCGGGTAGAGCAAGCTCTGGATGAGTTGCTCGCCATCTTCAACGGGCAGGTCGACTGAAGAAGCTGCGATCGCAACGCTGGCGAGGTCGCCCCTGCCCTGCAGCGTGTAGCCCCCCGTCACGCCGATGAGCGCATGCTCCCGCATGACGATTGCCCAGACCGTTCGGCGCAAACCTGCAACCCCCTGCAAACCTCGGTTTGCACCCCGACGCTATCGAAGCGCCGCGCTCGCGCCCCCCGCATGGCGATTCGGCCAGGAAGGACCCCTTTTGCCTGGGCGGGGCGGCGGGCGTCGCTCGCCGGCACCTGAAGACCCCTGCATCCAGCGCACAAGGTGGGTTTGGTGGAATAAGTGGGTTTACTTCCCCCTGTTCTATATAAATGCCATCTGCCAAATCGCTCGCGTAAGGATGGAAACACCCCCCTAATCCTACAAACCCACCCTTGAGCCGGGCTGCGAAGGCGAACACGAAAGGGGCTCGCGCTACGCATGCAAGCACCGAGCTCGGGCCCGATCGAGAAATAACGCGTTTTAGCGGAGGTCAGCGGAGAAGGTCGCCCATCAGCACCAATCCATTGAATACGCGACCTTTTCCTCGATTTTCAATCTCCCATACTGTCACTCCATGAGCATCACGACGGATCGCCGAGCCCCATCGAGGGACCGGTCGATCAGTGGTCAGCGCCCTCAGGAGGACAGCAATGCATCTCACCCCGCAACAGCTCGCGGCCCGCTGGCAGATCAGCGAGAAGACCTTGGAGCGCTGGCGCCGCCGGGGGACTGGACCGCGCTTCCTGCGCGTCGTCGGCCGCGTGCTGTATCCGCTCGAAGCCGTCCAGGCGTGTGAAGCCCAGGGGCTCGTCGCGCGGACGCATCAGGAGCCCCGTTCGTGAGCGGCCCCGCCTCCCCCTCTCGTCGTCGCGTACGGTACTTCAAGCGCGAGGTACAACGCGCGCTGGCCAACGGGGGTATGCCGCGGTTCCTCGATGCGCTCTTTGGCGTCGGCGCCTGGACCTACGACCCCGTCGAGAAACTGTGGATCGTGCCCGATCGCAACGCTTCCGGGCCAGGGCGCGAGTACTACTGCATCCAGATTACCGGCGACTGGTTCAAGGCGCGGCTCTCCGACGAGGAGTGCTCATGAACGTCCCGAGCGCACAGCCGATCCGCTTCACCGTGTTTCACGCGCAGCAACCGCGGCGGCTCTCGAAGGCCTTTCGCCTCGCCGCCGACGGCACGCTGACCCGTGAGTCGGGTGGCGTGTTGGTCAGCGGACGGGCGCGGCAAGTGGCGATGACGCGCCTGGCCGAGTTCGCCTCGATCCTGAGTGCACTCACCCCTGCCAACGCCGCCGCTTTCGGCATCACCCGATTCGCAACCGTTCGCATCGTCCCCAAGCGCGAGGCCCATCACCCGAATCTCATCCATCGCCCTTGCGAGCAGCCGATCGTCTCTCGCACCCGCGAACACTTTGACTGGCCTGCTGGCCCGGGCCTGATGATGCTCGATTACGACCCTGCCCCGGGATGCGAAGCACTCGCCCCGCAGGCGTGGCGCGAGCTCCTGTACGCCGTGTGGCCGCAGCTGCAACACGCGCCGCACCTGTGGCGTCCCTCGGCCTCGTCGTGCATCGAGAACACCGAGACGGGCGAAGTCCTGCGCGGGATCACCGGTCAGCGCCTCTACATCATCGTCGCCGACGCGACCGACATCCCCCGCGCTGGCCAGGTGCTGGTCGATCGATTGTGGCTCGCCGGTCACGGCCGCCTCGACGTCTCGCGCTCGGGCGCCTTGCTCGAACGCACCGTCGTCGATGCGGCCGTGTGGCAACCCGAACGGCTGGACTTCTGCGGCGGCGCGCAGTGCGAACCGCCCCTGGTGCAGCGCCTATGTGATCCGGTGATCTTCAACGATGACGCATCGCCGATCGATACGGTCGCCACCCTGGCCGAACTCTGCGCGGCCGAGCAAGCCCAACTCGCAGCGCTCAAGCACGCCCTGCAACAGGAGCCCGATCTTCAGAATGAAGTGAGCCTTGCCCATGCAGCCTGGGTCGAGGAGCGTCTGACGAACTGGCAGCGCCGCCATCCGGAAGCGGATGTCGAGAGCGGTCGCAAGCTTCTACTGCGCGCGGTGCGCGACAAGCGCCTGATGGGCGACTTCGATCTTGTGCTCGATGACGGCGAGCGCGTCAGTGTCGGCGCGATGCTCGACGATCCGGAGCGCTATCACAACCGCCGCTGCGCCGATCCGCTGGAGCCCGACTACCAGCGCGATGCGCGCATCGCGTGGATCAACCTGCGCAATGCCGGTCGCCCCTATATCTATAGTCACGCACACGGCGGCACGCGCTACACCCTACACCGTCCTGCGCGCACCCTGCGCCTGGTCGGCGGCGAGTTGCACCGGTTGGTGCGCAGCGTGCTCGACCTGATGCGGCTCGACGGTACTGTGTTCGATCGTGGCGGCGAGCTCGTGCATGTGAGTCCGCGCGGCGCGGTCTATCCGGTGACCGCCGAATGGCTGACCGTGCATCTGAGCGCGCTGATCAACTTCGAGCGGCTGAGCCAGCGAGCCCGCAACTGGTACGCCGTCGACTGCCCGCTCGATCTGGCCAAGCGCGTGCTGGCGATGCGCGGCAGCTACGGGCTCCCCAAGCTGCGGGCGGTGCTGACCGCGCCGGTCCTGACCCTCGATGCCCGCGTGCTCGATCGCGACGGTCATGACCCACAAACCGGGCTGCTGCTGATCCTGAACGAGCCCGAGCAGCCCGCGATCCCCTTGCACCCGAGCGTCGAGCAACTGCGCGCAGCCATCGACGCGCTCTGGTTTCCGTTCAAGGAATTTCCGTTCGTCGGGCCGATCGATCGCGGGGTGATGCTCGCAGCCCTGCTCACCGCCACGCTGCGTGCGGTGCTGCCGACCGCGCCGGGGTTTCTCTTTACTGCACCGAGCGCGGGCAGCGGCAAGTCGCTGCTGGCGACCTGCCTGTCGATTCTGGCCGGCGCGGATCCGGCCTCGCTGATGCCCCCCACCTTGGAGGAAGAAGAACTGCGCAAGCGGCTGTTGGCCGCGCTACGCGAAGGCAAACCGGCACTCATCTTCGACAACATCGCAGGCCAACTCGATAGCGCCGCACTGTGCGCGTACTTGACCGCACGCGAATACGGCGACCGCGTGCTGGGCGCCTCGGTGACGATCTCGGTGCCGGCAACCGGGCTGTTTCTGGCCACGGGCAACAACGTCGCGCTGGTCGGTGACCTGAATCGCCGCCTGCTCGCCTGTCGCATCGATCCGCACAGCGACAAGCCCTACCGCCGCGCCTTTGCCCTCGACCCCGAGCGCTATGTGCGCGAGCACCGCCAGACGCTCGTGCGTCACGCGCTGGTCCTCGTGTGCGGCTATCTCAGCACGGACACACCGATCACGCCCGACCGCACTGCCAGCTTCGAGGATTGGTCGGATCTGGTTCGCCAGACGGTGCTCTGGATTGGCCAGCAGGGACTGCTCGATGTTGCCGATCCATGCGACGCCATCGACTCCTCCTACGAGGAGGATCCAGAGACACGCAAGCTCGGCAGCCTGCTGAGCTGTTGGCACGCCCTCTTCGGCGACAAGCCGAAGTCGGTGGCGGAGGCGATCACGCTTGCGACCGACCCGGTGGTCAGCGGCCGCATCCCCGCGGACAGCGACCGGGGGCGGCTGCAGGACGTGCTGATGGAGATCGCCGGCGAACACGGGCGCATCAACTCGCGACGCTTGGGGCGCTGGATCGAGCGCATGGCCGGGCGGATCTGCGAGGGGCTTCGCATCGAGCGCGGTGGGCGCGCACACGGCGTCTCGAAGTGGCAGGTGAAGCCGACCGAACGAGGGTTTGGTGCAGAAGGTGGGTTTGCCACGCCTTACACGAGCGATTTCGCAGTTGCCAAATCTAGAGAGCAAGAGGGAATAAACCCCCCTACTCCACCAAACCCCCCGATCCATGCATCGGCCCCAACGACCGAGGATTCTGCGCGCCCGAACGTACGGCGCGTGGGGGATGCGTGCGCCGGCACGCATGCCCGGCCCGTTTCCGACTTGACCCCCAACGCCACGCCGCGCGGCGCAGAGCGCGGCATTCGCTACGGAGACCCGCGTGAGTAATCACAACCTCCATCCCGTCTGGAGCAAGGCCCTCGGGCTAAGCCCCCAGCCTGCGGGCGAGACACCGCAACCGGCTGCTGCCGTCGTCGCCCCATCACATGCGTCGGATGCGTCGGACGATTGGCACGTGATCCGCGCGCTCAATCCACATCCCGGCGCCCCCGTCGCGATCAGGAAGCAGCTCGGGCCGCAGATCTGGGTCAGCACGACCGTTCGCCCCGGCGACCCGCGCTACCCCGCTGACTTGCAAGCCTGAACCCTCACCCCCCTGGAGCCATCATGAACCTGATTTCTCAACTCAAAACCGCCTCCAAGAAGTCGGCCAAGCCCGCCGCGCCGGCCATCGAACCGCCCGCGCCGACCGTGCCAGACGTGCCAGCGGTGCCAGCCAGTCCCGCCGACGACATTCGAGATCTGGATGCGCTGGCGGCCATGCTGCAGCAACTGCAAGCGCGCAACCAGCAGTACCAAACCGCGATCAACGCGCTGATTGCCGCCCGTCGCGTCGTCAATGGCTGGGACCCCAAGCCCGAGCCGGAGCTGATCTGGTCGGTACGCCGCGAGGTGCTCGAAGCCATGGGGGACCGTGAGGCCTTGGCGCAGTTCGACCAAGAGCATGCAGAGAAGATCGCTGCTGAGCAGGCAGAGCGCCGGGCCGCTGCCCAACTCGTACTGGAGGCGCCGGCACGCGCGAAGGCCCTGGAGGGGTACATCGTCGACCTTGCCGCCGAGATGGCCCGCGACGTCGATGAGGTCTTCATCCACGAGGAGATGAAGCGCGTATTCCAGCCCAGCGCAGAACGGATGCTGACGGCGGCACGTGCCTTCGTTCAGGCCTGGCAGGAGATGAGGACCGTCGAGTCGACGCTGAAAGGCTCCCTGCGTCTGGCCCATTACAGCATTCAGGGTGACCGCAACACGGGTTACGACATGACCCTGATCGGCAAGCCCAACCAGGGGGATCTGCTGCCCAACCTGATCGAGGGGCTCGCGTTCTCGGATCTGGCCGATCTGAACCGGCAGTACCACGGACTGGACGACGCGTTGGCACGGCAGATCTCGCAGCGCCTGAAGGAATACGGCATTTCACCCGGAGTGCTGTACGTCTATCACCCCGGCGCTGCGAGTGACGAGCGCCCGATCTACGCACCCGATCCGAATCCGCCGAGCAAGCGCCCGCAGGAGATCCCTTTCGCTGCGGCGACCGTGGTCACGATCCACAACTGACGGCGTTCCAAACTCGCCGGGCAGAGCCTGGTTTGACTTGGCTTCTGCTCGGCACAGCGCGTTCATGGAGGTCCGCAAACCCCTCTCGGAGAAAGCAATGAGCACCCACCAAACCCTGCGCGTACAGGTCACCGACACCAACCACCGTCCCCGCGGCGTGATGACCATCCAAGCCGACTTCGATCACATCGGCCCCTATCGCGTGGTGCACGACGGGCGCACGTACTGGTTCACCGGCAAATCCGGCACGCACTGCGCCAGCGGCGTGGCCACGCGCGAGATGGCAACCGCCAACGAGGAGCGCCTGTGGATCACGCTGGGCGGCACCGCCGTGTGGGAGGACTGAGATCATGACGGATCCGCAACACACCATCGCGGCGCAGTTGGCGGCCCTGCCCTCCATGCGGATGACGGAGCTCTGGGCACTGTGGGATCAGCACTTCCCGCGGCGGCCCAGCCACCACAATCGCAACTACGTCGAGTCGCGCCTGGCGTACCGCATCCAGGAACAGGCCTACGGGGCGCTGCCGACCAACGTGCGCAAGATGCTGGTCGAGGCCGGCGCCAAGCAATCCAAGATCAAGACCCACGTCGGGCGCGGCACGCAGACGCTGCTGATGCCCGGTACGACGCTGATCCGCGAATGGGAGGAGCGCGAGTATCGCGTGACGGTCACCCCGGAGGGGCTCTACGCCCTCGATGGTCACCTCTTCAAGAGCCTGTCGGCGGCGGCACGCCACATCACGGGCACGCGTTGGAATGGGCCGAAGTTCTTCGGCCTGCGCGACGGCAAGGGGGGTGAGCAATGAATGCGCCCCTGCAGGTGCCACCAAGGCGCTGCGCGGTGTATTGCCGCGTTTCCAGCGACGAACGACTGGACCAGTCCTTCAACTCCATCGATGCGCAGAAGGAAGCTGGCCACGCCTTCATCAAGAGCCAAGGCCATGAGGGCTGGATTGCCGTTGCCGACGACTACGACGACGGCGGCTACTCCGGCGGCAACATGGAGCGGCCCGGCCTGCGTCGCCTGATGACCGATATCCAAGCGGGTAAGATCGACATCATCGTCGTCTACAAGATCGACCGCCTCAGTCGCTCGCTGGCCGATTTCGCGCGGATGGTCGATGTCTTCGATCGCCACCGCGTCAGCTTCAGCGCCGTCACCCAGCAGATCAACTCGGCGACCTCGATGGGCCGCCTGATGCTCAACGTCCTGCTCTCCTTCGCACAGTTCGAGCGCGAGGTCACCAGCGAGCGGATCCGGGACAAGATCGCGGCGAGCAAGGCCAAGGGGATGTGGATGGGCGGACCGCTGCCACTCGGTTACGACGTCCGCGACCGGATGCTGGTGGTGAACGAGACCGAGGCGGCCTTGGTGCGCCGCATCTTCGCCGACTTCGTCGCGATGCGTTCGGCCACGCTGATGGTCAAGGCCTACGTCACGGAAGGCGTGGCGACCAAGCGTGGCAAGTCCTTCACCAAGCAGACCATCTACAAGATGCTGAACAACCGGGTGTACCTCGGGGAGATCGTCCACAAGGGGCAGAGCTTCACCGGCCAGCACCCAGCCATCATCACCCCGGCACAGTGGGACGCGGTGCATGCGCTGATCGCCACTGACGGCGTCGAGCGGCGGCGTGAAACCAATGACCGGATGCGCGAGCCGGTGCTGCTGCGCGGACTGTTTTTCACGCCCGATGGCGAACGGCTGGTGCCCAGTTTCACGGTCAAGCGGGGCAAGACCTATCGCTACTACACCCCGGTCAAGCACCGTCGGTTCGGCTCTTGGGCCAGCCAACATGGCTCCTTGCCCGCTGGACCGATCGAGGCGCTGGTCGTCGAACAGATCATTGCCGCACTGTCGGCGCCGCACGTGGTGCAGTCGGTGTGGGATCGGATTCGGGAAACCCACCCGGAGATGTCCGAAGCCGAGGTGGTGCTGCCCATGCGCCGGCTGGCCACGATGTGGGCGCAGTTGTTCCCCGCCGAGCAGTGCCGGCTGGCGCAACTGCTCATCGAGCGCGTGGTGATCGCCGACGGCGGCCTGGAAGTCTTCTGGCGGGATCAGGGCTGGCCGGAATTGGCGGCCGAGTTGGCGCCCGGAACCATCGGTGCCGAGTTGCAGGAACTGGAGGAGTCCCTGTGAAACCCAGGATCACGGCGACGGGTGCCCCGATCGCCCGCGAGCATCGAGATGGCGGGGAAATCAAGCTGTCGACCTTCATCCCGTTGAAGATCCGCAAGCGTGGCACCCGCAAGGTGGTGGTGCGCCCGGATGGGGACGTCACTGCACCGGGCACGGCAGACACCCAGCACGATGCGCCCCTGATGGTGGCGCTGACACGGGCGTTCTACTGGCAGCAGCTACTCGACGAGGGTGTGCTCGGCAGCGGCAATGAGATCGCCAAGCGCGAGGGCCTGCACCACTCCACGGTCAACGAACTGCTCCGACTGACGCTGCTGGAGCCCGCCATCATCCAGACCATCCTGGCCGGAAAGCAGCCGCGGTGCATGAGCCTGCTGTGGTTCCAGCACAACCCACTACCGCGTGACTGGATGGCGCAGCGGGAGCTCATCGCAGGGTTTGATGCCTGACCGGTAGCCTTGGTTGACGACGAAATGCCGCGCGTAAGCCCTTGATTCTTAGAGACCGCGCATTGCGCCTACCCGCAGCACAAACGGAGAAAAGAGACGGCGCTGGCCGAGAAAGTGGCCCGTTGCACGCGCTTCGGCACTCGGCCACCCGCAGCACGGATCGCCGGAACCCCGCGCCACGCGGGGGGCGCATCAAAAGGAAAGGGCCCGGAGAAAATCCGAGCCCTTGCATATGGTGGACCGAAGGAGGATCGAACTCCCGACCTCTGCATTGCGAACGCAGCGCTCTCCCAGCTGAGCTATCGGCCCTTAAAGAGCGCGCATTATAGAGAGCCGAAGGTCTAAATGGAAGCCCCTGCGGCGACGCCCGCGCAGGTATCGGCGATGTCGTCCGCTGCTGCACGCCGGCGCTTCGGGCTTACGCGTCCGCGCCGCCCGACCCCACTGCCGCACGCCCCAGGCGATCCGCAACCGCGCGCCAGCCCGGGCCGCCAGGGAGCGCCTCGATGAGGATGAAATCAGCGCCGACCGCGTCGAGCGCGCGCAGGCTGGCGTACAGGCCCTGGGCGTAAGCGCTTGGCTCGGCGGGCAGGCTGCGCCACGTCAGGCGGGCGTCCTGCGGATCACGGG
>QXGG01179076.1_pt1 | contig 23205 bp, 19 predicted proteins | sample 1982491 | NCBI WGS metagenome assembly QXGG01 (sample SAMN09924614, study PRJNA488089) | Wastewater metagenome, whole genome shotgun sequencing project. | isolation source: South African research farm wastewater | place: South Africa: Irene, Agricultural Research Council, Animal Production... | reverse complement strand
CGCTTCCTGATCCATCCCGACACCTTCGGCGAGGCCGCCGGCCACCTGCCCGCGGACGCCGGCTACCAGAGCAAGCTCGACACCTATCTCGAACAGATCGAGCGCCTGAAGGCGCGGCTGTCGATCCCGGTGATCGCCAGCCTCAACGGCAGCTCGCTGTCGGGCTGGGTCGAGCTGGGCCGCGAGATGGAAGCCGCCGGCGCCGACGCGCTCGAGCTCAACGCCTGGTACATGGCGAGCGACCCGAGCCTTTCTGGCACCGCCCTCGAGGAGCGCTACCTCGCGCTGCTGCGCGAACTGAAGACGGTGGTGACCATCCCGGTGACGATGAAGCTGTCGCCCTTCTTCAGCGCGCTGCCCCACTTCGTCGCCCAGGTCGAAGCCGCGGGCGGCGCGGGCGTTTCGCTGTTCAACCGTTTCTTCCAGCCCGACATCGACCTCGACACGCTGTCGGTGGTCGATCGCGTGCAGCTGTCCTCGTCGGCCGACGGTCTGCTGACCATGCGCTGGATCGCGCTGCTGCACGGCCACACCGGCCTCAGCCTGGCGGCGACCGGCGGCGTGCATGGTGCCGCCGACGCGCTGAAGATGCTGCTCGCCGGCGCCGACGTGGTGCACATGGCGAGCGCCCTGCTGCACAACGGCCCGCAGTGCATCACCTCCGTGCTCGAAGGCATGACGCGCTGGATGAGCGAGCGCGAGTACACCTCCGTGGCGCAGCTCAAGGGCTCGATGAGCCAGCGCAAGCTCGCCGACCCGAGCGCGTTCGCGCGCGCGGCTTACCTCAACGCGATCGATTCCTTCTCGCCGCCGCCGGGCGTGCGCTACTGAAGACGCGCTCAGCCGAGCGCCAGCGCGAGCTCGGCGACGGCGGCGTCCCGGTCCTCATCGCCTTCGCCCTGCACCCACTCCGGATGGGCGCGGGCGCGCGTCAGCGCAGCGGGCAGGCTGCCGCTGCGCCACTGACGGGTCGCCGGATCGCTCGCCTCGGCAGGCAGCGGGCCACTGCCCGCGACCTCGGCGCCCACCGCGATCGGGGTCATCGCCGCATGGCCGCGGCCCTCCAGCGCCGCCAGCAGTTCGCGCTGGCGTAGCGCGACGATGCGCAGGATGGCGTCGTCCACGCTGAGCTCGCGATGCCCGCGCAGCCTGGCGGCGATGCGTTCGCCGTAGTGGCCGAAGGTCTGCCACAGCCCGCCGGCGAGGGCGCCGAGCGCGGCGGCCGCCCCCAGCGTGAGCCCCCCGACCATCAGATCCACCCCCAGCCCGGCCGCCGCCCCCGCCGCGGCGCCGGTGCCGAGGCGCACCCCCATCTGGCGCAGGGTCTCGGCGTTGAAGAGGTCATCGTCCCAGCGCCCGTCGGTGAGCGGCAGCGCGTCCATGCGCGCGTCGTCGGGGCGGAAGCGGTACAGGCGCAGCAGCGCATCGACGCAGGCCTGCTCGCGCCGACGCACGTCCTCGCGCAGGCGGGCGACGGCCGCCTGCAGCACGCGCTCACTGTCAGCGCCGGCGGCTTCATCGACACGGTCGCGCAGCGCCGCCAGTTCGACCAACAGCGCGGCCACCAGGCGGCGGGCGGCCTCGCGGCGCACGTCAGACTCGCGCGCACGCGCGTCGATCAGCGCCTGCAGGCGGCTGCGGTGAGCGTGGATCAGGGTCGCGAGGGTGTCGAAGAGCTCGCGCTCACCATCGAGCGGCGGCGCCACGGTATCGAAGCACACCAGCGCATGCAGGCCAAGGCGAGCGAGCGCCGCGCGCCAGTCATCCACCCGGGCCGTGGGCGCGGCCACGAAGTTGAGCACCGGCAGCAGCGGGCGGGCGCAGGCGGCGAGCAGTTCGAGTTCGTCGCGGTGCTTGGGCAGCACCGGGTCGCGCGCATCGACCACGTACAGGGCAGCGTCGCTCGCCCGCATCTGGCGCAGCACCTTGGCCTCCTGCTCGAAGCGGCCGGCGGCCTCTTCGCGCGCGAGCAGGCGCGCCACACGCTCGGGGCCGTCGACGCGGGTGCCGGGCGCGACCAGGCCATCGATGAATTCGAGCAGCGCGATCGCGTCTTCCATGCCCGGGGTGTCGAACAGCTCCACCGCCGGCACGCCGTCAGCCATCAGGCGCAAGCCCTCGACGTGGCGGGTGGTGCCAGCCGCATCCGACACCTCGCCAAAGCCGACGTCGCGCGCCAGCGTGCGCAGCAGCGAGGTCTTGCCGGTGTTGGTGTGGCCGACCACGGCCACGCGCAGGATGTCGCTCATCAGGCTTCGTCTCCGTGTTCCAGCCAGGCGCGCACGACCGCGACATCGACCAGCACCTGATCCTCACCCAGGCCGATCCCGGCCAGGCCCTCGCGCCACTGGCGCAGCCGCCCGCGCGCGGCCTCGCCGCTGTCCGCCCCGCTGCCGGCCAGCCAGACGCGGACCGACCGCGCATGATCGGCCAGTTCGGCGATCAGCCCGACGCTGCCGCGGTCCGGGGTCTGGCGCGCATCGACCGCCACCAGCAGTCGCTCGGGCGGATGCGCCGCAAACTGCTCACGCGCGGCACGGCGCTGCTCACGGCTGTCGAGCCGGCCGCCATCCTGATAGACGCGTGCGGCCTCCGAGTCCGCTGCGGCCCTCCCCGCGCCGGCCTCCTCGCGCACCGACCGCGGCGCGAGAATGTCCGGCCACGGCAAGTCGTCGCCCAGTTCGAGCGCCACCGCGACTGTGCGGCCGTCGCCCGCGGCGATCGCGCCCTGGCGCCGCGGGCGCGGCATCGCCGCCGGTTCGGGGTCGCGCACCCCGATGCGCTCGCTGTCAGGCATCAGCAGCGGGCGCAGGCGCGCGTAGCCGGGGCGTGACAGGTCGAGCGCCAGCGCGCGCGTGCCGCGCCGCCACCGCAGCGCGCACAGCAGTGCGAGCACCAGCCTTGGCAACACCCCATAGACCACCAGCGCCCCCACCAGCCAGCCAGCCCATGCCCGTCGGCCGGCCTCGTCGAGCATTGGCGCGACGCCGGAGGCCGCCACCGTGGCCGCGTCCGGTACCGGAAAACCGAGCAGGCCGGGCAGCGCGCCGAGCGCGGCGCTCAGGGCAACGAAGGTGTCCGCCGGCAGGATCGTGGTCTCCCACACGAAACCGTAGCGGCGCGTGGCGAGCAGCGCGAGCACACCGAGGGTGGCGCCGAGCAGGGCGGCGAACCACAAGAGATGGTTGGCCGCCCCCACGCCCCAGGCCGCCAGCCGTCCGCGCCCGAGCAGGCCGCCGAGCGCCGGCGCCAGCTCGGCCGCGGCCGGGCTGCGATCCAGGAAACCGGTCAGCGCCAGCCAGGCGCGGCCGAACACGCCCGCATGCTGGAAGCCGCCGCGCGAGCGCGCCTGCAGCGCCAGCGTCAGCAGCCACAGCAGCAGGCTCAGCACATGCACGCCGAGCAGACCACCCAGCGTCCACACCACATTCACTGCCCGCGCGCCGTCACCGAGCACCCCAGCCGCCGCCCCAAAACCGAGCACCAGCGCCAGCAGCACCGCCGCCAGCAGCAGCACGCGGGCCCGCGCCTGCCAGCGCAGGATCGCGTCGCGCCAGCCCGCGCGGGCACCGAGCGCGTCGGCACGCTGGCGCAGCCGGCCCTCGAAATCGGCCGCCGCGGCGCACGCATCGGCGTGGATGCGCGCATCGTCAAGCGCGCCCTGGTGCTCCTCGTGGCGACGCACCACTTCGGCGAGCCAGCGGGACTGGAAGGAGGTCAGATCGGCAGGAGAGCTCAATGCGTATCGCTGCGGGAGTTGTCGGTAGGCGATATGGTAACGCGCCCGGCGCAGCCGATTGCCGACAGGCGAGCGCGCGGATCCTGCACATGCGCACCCACTGCTTTCACGAGCTGCACCGAACTTGCGCCAGTCCTCGCGGTCAGCGCTGACACGCCCCATCCGGGTCGCCGCCACGCACGCGCCCACCCTCCCCTTCTTGCTGCCGAGACCATGACCCTGTCACTCACCCAGCGGGCCAAACTGGCCCTCCTGTCCCTTGCCCCGCACTCGCAGGGACGAAGACCATGAGCCGTCGCGCTGCACCCGGCCCGCAGGCGACTCCCCCGGCACGCAGCGCACGCGTGCTTGTGGGCGTCATCGGCGGCCTCTTCCTGCTGCTGATCGCGGCCTTCGTGGGCATGATCTTTTTCGTGCAGGACGAGGCCCGGTTGAACGCGGTCGGGCCGATCGCCGCCGCGCCCGGCGCCGAGCGCGGCGGGGTGATCTTCCGCGGCACGGCCAACATCTGGGAGGTGCGCGGACGCCTGACCCAGGATGCCGAGCGCCGGGTGAGCCTCGCGATCGATCTGATCGGCCCCACCGGGCAGCCGGCGCCCGCCGAGCTGCCGCTGCGCCTTGAGCTCGAGCCCGTCGAAGGGGGCGGCGCCACGATGAGGCTCGACCACCGCCCGATCCGGGCCGGCAGCCTGGTGGCGAGCAGCACAGCGCTGCAGGCCGGGCGCTGGCGGCTGCGCATCGTGCTGCCCGAGATCGCGGCCGTGCAGGAGTTCCGCGTCGAACCTTGAGGCCCGCCGACGGGCGGGCCAGCGCCTGGGTCAGGTCCCGAGCTGCGGCGTCTGGCCAGTGAAGCTGGCGAGGAAGGACACGACCTCGTCCTCGGCCAGGTCGCGCACGATGAACACCAGCCGGCTGCGGCGATCGCTGCAGGGCGGCGTGTCGGGCCAGGCCGCCAGGCTAGCGGGCGGATAGACGCTGTGCTGCACGCATTGCAGCACCCGCGGCTGCGGATCGCCCGCCACGTTGAGCAGGCCCTTGATGCGCAGGATGCGCGCGCCGTACGCCTGCAGCAGCAAGCTCAGGCCATCGGAGAACGCGTACCAGGACAGCGCTTCGTCAAAGCGCAGCACGAAGCTGCGGACGCCGAGCGCGTGGCGCGGCGGCACGCTCGCCCGCGCGCGTGACCATGGGTGACCCACAGGCGGGCGGCGGGCGGCATTAACCGCCTCCTCACCCAGCCAGGCCGCGACATCGGGGCGCTTTCCTGCCGGATCGTAGAGGCCGCAGCCGAACACCTGGTCCGCCGCGAGCACCCCGTGGCAGACCTCGATCTGCGCAGCACCGGGATTGAGCAGCGCGACGCGGGCGCGGATCGCCGCGCGTTGCGCGGCATCGGCCAGGTCGCATTTGGTCAGCAGCAGGCGGTCGGCCATCGCGACCTGACGGACCGCCTCGGGGTGATCGGCGAGCTGGGCGAGCGCATGAGTGGTGTCGACCGCGGTGACCACGCCGTCGATGCGGTAGCGCTCGGACAGGAAGGGCTCGGCCATCAGGGTGTGGATGACCGGCGCCGGGTCGGCCAGCCCGGTGGTCTCGATCAGCACCCGGCGCAAGCCCTTGAGCTCGCGCCGCAGCGCGCGCATGAAGAGGCCCTTGAGGGCGCGCACCAGATCGCCCTGCACGCTGCAGCAGATGCAGCCCGAGTCGAGCACGACCAGGCTCTCATCGACCTTTTCCACCAGCAGGTGATCGACGCCGACCGCACCGAACTCGTTGATCAGCACCGCGCAGTGCGCCAGCGCGGGCTGGCGCAGCAGGTGGTTGAGGAGCGTGGTCTTGCCGGCGCCGAGAAAGCCGGTGAGGATCGTGACCGGAATGCGGCGGTCCGCTTCGGGCGAGGCGACGGGTTCGGGTTGAGCGCTGGCGATGTCCATGCGTGGCAGTTTAGCGCAGCGTCTGGCTGCGCCCCCGGCGCCGCGCCTGATGCCCGCTCACTGCCAGCCGCCGCCGAGCGCCTTGTAGAGCGCGACGCGGTTGCTCGCCTCGATCAGGCGCACGCCGATCAGCTCGAGCTCGGCCGCGTACAGGCTGCGCTGGGCGTCGAGCAGGCTCAGGTAGCTGTCGACCCCGCCGCGGTAGCGCGCGTCAGAGAGCTTCAGGCTGTTCTGCGTCGCCGCCGCCTGCTTGCGCCGCGCGTCGATACGCTCGGCGACGGTCGCGCGTTCGGCAAGGGCGTCGGCCACTTCGCGGAAGGCGGACTGGATCGCCTTCTCGTACTGGGCGACGTTGATGTCGCGCTGGATCTCGGCCAGATCCAGGCTGGCCTGCAGGCGACCGGCCTCGAAGATCGGCAGGCGCAGCTGCGGCACGAAACTCCACGCGCCCGAGCCGCCGTCGAACAGGCCGTCGAGCGTGCTGCTCGCGCTGCCCGCGGAAGCGGTCAGCGTGATGCGCGGGAAGAAGGCCGCGCGCGCCGCGCCGATGCTGGCATTGGCCGCACTCAGCGCGCGTTCGGCCTGCAGGATGTCGGGGCGGCGGGTCAGCACCTCGGAGGGGACGCCGGCGGGCAGCACCGCCACCGTCGCCACCGCCTGCTCGAGCCCGTCCGGCAACAGCGTGGCGGGCACGCTGGCGCCGACCAGCTGCGCGAGCGCGTTGTGGTCCTGCGCCACCAAGGTGTCGAAGCGCGCCGCGTCCGCGCGCGCGCTCTGCAGCAGGGTCTCGGCCTGATGCACATCGAGCGCCGACACCGCGCCCAGCTCGAAGCTGCGGCGTACGAGATCAAGCGATTCCTGGCGCGTCTGCTGCGTGTTCCTGGCCAGCGCCAGACGCTCACGGTCGGCCGCGAGGCGCAGCCAGGCGCTGGCGACCTCGGCCACCAGACTGATCTGCACGCTGCGGCGGGCCTCCTCGGTGCCGAGGTAGGACTGCAGCGCCTGCTCCTCGAGGCTGCGCACGCGGCCGAAGAAATCGAGTTCGTAGGACGCGAACCCGAGGTTGGCCGAGTACTGGCGGCTGATCGTGGCGTCGCCGCTCATGCTCAGGTCGCCGGGCAAACGCTGCGCGCTCTGCCCGCCGCTGACCGCGATCGACGGGAACAGGTCGGCCCGCTGGATGCCGTACTGGGCGCGCGCGCGCTCGATGTTGAGCGCGGCGACGCGCAGATCGCGACTGTGCTCGAGTGCGAGCGCGATCACCTGACGCAGGCGCTCGTCGGCGAAGTAATCCCGCCAGGCGATGGCATCGGCCAGGGGCGCTGCAGCCGCGCTCGGCGTCGGCTGCGGGAAGCTGGCGGGCACCGGCGCCGCGGGGCGGGCGAAGTCGGGGATCAGCGTGGTGCACGCGCCGAGCGTGGCGGCGGCGAGCGCGATCACCAGGCTGCGCAGCGGCCTGGTCGCGCGCGCGCGACCGGCAGCCGGCAAGGCCTCGGGCACGCGCGGGTTTGTTGCGTGGGTCTTCATGTCAGCGTCCCTCATGGGCGGAAGGCGAGGTGGCCTGCACCTCGGGCTGGTCCGGAAAAATGCGCTTGATCACGACGTAGAACAGCGGCACGAAGAACAGGCCGAGCAACGTCGCGCCGATGGTGCCGCCGAGCACGCCGGTGCCGATCGCGTTCTGGCTGCCGGCGCCGGCGCCAGTGGCGATCGCCAGCGGCAGCACGCCGAAACCGAAGGCGAGCGAGGTCATGATGATCGGGCGCAGACGCATGCGCACCGCAGCGAGCGTGGCCGACACCAGGTCCTTGCCCTCCTCCATCTGCGCCTTGGCGAACTCCACGATCAGGATCGCGTTCTTGGACGACAGGCCGATGGTGGCGAGCAGGCCGACCTGGAAATACACGTCGTTCGACAGCCCGCGCCCGCTGGCTGCAAGCAGCGCACCGAGCACGCCGAGCGGCACCACCAGCATCACCGCGAAGGGCACCGACCAGCTCTCGTACAGCGCCGCCAGGCACAGGAACACCACCAGCAGCGACAGCGCGTACAGCGCGGGCGCCTGCGAGCCGGAGCGGCGCTCCTCGTAGGAGGTGCCCGACCAGTCGTAGCCGATGCCCGGCGGCAGCCTGGCCATGATCTCTTCCACCGCCTGCATCGCCTCGCCCGACGACAGCCCCGGCGCCGACTGGCCGAGGATCTCCATCGAGGGCTGGCCGTTGAAGCGCTCCAGACGCGGCGAGCCATAGGTCCAGTGCGCGCTGGCGAAGGCCGAGAACGGCACCATGTCGCCGGCCCTGTTGCGCACGTACCACTTGGCAAGGTCCTCCGGCGTCATGCGCGAGCCCGCGTCGCCCTGCAGGTACACCTTCTTGATGCGGCCGCGGTCGAGGAAGTCGTTGATGTAGCTGCCGCCCCAGGCGGTGGCCAGGGTGTCGTTGATGTCGGCGATCGACAGCCCGAGTGCGCCGGCCTTGGCGTGGTCGATGTCGAGCTTGAGCTCGGGCATGTCTTCCTGGCCATTGGGGCGCACGCCCACCAGGCGCCTGTCCTGCGCCGCCATGCCGAGGAACTGGTTGCGCGCGGCCAGCAGCGCCTCGTGACCGAGGCCGGAGCGGTCCTGCATCTGCACGGTGAAGCCGCCCGAGGTGCCGAGCTCGATCACTGCCGGCGGCACGAAGGCGAACACCATCGCCTCGCGGATCTGCGCGAAGGCGCCCATCGCGCGCCCGGCCACCGACTTCACGTCCATGCCGGGCGCCTTGCGTTCGTCCCAGTGCTTGAGATTCACGAAGCCGATGCCCATGTGCTGGCCGTTGCCGCCGAAGGAGAAGCCGGCCACGGTGAAGATCGCGCGCACGGTGTCCTTCTCGTTCTCGAGGAAGTGGTCCTCGACCTTCTTCAGCACCTCGAGGGTGCGCTCCTGGGTGGCGCCGGCGGGCAGCGCGACCTGGTTGAACATCACGCCCTGATCTTCCTCGGGCAGGAAGGAGGTCGGCATGCGCACGAAGAGCAGGCCGAGCACCGCGACGATGGCGAGGTAGATGGCGAGAAAGCGCACGCTGCGCTGCAGGATGCCACCGACCGCCGACTCATAGCCCTGGGTGCTGCGCTCGAACTTGACGTTGAACCAATGGAAGAAGCGGCCGAAGAGACCACCCTCGCCATGTTCATGGCCCTTCTCCACCGGCTTCAGGATGCTCGCGCACAGGGCCGGAGTGAACACGATCGCCACCAGCACCGACAGCGCCATCGCCGACACGATGGTGATCGAGAACTGGCGGTAGATGACGCCGGTCGAGCCGCCGAAGAAGGCCATCGGCACGAACACCGCCGACAGCACCAGGCCGATGCCGATCAGCGCGCTGGTGATCTGGTCCATCGAGCGCTTGGTGGCTTCCTTGGGTGGCAGGCCCTCCTCGCTCATCACGCGCTCGACGTTCTCGACCACGACGATGGCATCATCCACCAGCAGACCGATCGCCAGCACCATGCCGAACATGGTCAGCGTGTTGATCGAAAAGCCGAAGGCGGCCATCAGGCCGAAAGTGCCCAGCAGCACCACCGGGATCGCCATGGTCGGGATCAGCGTGGCGCGCAGGTTCTGCAGGAACAGGTACATCACCAGGAAGACCAGCACCACCGCCTCGATCAGCGTCATCACCACCGATTCGATGGAGATCTTGACGAAGGGCGTGGTGTCGTAGGGCACGACGTACTCCACGCCTTCGGGGAAGTAGCGCTGCATCGCATCGAGCTTCGCGCGCACCGCGGTCGCGGTCTCGAGCGCGTTGGCGCCCGAGGCCAGGCGCACGCCGATCCCCGCGGCCGGCTGGCCGTTGAAGCGGGCGACGGTGCCGTAGTTCTCGGCGCCGATCTCGATGCGGGCGACGTCCTTCAGGCGCACCTCGCCGCCCTGCGTGCTGCTGCGCAGCAGGATGGCCTCGAACTCCTGCACGGTCTGCAGCCGGCTCTGCGCGGTGATGGTCGCGGTGAAGCCCTGCCCGGGAAGCGCCGGGGTGCCGCCGAGCTGGCCAGCGGAGACCTGAGTGTTCTGCGCCATCAACGCGGCGCGCACGTCCCCCGGGGTGAGGCGGTAGTTGGTCAGTTTCGCGGGGTCGAGCCACACCCGCATCGCGTACTGGGCGCCGAACACGGTCACCTCGCCGACGCCATCGACCCGCGACAGCGGATCCTGCACCGAGGACACCAGGAAGTCCGACAGGTCGGTGCCGTCCATGCTGCCGTCCGCCGACACGAAGCCGACCACCATCAGGAAGTTCATCGCCGACTTGGCCACCGTGACCCCCTGCTGCTGAACGGCCTGTGGCAGCAGCGGCAGCGCGGTCTGCATCTTGTTCTGCACCTGCACCTGGGCGATGTCGGGGTCGGTGTCGGCAGAGAAGGTCAGCGTGGTCGAGGCGTTACCGTAGGCGTCGCTGGTCGACTTCATGTACAGCAGGCCGTCGAGGCCGGTGAGCTTCTGCTCGATGATCTGCGTCACCGAGTCTTCCACCGCCTTGGCCGAGGCACCGGGGTACTTGGCGTTGATGACGATCGCCGGCGGTGCGATCGACGGGTACTGGGACACCGGCAGCTGCCGGATGGACAGGGCGCCCGCCAGCATGATGACGATGGCGATGACCCACGCGAAGATGGGTCGGTCGATGAAGAAACGGGCCATGGTCGGCTACCTCACTGCGCCGCGGCGGCCGGCGCTGCGGGCGCGCTGCCCGCTTCCTGAGCCACGACCGGCGTGCCCGGACGGGCCTTCTGCAGGCCTTCGACGATGATGCGCTCGCCGGCCGCGAGGCCGCTCGTCACCACCCAGTGCTCGCCGAGCGACTGCGCGACCTGCACCGGACGGGCGGCCACCTTGCTTTCGGCATCGACCACCATCACCAGCGCGTTGCCGCGCGGATCGCGGATGAGCGCCTTGTGTGGCACCAGGATGGCCTCGCTGCGCGTGCCCTGCGGCAGACGGGCGCGCACGTACATGCCGGGCAGCAGCACGCCGTCGGCGTTGGGGAAGCGGGCGCGCAGCGTGACGCTGCCGGTGCCTTCATCCACGGTCACCTCGGACAGCGCCAGCCGCCCTTCGCCAGCGTATTCGCTGCCGTCCTCGAGGATCAGTTTCACCGGCACCTCACCGCGGGCACCGGTCTTCACCCGGCCGGTGGCGATCTCGTTGCGCAGGCGGAGCATCTCGGCGCTCGACTGGGTGAGGTCGACATAGATCGGATCGAGCTGCTGCACGGTCGCCAGCGCCTGCGCCTGGTTGGCGGTGACCAGCGCGCCGGCGGTCACCGCCGAGCGCCCGATGCGGCCGGCAATCGGCGACTTCAGCCGGGTGTAGTCGAGGTCGATCTTCGCCTTGTCGAGCACTGCCCGGGCGGCGGCGACCTCGGCCTGCGCCTGCTTGAGCCCGGCCTGGGCGTCGTCGTTGGCCTGCTTGCTGACCGCCTCGATCCGCACCAGGGCCGCATGACGATCGGCCTTGATGCGCGCCACCTGGGCGCTGGCCTCGGCACGCGCGAGCGCAGCGCTGGCGCTGTCGTAGGCGGCCTGATAAGGCGCCGGATCGATGCGATACAGCACCTGACCCGACTTGACCTCGCTACCCTCCTTGAACGCGCGCTCGGTGACGATGCCAGTGACCTGCGGGCGTAGCTCGGCGATCAGGTAGGGCGTGGTGCGACCGGGCAGTTCCACCACCATCGGCACGGATTCGCTCTTGATGCTCATCACGGTGACGGCGGGCGCCTGGGGCGGCGCCACGGGCGCCCCCGCCTGTTCCTTGCCGCCGCTGCAGGCGGCAAGGAACAGCGCGCTCAGTACCACTGCAACCGCGGATCCGAACAGGGGTTGAAATCTTGTCTTCATCAATGGAGCCTCGTGAACGCGAGCAGCCGCGGGATCGGCGCGCAAGGCCTGATCGCCGCCTGATACCGCACTCATTAGAACGCATATTCTAGATCGAACGCTCATTCTATGTTATGGTCTGCTGCATCGCAAGAAATTTCAGGCCATCCAGCCCGCCCGGTCCTTCATCGCCTGCAGGTCTGAGCGCCTCAGCACGACAGCATGCCGACCCCGACCCCAACGCCCTCCGACGACTCGCGCGCCGCCGCCCGCCGCCAGCAGATCCTCGCCGCCGCCGCTCAGTGCTTCCGCGAGCATGGCTTTCATGGCGCCAGCATCGCCCAGATCTCGAAGATCGCCGCCATGAGCGCCGGCCACATCTATCACTACTTCGAGAACAAGGAAGCGATCATCGCAGCCATCGTCGCGCAGGACCTCGAGAGCCTGCTGACGCTCACCGCCGAGCTGCGCGCCGCCTGCAACGTGCGCACGGCGCTGGTCGAGCGCGCCGCCGAGGGCGTGGCCGACCAGCTCGACCCCGCGGGTGCCGCGCTGAAGCTGGAGATCGTCGCCGAGGCCGCACGCAACCCGCGCGTGGCGCAGATCGTGCGCGAGGCCGATGCCACCTGCCGGCGCGAACTGGCCGTGACCATCGGCGCGATCCGGCACGCGGCCGGCCACGACGACCCGCCCGCAGCGATCAACGACATGGTGGAGGTGCTGGCCTGCCTGTTCGAAGGCCTGCTGATGCGCACGATCCGCAACCCCGGGCTCGACCGCACGCGCCTCGCCCGGCGCATCCAGATCGCGATCAACGATCTGCTCGACCAGCCGAGCTGAACCGCTACAGGTAGCCGAGCCTGCCCGGCAGCCACAGCGCGAGCTGCGGGAAGACGATCATCAGCGTCAGCCCGGCGCCCATCGCCAGCACCAGCCAGACCACCCACTTGAAGGTCTCCTCCATGCCGATGCCGGCGATGCGCGAGGTGATCATCAGCGAGATCGCCATCGGCGGGGTGAACTGGCCGATGGCGAGGTTGATCGTCATCATCACGCCGAACCAGACCAGGTCCCAGCCCATCGCCATTGCGATCGGCACCAGCAGCGGCAGCAGGATCAGGAAGATCGAGATCGCATCGAGGAACATGCCCGCCACCAGCAGCAGCAGGTTGATCGACAGCAGCATCAGCCACTCGCTCGAGTGCAGCCCGACCAGCGCCCTGGCAGCCGCATCGAAGATGCCGAGCGTGTTGCCGGCCCACGCGAACACCGAGGCGATGCCGATGATCATCAGCACCACCGCCGACAGCTCGCCGGCCTCGACCAGGATGCGGAACAGGCTCCTGAAGCTGATGCTGCGATACACCACCATGCCGACGAAGATGCCATAGGCCACGGCCACCACCGCCGCCTCGGTGGGTGTGAAGATGCCGGTGCGCAGGCCACCGAGGATGATCACCGGCGCCAGCAGGCCCCAGAGCGCGTCGATGAAGCTCTTGCCGAGCGGCGGGCGTTCAGCCTTGCAGTCGCGGCCAAAGCCGTACCTGCGGCTGATGATGATCGCCGGCACCAGCAGGCAGAGCGCGGCGATGACGCCCGGGAACAGACCGGCAGCGAACAGCGCCGGCACCGTGGCGGCCGGCACCATCACGCTGTAGACAATGAAGGCCACCGAGGGCGGGATGACGATCGCGGTCGAGCCCGAGGCCGCGATCAGGCCGGCCGCGAAGCCTTTCGGATAGCCGCGTGCGATCATCGACGGCAGCATCACCGCCGCCACCGCCGCGGCGTCGGCCGGACCGGAACCCGAGATGCCGCCCAGCAGCATCGACACCAGCACCGCCACCACCGCGAGCGAGCCGGTCCATTCGCCGACGATCGCGGTGACGAAGCGCACCAGGCGCACCGCCACCCCGGAACGCTCGAAGATCATGCCGGCGAGGATGAACATCGGGATCGCCAGCAGCGGGTACTTGGCGATGCCGGCGTAGATGTTGGTCGGCACCGCAAGCTGGTCGAAGCCGGCCAGCGCCAGCACCGCGACGCTCGCCACGCCCAGGCCGGTGGCAAGCGGCATGCCCGCGACCAGCGCGAGCAGGAAGAGGCCGATCAGAACGCTGCCGATCATGCCCGCCTCCGCATGCGGGTCATCACCAGCCGCAGCACCAGCGCCACCGCCAGCACCGGCATCCACACCGTGTACCACCACTGCGGCACACCGAGCGCGGGCGAGGTCTCCTCGAAGCGGTACTGGTCCCAGGTGAGCTTGCCGGCGTAGAAGGCGATGAAGGCGAACAGGCTCGCGGTGACCGCGAACGAGAGCCAGTCGGCCGCCGCGCGCAAGTAAGGCGGCAGCTTGCGCACGAAGAAGTCGACGCGGATGTGGCGATCGAAGGCGAAGGCCGCCGAGGAGCCGAGGAAGGACAGCACGATCAGCAGCGCGATCGAGAGCTCCTCGGTCGCGGCGAAGGACTGCGCGGTGAAGTAGCGCGCCAGCACGTTGCCGAAGGTGATCAGCACGATCAGGCCCATGGCGACGCCGGAGAGGAACTGCTCGATCGTGTAGGGGCTGGAGGATTCGGTGTCGTGCGAGGGCGGCTCGGTATTCATCGGCTCAGGGTGCTTGCAAAGGAAAAAGGCCGGACAGCCCATTCTCGGTCCCGTCCGGCCAGCGTGCTGCATGGGCCAATCAGCGCTTGGCGATGTCTTCCTCGGCCTGCTTGACCAGGTCGGCGCCGATCTTCTCGGCCCACTCCTTGTACACACCGGCGGTGGCCTGACGGAAGGCGTCGCGCTCGGCGTCGGTCAGGCGTACCACGGCCACGCCGTTGGCTTCGATCGCCTTCAACACCGCATCGTCGCCTTCCGAGATGCCAGCGCGGGCACGGGCGATCTCCTCGGTGGCGGCCTGCCGTGCGGCCTCGGACACGGCCTTGCGGTCAGCCTCGGACCACGAGTTCCACACGGTCTTGTTCACCACGAAGATCAGCGGGTCGGCGACGTAGCCCCACAGGGTCAGGTTCTTCTGCCCCACGGTGTGCAGCTTGGCACCATTGAAGATGGCGAGCGGGTTTTCCTGACCGTCGACCGCGCCGGTGGCCATCGCCGGCTGGGCGTCGGCCCAGCTCATCTGCGTCGGGTTGGCACCGAGCGCATTGAAGGTGGCGAGGAAGAGCGGCGAACCCACCACGCGCATCTTCAGGCCCTTGACGTCGTCCGGCGTGCGGATCGGCTTCTTGGAGTTGGAGACCTCGCGGAAACCGTTCTCGCCCCAGGCCAGCGGCACCACGTCACGCTCGGCGAGGATCTCGAACATCTTCTTGCCGACGCGGCCTTGCGTGAGCGCGTCGATCGCCTTGTGGTCGGGCATCAGGAAGGGCAGCGCGAAGAGATTGAGCTCCTTGACCTGCGGCGACCAGTTGATCGTCGAGCCCACGGCCATGTCGATGATGCCCTGGCGCAGCGCGGTGAATTCCTTGGTCTGGTCCCCCGACACCAGCGAGGTGCCCGGATAGACCTTGATCTTGATCCGGCCCTCGGTCTTCTCGGCGACCAGATCGGCCCAGCGCTTGGCGCCCCAGCCCCAGGGGAAGGCTTCGCCGAGCACGGTGGAGAGCTTGTACTCGTCCTTGTACTGCTGGGCCGTGGCCGGCATCGAGAAACCGAGCGCAGCGGCGGCGGCGAGGCTGGCGACGAGGGCGGTGAAGCGACGTTTGTGCATGGGAGGGATCTCCGTTTTATGCTGGGTTTTCCGGCTGAGATGCGCGCGGCGCGCGCTCCGGAGCGAGGGCAGAAAGCCCGATTCTACAAACCGCGGACGCCCGCGACTAGCACAAGGGGTCGAAAGCGCGCACGCCTGGCGCCGGCGGACCGGGGATCCAGAGATCAAAGGGGCCGGCGTGGTGCCAGCGCACGGTTCAGGAATCCAGCCAGCCGCCCCATGTGGTGCTCGAGGTCGGCGAAGGATTCATGGTCGCCCGACAGCGTCATCAGCTCGACCGGCGTGTCGCCGCGCATGGCGTAGATCTGCATGGCCTCGTCGATCGGCACCACCGCATCGTCCGCGCCATGCACCAGCAGCACCGGGCGGCGGATGCGGGCGATGGTGGCGACCGGCGCGATGTCGTCGAAACGGTGGCCGATGGTCTTCTGCACGTAGTCGAGGATGTAGCGTCCGACCGGCTTCTCGGGGATGCGCCTGGCCGCCAGCCAGCGCCGCATCATCGCCGCCGGATGCGAGAAGGCCGCCACGCTGACCACCGCCGCCACCTGCGGCGTGCGCGCGGCCGCCAACAGCACCGCGCCCGCGCCCACCGAATGGCCGAGCACCGCGATACGCGCCGGATCCACCCCGGGCTGCGCTGCCAGCCAGGCGAAGGCATGCTCGCCGTCCTCGGCAAAGCGGGGGAGCGAGGCAAAGTCGTCATCGTCGCTCGCGCCGTGGCAGCGCGCATCGACGAACAGCGTGGCGTAGCCGGCCACGTGCAGCGGGCGGGCGAGCGGCAGCATCAGCGCCGCGTTGCCGCCCCAGCCATGCATCACCACCACCGCCGGCGCGGCCCCGGACAGCGCCGGAATGAACCACGCATGCAGCGACTTGCCGTTTTCGGTGCCGATGCGCAGCGTCTCGAACGCCAGCCCAAGTGCAGCCGGGTCGGTGTGATGCGGCACCCTCGGCGCCGCCAGGCCCTTGCGGATCCCCCAATGCACCAAGGCCCGCCCGCCGGCGAGCGTGGCGGCGCCGGCGGTGAAGGCGGCGATCAGTCCGGGGGCGCCCATGTGCTCTGCTCCTCACGCCGCCTGCAGCAGAAACTCGACCTTCACTGCATCGAAGGGAAACTCGATCCGCCCGTCTTCAGCCCGGGACAGCAGGCCGGCATCGAGCAGGGCGGTGACGTCACCATGCACCGCCTTGACGTCGCGCCCGACCCGGCGCGCTGCCTCCCGGATCGACACCGGACCCGCCGCACACAAGGCCTTCAGCAACTCCCAGCGCTTGGCACTCAATACTTTCCAGAGCAGCTCGGGCGTCGCAAAAGCGATCCGGACCTGAGCATCGCCGCGCCCGGTTTTCATCGCGCGCGAGGCATCGGCCAAGGTCTCGGCCAGACTGCGCACTTCAAGAACGACCGTGTTCATCATTCCACCTCGCAATGTCCGCTCCGAAGTCGCGGGTGAGTTGATCGGGATCGGAGAAGACGTAATCCGACTCCTCGTCACCGTAGTGGCGGTGATCGCCCTTGCCGCGCTCGTTGTCGTAGCGCAGAACACACTCTCCACCGACCACGTAGGCCAGGCGGTACTTGAAAGGATGCTCCGAAGGCGGCACCGGCTCCGGAACATGCCACACCGCGATCTCGGCAAAGGCATCCGGCGCAAGGACGACCCGACGGCGGATCAAGGGAATCGCTTTCATGTTGGACATACTGACAACACAAAACGATGTTGTCAAAGACAACAACACTCAGATATGCAAACCCTCCCACCACAGCCGCGCGCGCAGGCCCCAGCCGGTGGTGTAGCCGAGCGACGCCGAGCGGATTCGGCCCGCCGGGTCGACGATGACGAAGGCCGGCACGCCGCGCAGCCCGTAGGCCTGAGCGATGCCACCATCGGCGTCGATGGCGGTGGTCCAGTCTTCGTCATCGCGGATCGATCCAGCGCAGGCCGCCCGCCTCGCGTTCGAACAGGCGCCAGCCGCCGGCGGCGTTGCACAGGCCGTAGATGAAAGGCTGGGCATCGCGACCGGGAGTCAGGAAGCGCAGGTCCTTGAAGCTGGCGCACACCTTGCCGTCGCCGTCCTCGCCGGCATGGTCCAGCACCGGGAACATCGCGAACCAGCGATAGAAGGCGAAGTCCTCAGCGTTCCACACCTGCTCGGCGAGCGCGCGCGTGCTGCCGTTGCCGAAGCGCTCGCGCACCTCCCACTGCGCCATCGCCACCGGCAGGTAGGGCGCGGAGAAGCGGCGGATGAAGTGGTCGTCGTCGGTGGCCACCAGCGGTGCGCTGCGCCGGGTGTTGAGGTGGGCGTAGTGGTAGCGCTCGCCGTCGAACACGATCGCGGTCCAGTTGAAGGGCGAGGCCGGGCGCGGCGCGGCATCCACGTCGACTGCGGGAATTCCATTGGCGGCGGCGTAGGCGCGCGCGGCGTCGATCGCCTCGGCGCGCCCCATCGCCTGCACGCCCACCCAGCCGGCGAGCAGCACCAGCGCCGCCGTCGCCGGCACCCGGCTGCTGCGCCACATCGCGCTCGCCAGCAGGCCGGCGAGGAGGATGCCGGTGAAGGGCAGGTCGATGATGAAGGTGGTGCCCCAGCCGAAGCGGTGGTCCGAGAACGGCGCCAGGATCATGGTGCCGAACTGGGTGATCAGGTCGCCGAGGATGTGCACGAAGATCGCCGCGCACACCACCGGGTAGAAGCTGCGCCAGCCCGCCGCCACCTGCCCCCCGCGCTGCCAGAAGCGCGCCAGCAGCCAGGCGATCAGCAGGCCCCACAGCGGCAGCAGGATCAGCGAGTGGGTCACGCCACGGTGGCCGCGCAGGTAGGTGAGCTCGGAGATCCAGCCGAGCACGAAGTCGAGATCGGGAAAGATCGCCGCCACCGTGCCGGCAACGACCATCTGCCACACGGGCACGGCCGGGCGGGAACCGGAAGCGGTGCCCGGCGCGGCGGCGTTGGCGCTGCCCGCCGGCGCGCGCCGCGCCGCGAGCACGCGGCCAACCAGGGCGCCCGAGAGGGCATGAGTCAAGGTGTCCATCGAATCCTGAAGTCTGCTAAGTGATCATTTGTTCGCCCGCTGTCACGCCCGGCCACAGGCGCGCGAGTGTGGCTCGCAGGCTGCGCCAGTCCGGCACCGCGGTCGTATCGATCGGCACGACGCAGGCGAGTTCCTGCTCTTCGAACGGTTCGCGGGCGCGAAGTTGCGTTTCCAGCACCGCCACGTTGGCCTCGGAGGCGTCCGTGCCCGCCGCGGCGCGCTGACGCACGCGGGCGCGCAAGACCTCGACCGGCGCATCGAAGGCGAGGATGGCGAATGGGACGCCGAGCGTCCTGGCCAGCTCGGCAAAGGCCGCGCGCTGCGCGCGCTTGAGGAAGGTCGCATCCACCAGCACCGCATAGCCGGCCTCGACCACCGCGCGCGCCAGCTCGGCCAGCCGTAAATAGGTGCGCGCGGTAGCCTGCGCCGAATACAGCCCGCCGCCGAGCGTCGAGCCGCTGCGCGCGTCCGCATCGAGGCCGAACAAGCGCTTGCGCTCGACGTCGGCGCGCACGCGCACCACCCCGCAGTCCTCCACCAGCGGCTGCGACTGGCTGGTCTTGCCCGCGCCCGACACCCCGCTGGCGATCAGCAGCGCCGGCGCGGGCGGCCGCCTCTGCGCAGCGGCCAGCGCGAGATAGCGCGCGCATTCGGCCAGGCTGTCCGCGCGCGCGGCGTCTTCCTGCTGCCCGGCGCGGATCGACGCGATCTTGGCGCGCACCAGCGCGCGATAGCTCAGATACCAGGGCAGCAGCTGCAGGCCGGGGTAATCGCCGCTGCGCTCGAGCCAGGCGTTGAGGAAGCGGCTGGCCAGGTCCATGCGCCCGCGCGCCTGCAGGTCCATGACCAGGAAGGCGATGTCGGCGACGACGTCGGTCCAGCGCAGTTCGGCGCTGAACTCGATCGCGTCGAAGAGCTGTGGCTCGCCATCGAGCACGATCAGGTTGCCCAGATGGAGATCGCCATGGCACTCGCGCACCCAGCCCTCAGCCAGGCGGGCGTCGAACACCGGCGCCAGCGCAACAAAGCGCGCCTCGGCCCAGGCCTCGATGCGGGCGAGTTCGGACAGCAGCGCCGCGTCGGCAACGCACGCCCGGATCTGCGCGAAATTCTGCCGCACCGGCGCCATCACCGCCGCTGCATCGCCAAAGCCCTCGCCCGGCTGCGCCACCGCGGCGTCCTGATGGAAGGCGGCGACGTGGCGGGCGAGGCGGTCGAACAGCGCCGGCTCGAGCTGCCCGGCCGCGAGTCGCGCCTCGAACAGCGCCGACGGGTCGAAACGGCGCATGCGCACCAGGTAGTCGAGCGGGCTCGCGCCGGGGACAACGGCATCGACCGGTCGATCGCCCACGCACAGCCCCTGCGCCGTCCGCCACACCGGCACCACCGCCTCGTAGAGTTCCGGCAGCGTGCGCCGGTTCAGGCGCAGCTCCGTCTCGCAGGCCGCGCGCCGGCGCTCCAGCGTGCTGAAATCCAGGAAGCCCAGATCGAGCGGCTTCTTCAGCTTCCACGCCCGCTCGCCCGCCAGCAGCACCCACGAGATGTGGGTCTCGATCAACTCCACGCCGCCCGCCGAGCCCGGCAGCACACCAGGGCGCATCAGCGCCTTCACCAGATCATCCGTCACCTTCATCCTCCACCGTCTGCGCATACATCGATGCCATGGTAGTCCGGTCGCCGCGGCACGCGGCATCTCACCTATGATTGTCCGCCGTTCCACTCCTCAGCTCCCCAGCCATGACGACCACCCCCTTCACCGCCCTCGCCTGCCCGCTTGACGGCGCGCCACTGCGGCGCCACGGCGGCAGCCTGCGCTGCGCGGACGGGCACTGCTTCGACCTCGCCGCGCAGGGCTACGTGAACCTGCTGCCGGTGCAGAACAAGCGCTCGCGCGACCCCGGCGACAGCAAGGAGATGGTCGGCGCGCGCCGGCGCTTCCTCGAAGCCGGGCACTACGCACCGATCGCCGCCGCGGTGGCGCAGGCGGTGCTGGCCGACGCGGTCCCGGGCCGCACGCTCACCGGCCTCGACGCCGGCTGCGGCGAGGGCTACTACCTGCGCCAGCTCGCCGCGGTCGCGGGCGAAGCGCAGCCACTCGCGCTCGCCGGCCTCGACATCTCGAAATGGGCGGTGCAGGCGGCGGCGAAGCGGGATCTGCACGACACCCGCAGCCAGACCGGAGCCCATGCCGGCCCGAGCACCACCTGGATTGTCGGCAGCAACGCCGGCTTGCCGCTGCTGCCGGCCACGCTGGAGCGTGTGCTGTGCCTGTTCGGCTTTCCCGTCTATGCCGAGTTCGCCCGCGTGCTGCGCCCCGGCGGCGAGCTGCTGCAGGTCGACGCCGGCCCGGACCACCTGCGCGAACTGCGCGAACTCATCTACCCCACGCTCAAGCCCGAACGCCCGAGCAGCCACACCGCACCCCCGGGCTTCGAACACCTCGCCACCGACAGCCTGCGCTTTTCGATCCACGTCGACGGCGCCGCCCAGATCGCCGACCTGCTGGCGATGACACCCCACCTGTACCGCACCAGCGCCGAAGGCCGGGCGCGCGCGGCGGCGCTCAGCGCGCTGACGATGACGGTGGACGTGCGCCTGGTGCGCCACCGCCGACTGCCCGGCTGAGGCCGCGCGAGACACGAGAACCCGCACGCAGGGCACCTGCGCCGCATGAACGCAAGGTGAACAGCCCCTTCAGCATCGATTCAGCCAGCAGGGCGCATCATGGCATCACGGTCGCAACAGGACCGCTCACTCAAGCAAGGAGATGCCATCATGCGTGCCACCACTCTCATCGCCACCCTGGCCCTCAGCGGCGGACTCATCGGCGCCGGCGCCGCCATCGCCCCCGCCTTTGCCCAGAACGCGTCGCCAGCCGTCACCTCGGCCGCCCCCGCGCAGTCGAACTGGCTGAGCATCAAGGACGTGCTGAACAAGCTCGAAGCCGCCGGCTACACCGACTTCCGCGAGGTCGAGCGCGACAGGAACAAGTACGAGGTCAAGGCCACCGACCCGCAAGGACAGCGCGTCGAACTCGATGTCGATCCGCTCACCGGCGACATCCTCAAGACCGAAGTCAAGCGCGGCAATTAAGCAGCACCCGAGGGGGCTGGCATGACTACCGGCCCCCGTTTCGGTGGCAGGGCAGCGCCGCAGGTACCCGCCAGCCTTCACGGCGCCCTTTCCAAGGGCCGCTTGCCAGGCGCCGGCCCCCCCTGCCGCCTTCCACCTCCATCACTGCCGGGAGCCCGCGCCATGATCCCCACGCTTTCGACCTTCCCCGCCCTCGCCGCCTTCATCGCCGTGATCGCCGCGGCCTGGGGCCTGAACGTCGCCGCCCTCGACGCCGGCACCGCCTCCCTGCCCTGGCTGATCCGCGAGCAGGGTCTGTACCTCAGCGGCCTGCTCGCCATCGGCCTGATGTCGCTGGCGATGGTACTCGCCACCCGCCCCACCCTGCTTGAGCGCCCGCTCGGCGGCATGGACCGCATCTTCCGCCTGCACAAGTGGGCTGGCATCGCCGCCGCGGTGTTCGCGGCGCTGCACTGGCTGATCGAGATGTCGGACGACCTCATCAAGTCGCTCTACGGCAGGGCCGGACGGCCGGAACACGATGAATTCGGCGGCCTCTACGCGGCGCTGCGCGACGCCGGCGAGGAGCTCGGCGAGTTCGCCATCTATCTGGTGCTGGCGATGGTCGTGCTGAGCCTGTGGAAACGCTTCCCCTACAAGTTCTGGCGCCACCTGCACCGCGCGATGCCGGTGCTGTACCTGCTGCTCGCCTTCCACTCCGCCGTGCTGGCCCCGCCCGACTACTGGGCGCAGCCGGTGGGCATGCTGCTCGCGCCGCTGCTCGCCGGTGGCACGGTGGCCTCGCTGATCGCACTGACGGGCCGCATCGGCCATGACCGCAAGGTGCAAGGCGTGGTCACCGCGGTGTCCTCGCCCAGCCCCGACGTCACCGAGATCGTGTGCCGGCTCGACGGCGCCTGGCGCGGCCACCAGGCCGGGCAGTTCGCCTTCGTCGGCTTCGAGCGCTTCGAAGGTTCGCACCCCTTCACCATCGCCAGCGCCGACCACGGCGACCGCAGCCTCACCTTCCAGATCAAGGCCCTGGGCGACTACACCCGCCAGCTCGCCAGCCGCGTCACGGTCGGCCAGGCGGTCACCGTCGAAGGTCCCTACGGCCGCTTCGTGCTCAGCCGCCAGGACCGCAAGGCGCGCCAGATCTGGGTGGCCGGCGGCATCGGCGTCACCCCCTTCCTGGCCTGGCTCGACGCGCTGCGCGCCGAGCCCGCCGCGGCCCCGGCGGTGGAACTGCACTACAGCACCCGCGACGCGGCGCACGAGCCCTTCGTCGAGCGCCTGCGCAACCTGTGCGCCGGGCTGCCGAGCGTGAGCCTGCACATCCACGACCGCGCCGCCGGCGACGATCTGACCCCCGAGCGCCTCGCCGCCACGGCCACCGCCGGCCGGCGCGCGGAAGTCTGGTTCTGCGGCCCGCGCGGTTTCGGCGATGCGCTCAAGGCCGGGCTCGGGCGGCTGTGGGGCCGGCGGCTGAGCTTCCAGCGCGAAGCCTTCGAGATGCGGTGAGGTGGTCCCAGGTTTCGAGAACCCCGTTCTCCCCCCGGGAAACCGGCGATAATCGCGCCCATTCCTTTCAGCCCGCCGCGTCAGCCCCCATGGAAATCAAGGTCAACTTCCTCGACAAGCTTCGTCTCGAAGCCAAGTTCGACGACTTCACGGTCATCGCCGATCAGCCCATCCGCTACAAGGGCGACGGTTCGGCGCCCGGCCCGTTCGATTACTTCCTGGCGTCGTCGGCCCTGTGCGCGGCCTACTTCGTGAAGCTGTACAGCGACACGCGCAACATCCCCACCGACAACATCCGCCTGTCGCAGAACAACATCGT